>Ga0172380_10001642_pt1 | contig 38142 bp, 59 predicted proteins | sample Leawe162metaG_FD_119747 | JGI IMG/M metagenome (GOLD analysis project Ga0172380, IMG submission 119747) | Leachate microbial communities from a municipal landfill in Southern Ontario, Canada - Leachate well 162 metaG | ecosystem: Engineered > Solid waste > Landfill > Unclassified | place...
CTCACACTCTGACGAAATACGGTGTATAATAAAAGAAATCGCCATATATCGTAATCGTCAGGAGTGAGTGCTTTAACGCTCAAAACAACAACATTATGTATGTAGCGAAAGTCACAATTGACCACACAAAAATACCAACCGACTTAACCGACTTTGTCGTTTATATTAACTTGGCAGATTTGCCCGCAGATTTTTGGAACACGGTTGCAAACGGCGGTGGTGACATTCGTGTATACAAATCAGACGGAACAACAGAATTAGCGAGAGAAGTGAAGTCTTGCGACACTTCAACAGACACAGGAGATTTGTATTTAAAGTTTACTGGTACTCTTTCAAGTACAGTAGACACTCTTATTCAAATTCACGCTGACGGGAGTTCGGGTGATTATGCTGTTACAGATACTTACGGAAGAAATGCTGTTTGGAGTAATTATAAGGCTGTTTATCACCTTGCTGACGTTAATGACGCAACTGTAAACGCCAACACTCTTACAAACAACAACACAGTACCATTCACAGCAGATTTAGTAGGAAAGGGTGCTGATTATGGTTCTTCAAACACCAACAAATCACTGACAAGAAACTCAAACCAAGGTTTTGCTACGACAGGTCACAAAGTATTTAGTACAGTAATTCGTCTTAATACAGAAATAGCGTCTGGTGCATATTCTATCCTCCAATATTCAAAAGACGGTGGTATTGGTAGTGGTCTTAGAATTAATGTGAACTACGAATATAACGGGGGTACAAGAAGATTGTATATGTTTTTATATGACCGATATGATAATGCGCCAATCGGTACTTACAATATTACACTCGGAACCGCAGACAAATACCATATTGCAATGAAGTACAACGGTACAACAATGAAACTGTTTGTAAACGGAGTTGAGCGAATTTCTTTCAGTGTGTCACAAACATATAGAGACGCGGGAGGATATGGTAACTGGTTCTCTATTGGTGTGGACAAAAACACAGCATATACATCAAATTATTCTTCGCTAGACCAAGACGAAACTAGAATGGCAGAAGCTGATATAAGTGCTGATTGGATCACTGCTGAATACAACAACCTTGTTGATACTTCTAACTTTTATCTTGCAGAAGCCCTTGCTGTAAACGTATCAGTTGACGCGACAGTACAGACTGCAACATTTTCAACACCTACGCCTGCAATAACAGGAGGGGCAATTGTTTCACAGGGAACACCGCCAGTAGCTACTTTCTCAACTCCTGCCCCTGAAATAAGTGGTGCCTCAAATGTCACAGCAAGTGTTCTGACAGCAGTATTCTCAATTCCTGCGGTAAATATTATTACCCCCGACTCAATGATAGACGCGAGTGTATTAACTGCAACTTTTACTACGCCCGCGCCAACTGTCCAAATTGACTCAAGTGTAACTGTTGGAGTGCAAGACATTGTGCTTTCAATACCTGCCTCAAGTGTCCAAATTGACGCGTCAGTAGCCGTAAATGCTCAAGTGGCAACATTCTCTATTCCTGCCCCAACAATCATTGAGGAGAGCAATATAACCGTCTCACCTGACGCTCTAGTTGCTACTTTCTCAACAGCAGAAGTGACTGTAACTGCCGAGCAAAATGCAATATGTGAACCAAGTGCTCTAACTGCCGTATTTTCTACTCCCGAAGTTACTGTCACAGCAGAAAGACACATAAGCGTCGACGTAAATGCTCTGACAGCGACATTCTCAATCAATCAACCAACAAAGGTCGTCGGGTTGTGGACGGCTCAAGGTAGAAACTTGGGTGTTTGGACACCGCAAGGACGCGTAATTTAAAAATTTATTGTATGAAACAAATGAGTAATAAAAAGGAAAATCAAACTTCAAACCTAATCAGAGCAGTGCTCTCAACAGAGGTTAAATTCATAATCGCAATTATTGGATTTGTTATAGGTGTGGTTTCCCCTTATTACCAAATGAGACAAGACGTGGCGTTGATACAAAAAGATATTTCGATCATTAACTCTAATCACCTTTCACACACCCAAGACTTGACCCAAGACGTTAAAGACATTGCTGTTTTTATTCAAAATCAGCAACAACAAATTACAGTGTTGCAGACACAGCAAGAGAGCATTTTAAAAAACTTAAATAATTAATATGGCTGAAATCGAAATCAAAAACATAAACCAAGGAGGAATTGCGGACAGCGATTATGTCGGCAATGAAAACAGTGTTGCCGAAGCAGTTGGTTTGGATATTCACTCTGAAAGTGGAGTCATTAAGGTCAATCAAAAACTGACAAAAGAAAGTGGGAGCCTTGTAGACGATTTCGTAAAAGCCTCTGTTGCTTGTTCAGACGGTAGCACTTATCACTTTGGCTCAACTAACGGTAAGATTTGGAAAAGAACGTCAGCAGGAACTTGGAGTCTTGAAGCAACAGCTAGCCCGTCAGCAGGAAACATTGGTATTTTAGACGCAAAAGAATACCAAGGTTACATTTATTACGCTATGCAATCACGACTTGGACGTTGGCAAATTGGTACCGCTTGGGGTACCCGAAATGACAGTTGGGCAACATTCACAAATACAGACGCAGATTGGCACCCAATGAAAATTGTAAACTTAGTGCTTTATATCGGAGACAAACATTTTGTTGCTCAAGTTGACGCAGGTACTTTCTCTGCGAATGCTCTCGACATTGCACAACCTTTGAGAATTAAATCACTCGGAAGAATGAATACTGATTTGCTTATTGGGACTTACGTTGCAAACAATGTGATCAATACAGAAATTATCAGGTGGAATACTTGGAGCGTGTCGTTTTCATACTCTGACCCAATACCCGAAGTTGGTGTAAACGCATTCTTCGAAACTGACAACAATGTGATTGTGAACGCAGGAACGAAAGGAAATATTTACTTCTACAACGGGTCTTCACTTGAAGAATACAAAAAAGTAAAAGGTGTATTTACTGGCTCAAAGAAAGGATATGTTCACCCTAACGCAGTATTTAACTTCAATGGTATGCCTTTGTTTGGGTTCTCAAATGTTTCAGGAAACCCAACAAATCAAGGGGTATATTCACTTCACCGAACAAGTCGAAGTTACCCATATGTCTTAAACCTAGAATATGCGATTTCAACTGGAAACTTAAACAACATTGAGATTGGCGCAATTTGTCCAGTTAGTTCTGACCAATTTACAGTTTCTTGGAAAGACACAACAACTGGTACGGTTTATGGTGTCGACGTTGTTGATCTAACAGCAAAGGCACCAATCGCATACCTTGTTTCAAGAGTAATTATGGTTGAGCGGTCAATGTTGCTTACTTATGGTTTGGTTAACGCTTGTTACAGAAACCTGCCCGAAGATACAAGTATTCAGGTTAGAAAAAAAATAAACTCTGACACTGATTTTAGCTCTGAAATTACCTCAACAGTAGACGCAAAAAGATTGTTGGTTGAAACAGGTGTCGACATTAATGACGCGACAAGGGTACAAGTAAAAATTTCATTAGTTGCAGACGGTGACGACGCCCCCGAACTAGAGGCGGTAAAGATTGGAGTTAACACAGGATAAAAACATATGTCATTTTTCAAGAAAAAACAGAATATTCACTCAAAAGACGAACTAAAGGCTTTGAAGTCTCTTGATAGTGAAAACACAAAGATTGTTGGTTCAATGGATAATCGTCACCTAGAGACTGACGCCAACCAATCGTTAGTTTCTGATTTCCGAAAAAGATTGAAAGAGGCGAATAGTGAGAAAGACCCAAAGAAGTTGAGGGCGTTAAGAAAATTAAAATAATATGCCAAACGAAATAATCAATCCGTTCACAGATATTGAAAGCAGACCTTTGGAAGACCAAAGTAATGTTCGTTACGGGTCAGAGTTTTTTCGGAAAGTAAATGAATTGCAGGTTGGTATGGGTTCAAGTGTTTTGCGAGTAGATCAATCAGGTCTTTGGCTTGGAGCCGAGAGATTTGCTGACGCTCCTTTCAGTGTTGATATGCAAGGAAATGTCACAGCAACTTCTCTTTCTCTTGGGACTTTGGCAGGTGACCTAGACGACATTGCCGACGGTACAACCTACAAAAAAGCAACAATCAACGAAGTATTGGGAGCGTCATACGCATACGGAGGATTGAACTCGTCAGGTGAAATTATTAAAGGGTTTCTTAATTCTCAACTTTCTACAAAATCATTACCCACAAACGGTGTTCGAGTTGATAGTAACGGAATTTACGGAAGAAAAGCAGGCTCAACTACTTTCTATATCGACAATGCAGGAAACGCCTATTTCACAGGTAGTATTGCGTCTGCAAGTATGAGTGCAAGTACTATTACAGGTTCTACTATTACAGGTACAACACTTTCAACAGCAACGTCAGGACAACGTGTTGTTTTATTCTCACCCCTTGCTTCTTACTACAATTCAAGTGGTACTTTGATTGCCTCAACATACGCCTCCTCTGACGCATTTTTAATGAAAGGCGAGACTTCTTCTTCAAGTTTTTATTTAGACGCAGGATCAACTGGAGTCGTGGCTTTCCTATACAACGGAACAATTAGAATAATGGCAGACTATGCTAACCGATACTTTGCGCCAGTTTCGGGAGGAACAATCGACCTTGGAAACATTGTCGGGCAATGGCGTGACTTTTGGGTATCAAGAGACGTTATTTATCAAGGTATGACACAACCAGTTATATATTTTGGACGCGTAGACAGTGGTTCAATTACTGACGACAACAACGTGCCTTTCAGTGTAAACAATTCCTCAACTGGGGTTTATGTTATTACTCACAACTTTGGTCACCAAGATTACGCAGTTCAAGTTACTCCTAGAGCGTCAAACGTTAAAAATATTACAGTTAGTTCACACGCTTCAAATTCATTTACAGTTAGAGTTGCGAACCTGTCAGACGCCCTCGAGGACAACGACTTTTACTTCACAGTGTTCGAATATCCACAGTAGAAATACACACCATAGTTGCTCTACAATTACAAGTAATAGTGATAGAATATAAACAAAATGAAAACGAAAAAAATTAAAGGAAAAAAACAATCAACAATCGACAACAAAGTTCGAAAATACTTTGAGGGTGAGATTGAACTAAGAGAAAAATTAGGACTCGAAAAGCGTCTAGTTGTTTTGTTTCCAAATAGAAAGTTTGGGAGACCGTCTTTGTTTGGGAAGTTGTTGCTTACTCTCTTGAGGTCGCAAGGTGGTATTTTAGATACAGAATTTACCCTAAAAGAAAAATAAAATGGCAAATTTAAACACAGGAAGTTCAGTCGTTGATTATTTAAAAAGTACTGGAAAGGACAGTAGTTACAGCGCAAGAGCCTCAATGGCTAAGACTTATGGTATTTCTGATTATTCAGGTTCAGCAGAGCAAAACACTGCATTACTTACAGCACTTAAAAGAGGAAGTGCGCCAACTACTCCGTCAGCAGTTACAAATACAAACGACGCAACTAATTTCATTAACGCTAATCAGCAACAAGACAAAGACAAAGCCTCAAAGAGTAGCGACGTACCTGTTAGATCGTCTTCACAATCATATGCAGATATTTTTAAAAACCTGCAAGAAACTATTACAGGAGGAAACAAGAAACCCGAAGCTCCAAGTTTCGAAAAAATGTACAACTCACTTGTTGGTGACTCGGGAATTTCAGACCTTGAAACAAATCTAAATGACTTAACTAACCAAGAGAATGAATTGCGAGCGCAGTTTAGAATAAACAAAGCGTCAGAGGAGGGTAAGCCTGTTGCAATGAATGTGATCGAGGGGCGTGTGTCAGAGCAAGAAAGAAACTCAAACGAAAGACTGGACGTTATACTTCGAGAAAAAGATTACATAACAAATCAACTTGATACTAAATACAATGTTGTGAACAATCTAATGTCATTAAAGAAGTTGGATTACCAAACTGCGTCTGACGAATATAACAATGCTTTTTCTCAAAACTTGCAATTGTTTAATACTGTAAAAGGTATTGCCGACGACGAGAAGTCAGACATTGAAAGAGAACAAGACAATGCGCGAGCCAATGCTCAAATCATTTATAACTCTATTCAATCAGGAGGTCTTAAGGTTGAGGATATTACACCTGAACAAAAACTTTCAATCACAAAATTGGAAGTTCAATCAGGTCTACCAGTTGGATTTTATGAAACTCTACAAAACAAAAATCCAAAGGCTGATATTGTTACTTCAACCTCAAGAGAAAGCAACGGTTCTAAATATGTTGACGTGATTATGAGAAATGAAGACGGCTCACTTACAACAAAGAGTATGCTTGTTGGTAGTGTGGATAAAGGAGGCAGTGATACAAGCAAACCGACAGAGGCTGAACAGAAAAAATCAGACGCCTCAAAGGTTGCTTCACAACTTTCACAGGTTGCAGGTTCAGACGGAAATGTTCACCCTGACGATTATAAGAAAGCACGGAGGGCTTGGGTGACAGCAGGATATGACTCGGTTGACTTCGATACTCGTTTTGGGCGCACATACGTTAACCCTGATAACTATGATTTTGCAGGAGTAAGTAATAAAGCATTAGATTAAAAATATTATGGCAAGCCCACTAGATAACATTTTCGGGAATAGCCAAGAGGACGAGGATAAGATTGTAAAAAATCCCTCTAACAGTAGCCAGTCTCGAACTGTAAGTGCTGACCCTCTTGCGAACATTTTTGCCGATAGCAAATCAAAACCTACACCGAAACAAGTGCAGGTTGAAGTTGCTGTCAAAAAAGAAGAACCGAAAACTTTGTTTGATAAAGCTGTTTCAGTTGTTGGAAAAGTTGCTACAAAGGTTGGTGATTTCTTTTCAGAGCAATCACGAAAAAATGCAGAGGCAGGTTTGCCACTCCAAGAACTTATGCAGGGAAAAGTGACTTTTGGACAAGACCCTGTTACTGGAAAAAAGACAATGACCAGTGCTCGATTGGACGAATATAAAAAAGCCAAAACTCCTGAACAAAAAGCTAAAATACTTTCAGACTCTCAACAAGGCGTTCCATTAATTAAATTCCTAAACTCAAAGACTGGTCAACAAGTTACTGGTGCTGTTTATAATGCAACTTCAAACTTGCCACTTAAGACAATTGCTCGAGTTAAATCATTGGGAGACGATACTTACGACGAGGCTTATTCTGCTCTTGTTGCAAAGAGTAAAGACCCTGAAAATACTCGTTTCGAAAAGATTATGTATGGTCTTCAAGACAGTGGTGTTCAATCGGCTATTGGTGCGCTTCTTGCCGTAGGAACTTCACTCGTAACTAGAAACCCAAATGCGGGACGCGCAGTTTCACTCGCCTATTTTGCACCGATTTCAGCAGAGAGCCAAAGACAAGATAAGGGACAGGTTGAAAGTCTTGGTAACATTGCGATCGACACAGTCGGAGATACTTTGATTTCAGGTTTTGCAGAGACTGCATTGAAATCAATTATCAAAGAGGGAGGAGAGGCAGGACCAAAGGCTTTCGCAAAACAAATGGGTAAAGGTTTTATTGTTGAGGGTACAACTGAACCAACACAAACAGTTTTGAAATATGCTAACGATTACAAAAATGCGCGAACACCTGCTGACAGAGAGAAAGTTGTTGCCAAGTTTTCAGAGTATGTGAAAAGCGGTGCAATGGTTGACGAGTTTCTTATTGGAGGGCTTTCGGGAGCGGGTATCACAGCCGTTGCAACTGGTGCAGGTAAGGCTTTGGGGTCTGATACGACAATTGACCCCTCTATGCAATCAGACGGCAACCTTGAGGAAAAACAGGGCAAAAAAGGCACTGTCAAAGGTGAGTTTAATATCAACTTTTCAGAGGTTAGAGACGAGGCAATTGCGCTAGAACAAGAGTTGCGTGCTGATCCAAGAAATACCGACGCAGTCAGACGTCTTACAGTTATCAACGAGCAACTGAATGACTACCAACAAGCTGTAAAACAAAGACCTGTTTATATTGCAGACGAAAACCAAGACGCACCACTTGCAACAGTTGAGACCGTTCAATATCCTGACGGTAAATTTACATATTCATTTTCTGCTGATATTGGAGGTAATGCTGTCGAGGCTCCATTTTTAAATACACAAACTTTTGATACTCAAGAGCAAGCAGTCAAAGCAGGTAAAAAGGCGGTTCTTGATTGGGTTAGCGCACAGGCTGTAAATGCAGACGAAGCACAGATTGCAAAACTTAAAGAGATACGTTCTGAAATTAGGAAACCAACACAAGTAACTGCTACAAAAATTTCACTTGATCGCGACGGCGAAGTTTCACAGGAAACAGAAAGTGATTTTGATACAAAAGGTAGCCCTGAAATGAACGCAAAGCAACTTGAGAAAGCGGGCTTTGACCAAAGCGCAATGGGTTATGGAGAGTCTGCAAATATCGAAACAATAGGAGGAAAGCCTGCCATTGCATATAAGATTTCAGAGGACAGCCCTTATGCTCTTACAGGTGTTTCAGTTCAAAAAGATTTTCAGAGGCAAGGTGTTGCAACAAAATTTATAAAAAGCCTTGCAAGAGACGGTGTTGTTTATGTTCAAACTCCTAATGCAGATATGCTTAAGGTTTTAAATAAAATTGGTAAAGTTTCTAAACCAAACAGCGAGGATATTGTCACAGTTACAATAAAAGAAGATACAAAAAAAGACAAAAAAACGACAAAAAATACCGAAAAAGACACAAAAAAAACAGATAAGGTAAGTAAAAACGTTATTAAGACAAAAGCGGGAGTATACCGAGCAACACAATATTCTGTGAAAGGTGAACCTCAAGGAAAAGTTGAGGCTCGATACACTAAGTCAAAACGAAACGGTAAAATGTTTTTTGAAGTGACAAAGGACGGTGAGAGAATTGAGAGACTACCGCTTGCAAAAGCAAAACAAAAATACGACACGACTGACCGACCTACTATGGTTGAACGTGCAATCAATGGAAAACTTAACCCTGAAACAGGACGTTGGGAATTAAACCAAAGCACCTCACCTGTAATTAAAAACACCACTCAAAACCAAGTTGAGAAAAAACCTATCAAGACAAAAGGTGTTGTTAAAACTTCAAAGGCGTTTCAAAGAGTACAAAGCCGACTTGGTGAATATGCTGACATTGACGTCAATTACAACCGATTAAATCTTGCTGACGACACAGCTAGAGCACTTGAATTTATTGAAAAAAACCCCAAGGACGCAAAAAGAATTGCGCTTGGTATGCAAAGTGCACCCGAGGGAGTTACTGAAACGGCAATCAGTATTGCCCTTGCCGAACAAGCGTCAGATAAAAAAGATTTTGCTTTACAGGCTCAACTTGAAAGATCACGTTCACTTCGACAAACAAGACGAGGACAAGAAATCGTATCAGAGCGAGGACGCTTTAATGAAAACAGCCCTCACTTTTTTATGCAACAAGTTCTTGCTTCAAGGATTGAAAAAGCTAGCAAAGAAAAGTTTAGATTTTTCTCAAAGAGTAAAAATGAACGATCAACAAAAACTGTTGAGGGTAAAGTGCGCGAGGGTACAGAAAGTATCAAGCGTGCTGTGAAGAAAAAGTTGAGCGCAACTGATATGGCTCAAGGCGTTATTGACCAATTGACGTGTTAAAATAAAATTATGTTTTGTATACCAAAAGAAATCAGTAAAAAATTACTTAAGTCTGCAAAGAGCGGAGAGTTCACTATTCAACAGCTTACAGAAATGAACTCAAAGCAACGAAATGAGTTGTTTTCAAAATATATGGACAAGGGTACTGCTCAAGGTGTGAACGGTTTATTTGAAAAAGCCCTTGTTTCTCAACAGAAAACTGCGCTTAAAAAGTGGGCAGAAAGTGTTTTTGGTACAAATGCAAAGGAGACTCCAAAATATAAAAATGTAATGAGAAAAATTAACCAACTCGACGAGTTGGGAGTTTTAGACCCGAGCGAGTCTGACACTTTCTTTTCTGATCTAGTAGCCGAACAATTGGGAATTACTATCACAGCAGAGGAGGCAAAAAACATTTCAGAGCGTTCTGCAAAACTCGAGGCACTTTCGCAAAAAGAAAGTGACAATGAATTTGGTTTGCCAAGTATTGAATATTTTAAAGAGAGACGAGAAATGTTTGATTACTTGAATGGTCTTGCACCGTCTTCAAGACTGAAAATTTTGACTTCAACTATTGCTAGAGGAAATATGCTTTTCTCTGTTAAATCACCTGTAACAAACATTGTGGGTAACACCGTTCAGGGTATTCAACAGGCTTTTGAAAGACGACTAGCCACAAAACAATTCAAAGGAACCAACACAGAGTACGCAAAGAAATATTTTAAATTTGCAAACAAAGTTTTTAAAGAAAGCGGTTATGACATTACTCGTATGTTGCATATCGACGACACACAAAGAACTCTCGGTGAAGACACACCACAGTCTCAAGGTGCAGGAAAACTTAGAAAGGTTGGTAGATTTTATGAAGACGTTGTATTCAAAAAATTAATGGCGACACCTGACGTTGCCTTTTCTGCTATGCACTTTGCCGATAGTGCCAATTTAGGTTCAACAAAGTTGGCAGGCGAGGAGGGGCTGAAAGGGGAGGCACAACAAAACCGCGCGTTAGAAATATTTAAAGACGCTTCACGATTAGACCCCCAAACAGAGGAGGGGCAATATATCCGTGCTCAAGCAATCGCAGACGCTTCATATGCGACTTATCAAAATGACAGCTACTACTCAAGCCTCGCTCTTGCTATTCGAAAGATTGTGAACACAGCCAGTGGTGACGTTCGACTTGGAGATCAATTAATGCCATTCGTTAAGACTCCTGCAAACGTTATTGGGGCAGGTATCGACGCGTCAGGGGTTTCTGCTATTCGAGGTATGTATAACCTGAAAAGTGCGCTAGAAAGTGCAAAATTGGGCAACAGAGAGCCTTTGAGAGAGGTAACTAAAGACTTTGTACGTTCAGGCTTGGGTCTTTCTCTTGCTTTCATAGTTTCTGCAATGTTTGACCCTGACGATTTCATAGGCGAATATCCAACCACTCAAAAAGAACAAGAGTTATTGAGACTGCAAAGGGCAGTACCAAACTCAATCAGGATTGGCGACAAATGGGTTTCACTTGATTACTTCGGAGCGATTGCCTCACCTCTTGTTGGTATTATGTATGCTAAAAAGTACGGAAATGGTCTTGTAAATACTGCTTACAAATATGCTCAAGGGGTTGGAACTCAAGCGCTTAAGTTTCCTGCATACCGAGCAGTTAAAGACCTGTTGGTTGATTTTGAAAACTCACTGAACAAGGCAACGGACACCTCAAAGACTGTCGAGGAACAAACAAAAGACACACTTTCAAGTGCGGGAGTTTCTGCGGTTGATTTTATTTCTTCAAGAGTTGTGCCTGCAATTGTTTACGACATTGGAAAAGCAACTGATCCATACGAAAGAGAGTATGACACCAAAGACCCTGCTCAAAGAATACAAGCAAAGGTGCCTGCATTGAGAAATGACTTACCTGTTAAAACAGACGTACTCGGTAATAAGGTTGAGAACGAAAGTGCTATTTCAACATTCTTATTTGGTGCGAGAGTAAAAACTGCAACTGAAAATGCGGTTGTCGACGAACTGGTGCGACTACAAAGCACAGGAAATCTACCGTCTATTACTGACGTTGAAAAAACCTCAACACGAGTAAAGAATTTCAAAACTCAAATGGAGGAAAAAGGCACACCTGAAAAATACGAAAGCGTTATACAAAAATATAAAGACGATTTTAATAAGAGAATGACAACACTAACTTCTTCTTATACTTACAAGAGAGCCGACGACGAGAAAAAGGCAAACCTAATTTCAGACGATAAGAATGATTTGCTAGATAGAAACCTAAATGTTGGAGGGTATAGGAAAAAATAAAGTCAAGCAATGTTTTGCACACTTGGGTAATACTCGTTTTGAGTTTGGTTGCGTACTGATATGATAAGTAGGCAATGAAAAGCAAGGACGTGTGGCTGTCCCTTTTGGGATTAACACTCACGATTTTAATTATAACGATATTATTTTTTTCAAAGCCAAATGTAGTTACCTACGAGGTTTTGAAGACAGAAACGGCGCTTGCCAGTTCTACTATTAGTGCAACTAGCACTGACACTATAAAGGATAACGAACCAACCCTGCCAAAGGTTCTTTTGGATATTGCTTGGTGTGAAAGCCGAGACAATCAAAGTGCTATTGGATATAACTACCACACAGAAATAATTGTCTTAGAGGACGGTTCAACAACAACTCAAAAAGTTGTGTGGTCAAAAGACATTGGGCGCTTTCAGATTAACGATTATTACCACGCAGAAACTGCAAGAAAAATGGGATTTGATATATACACAGTTGAGGGTAACACTCAATACGCTTTAGTGTTGTATAATAACAGTGGTACTAAAGATTGGATTGCAAGTCAGCCTTGTTGGAGAGATATTGAGGCTTGGAGGGCAAAACAAAAAAGTTTTTATTAATTAAACTTAGAAATATGGACGCAACATTTTTAATTGAAATAAGTGCAGTGGTAGCAATTCTTTTTGAAGTTATAAAGAGACTTGTTGCAAAAAAGGTGACTGATCCAACCGCTCAAGATTATGTATTCAGAGGACTTTTGTTGATTGTCGCTTTTATAGTGGCGAGCGCAAAGTACTTCTACTTTTCAGGACACCCTGAAATCTTAAAAACAGCAGGTTCTATCGCGATAACTGCCTCTGGTATTTGGGCATTCTTCATAAGACTTCTACCAAAAAAAGTTACTAATACAGACCGAGAGTCTAATTAATTATGGACGAAAACTTTGAAAAAAAAGGATTGCTGATCGTTCCGCTTTCGCCAAAGGCTTATATGGCAGGAATGGAAACAGGAATTGCCTACGAGGAGAGATTGCCTAATGGTGATTGGTTTAACTTTGCCCCAACAGACGAAAAGCAACGTGTTTCAAAGTATGACACAATGAGTTGCACAACTTTCTCTGCATTAAACTCTATTGAAATGCAAATCACTTGGTTGATTGAAAACAGAAAATTGACTGACGAACAAATCGACAAATTAGAGGACTTGGGATTTTTTGACTCAAAAGGAAAATTCAATTGTTCTGATTGGTTTACTGCTGTTATGTCAGGCACAACAGCAGGAGGAAATGACTTTGCCTCTGTTTGGGACAGTATACGAAAGCACGGATTACTTCCCCAAGGAGACGGATACGAACCCTCTGAATTTAAAACGATTGAGGAATGGTTAGACCGAACAAGAGTTACAACTAGACACCAAGAAATTGCGCTTAAATTTCTTGATATTTTTGACGTGAAATACGAGTTTGTTTTGTATGGATTTTCAAATCCTGACATTATTGCGCACCACTTAAAACAAGCACCTATTCACCTTGGTACTCCAACTTGTAATTGGGGTGGTGGGATTATAAAAAGCTGTGGCGAACAACCAATCACTCACGCAACTTGCTCTCACGGTTCATAAAAGGACATTGCAACCCTGACTCTCGATCACTACACACCGTTCAATAAAAAACTTGCTTGGGATTATCACATTCCTTTTGCGGTTAAGGGTGTTATTAGTATTAAAGAGGCAAAGTTGCCTGAACCATTACCTGATTTCTTTTTCACAAAAAACTTGAGAAAAGGCGATAGAGGTGACGAAGTTGAAATGCTACAAAAAGCACTTAAATCGCTTGGGTACTTCAAACTTGATTACACAACAGACTACTTCGGATATTACACAGAGGAGGCTGTAAAAGCGTTCCAATTGGCTTATGCCGACACTGTTTTGAAACCTTGGGGCATTGCACTTCCTACTGGATTTTTCGGACATACAACAAGAAAACAACTTAACGACATTCTAAATTAAATATTATGAATAAACCTAAATATCTAATTGTTCACCACACAGGAGGGACTGATCTAAACCCAAAAGAGGATACTTCAAATCATACCTTTGAAGTAGTGAACGCTTGGCACGAAAAACTTTGGAATTTTAAATCTTCGAAAGGTCATTACATTGGGTATCACTACTTTATAGACAAAGCAGGAAAACTGACAAACGGACGAGCGGATACAGACGAGGGTGCTCATACGATTGGCAAAAACAACTCGAGCATTGGAATTTGCCTCGCAGGTAACTTCGACGTCACAATGCCTACCAAAGAGCAGATTGAGACACTTAAGATACTCCTACGGGTCAAAATGACAGAATATGGCATACCTCTTGAGAACATTGTGCCTCACAGAAAGTTTGCAAACAAAAGTTGTTACGGTACAAAACTTTCAGACGATTGGGTTGCAAACATTTTGATTAAAGAAACTCCTGCGCCAGTAGTGAGCAATAGTGCAATAGTCGACGACATTAAAAAACATTTGGAGATAGTTGATACTCTACTCGGAAAAATAAAATAAAATTATACTTCTATAATTTTGATACCGTACTGCGCTTCGACAAGTTTCTTCTTCAATCGGTAGACGTCGGTTCGCACTCCTTTCACGTCAATAATTTCTTCGCGTCCGTCCGCATACTGAACTTTAAAGTCTGCCAAATATTTACAGATTTTTATTCCGTTTAAAACGATTTGAAAAGGCACCTGAACTTCAACGTGCGTAACTTTTTCTTTCGGGTCTTTTGCCTTACGTTGCCAGTCGAGTTGCATTGCATACTCTGCCTCTTTTTTGGACATATATTTTATACCGTTGTACTCGGTTTGAATGTTGCGATATTTCGAAAGAGTTTTTGGAACGACTAAATAATTTCTTATCATATTTATATTATACAAAATAAAAAGTAAAACTGGCGTGTCGGTTGGGACGACAACGCCAGTGATAGTAAGCGGTCGGGTGTTAGCCGTGCCGTAAGGTACTATCATTTACCCTTACTTAAGATAGGATCACCTCCTCTCTTTGCGAGTATCACCCACTCGCTTTTGTTGTTTTGCCTTTTGGTAGCAAGACCTGTCGGCACTTCTCTTTCGAGAAAATTTAGCTCCGCAGTTACTCCTCAACTACTCCGCAGTTTCAGATAAAACCCTCCTCCAAGTCTTCCTGAAATTTGGGTTTTCGGTATTGCTTCGGCTGTTCTTCTTCCACGATCACAAAGTCTGCGACCGCTTCCCATTGTGGAATTTGAGGTTGTTCACCCCAAAATTCTGGTTGGTAATAAACTTCTTCTTCGATAGGCATAAAACAAAGACCTCCTTTCGTTACAAGTATACACCCAAAAATAAAAATCACTTGCTGATTAGTTCAACAAGTGATTTTCAAAAAATGACTGTACACAAAATTCATTCACTGGAGTACTTGTTTCATAAGACAAGTACCAAAAAAGTATAAACCTTTTTGTTGGAATTAACTAAATGGTTGTGGATAACTTCCCTCAATTTTTGGTCAAAGTGAGTGGTTGCAACGTATAAAAAGATATTAACACTCTACGACTAGCCGTATTGACTTTATACGGCAGGGTTGAGAGAATAAATGTATCGGAGGTCGAACGATAAAAGTTATTCGATAAAATTCATTAATCTATGACGAGAGGAAAAACTAAGACTACAAAAAAAGCTGACCAAAGTATTCAAAGCAAAGGAGGACAGGCAGTAGTCAAAAAATATGGCAAAGATCATATGAAAAAATTGATAAATAAGCGTTGGGAAAATGCAAGAAAACGCCTAAATCAAGAATAAAATTATGAAAAAAAATCTTACACAAAAAATTACTTTCTACTCTCTACTTGAGAAGTACGACGGAAATATAAAGTTAGCGACACCCGAAGAATTAAAAAAAGTTAAACCGAACGGACTAAAAAAGTTGTTCGAAGCGTGGAGGGTTTATGATCAACTGAACCCCGAACAAAAAACAAAAACACCCTTGAGTCGATCAAGAGTGTTAGTGCGAAAACCAAATCTTACAAGTTAGCAAATTAATTATAACCTATGAGTGATAAAGACAATAGCAATGACACTAACAAGCCAACTCGAGCACTCGCTCCAGTCGACGCGTTCAGTGTCTCATTGCAGAAAGAACACCAAAGGGCTATTGAGAATTTTTTTAGAGGTGACAAAGACCGCGCAATGAAATTTATGAGTGCGGTTCGATACTCTCTAAAGAAAACACCAAAGTTGATTGAGTGTGACAAAGTTTCACTTATGAATGCTTTTATGACCTGCGCCGAATACGAATTGTATCCGTCGAATGTGTCAGGAGAGGCGTACGTTTTGCCTTACGGAAAAGAGGCGCAATTCCAACTCGGGTATCAAGGAGTGATCACACTACTTTACCGAGCAGGAATGCAAAGTATCAATGCTGACATTGTGTGCTCAAACGACGAGTTTGATTACCAATCAGGATTGAACCCAAATCTAATTCACCGCCCAAAGGTATTTGAAGATAGAGGAAACGCAATCGGAGTTTATGCTGTTGCAACACTACCAAGCGGAGAGAGAGCATTTAAAGTTCTTTCGAAAGAGGACATTATGAAGTTCAAGGAGTTTTCAAAATCAAAAAATTCTGACTTCTCACCTTGGAACCCAAAGAATGACCCTGAACTTTCTATGTGGCGAAAAACAGCAATCAAACAGCTTGCAAAATTCTTACCAAAAAATAGTGCCGTATTTGAAGCAATCGCTAAGGACAATGTCGATAGTCGAATTAGTGAAGCGAGAGCGCTGTCAGAAAACAGCGACCTTAAAATGGGCAACTTCTTAAAGGAAAATAATAATGAAGACGATCACAGCCAAGAAATCGAAGAACACGAGGCGCAAATCCAAGTTGAAGAAACTGACAGTGCCCCACGTTCAAAAAAGACCAAATAACGAGCAGTCTTTGACAGGTGAATATTCAAACTTTCCAGTTCCACATTACAGTTATTCTTCATTTACAAAATTCGGGTCTGACCCGTTTATGTTCAAGATTAGCCAAATCAACGGTGACTACATTGAGACAACAAGTAACCCGTCAAATGTTCTTGGAAAGACAATGCACAAATCACTTGAGGTTTACCTCGGTGGAAACAAAGATATTGCTACTCCCGCAGACGACGGAGAGGCAATAAAAATTGCTCACAGCTTTGCACTAAAATATTTGGACGATTACCCTGACGGGTTTATCGGATACAACACTTCAATTGAGAGCAGAGCAAAATTGAGCGAACGGTTTGCATTCACTTTCTTCACATTCATAAAAGAATTTGATTACAAAAAGTTTGTTAAAGAAGTGGTGCTCGTTGAAAAAATGCTTAAGCATAAAATACAAATCTGAGACAAGGTAATGCCTATACCACTAAAAGGTTCAGCAGACCTTGTTTACAGAGACTACAAAAACAGATTGATCATTACAGATTATAAATTCACTTCAAAACATTCAGACCCCGAGGCAATAGACGGAGCAAAATTAATTCAATCAGCTTTCAACTATTTCTTGGTGTATGCAGAGACAGGCGAAAAACCTTACTCAATGATTTTCAGGGAATTTAAAACAGTACCCAACAGAGACGGTTCACGACAGACAAAGGAGTTTGAGATTGTATTCGAAGATCACCCTTTGTTGTTCGAATTGTTTTATCGGTACTACGAGGACGTGACAAACGTATTGCTTGGAAAACAAGTATTCGTGCCAAACGTTTATGCAATGTATGACAAAGAGGTTTCACTTCTTGCCTACATTCACAGATTAGATCAGGACGAGGAGAGAGAAAAAGCGTTTAAAAAACATAAGGTCGATAACATTACTGACTTCTTAAAGAAACGAATACAAAAGGACGGTGCAATGAAAAAGTATTTGGAAACTGTGACCTCAAAGTTCGTTTCAGCCGAGACATTAAATTATAAAGATATGAAAATCGAAGAACAAATCAAAATGAAACTTGCCGAGCACGGACTAGCTGTCGAATTTGATAGCAAAGTTCAAGGTAACTCGGTTGAGTTGTACCGATACGAGCCGTCAGTAGGTCTTAAAATGAGCAAAATTGAGGCGTACGTTAAAGATATTGAGCAAGTGGTACAAAAGGCAGGTATTCGTATTCTTGCGCCAATTCCGAACTCGGGGCTGATAGGTTTCGAAGTTCCATTGGACGAAAGAACATACCCAACATTACCTGCACCAAAAGGCTTTGAAGTAGCCATTGGAAAAACAGTAATGAACGAGACTCGGTACTTCGACATTAGGCAATCACCTCATATGTTGGTGGCAGGTTCTAGTGGTTCAGGAAAATCAGTTTTCTTGAATGGTCTTATCAAACAACTGTTGCAAATTCCAAGAGTTGAATTGCATTTGTTTGACCCAAAGCAAGTAGAGTTGTTTCAGTTTGAGGGTGAACGAAAGGTAGTTGAATACCAAAGTCACCACGCCTCAATTGCAACTTCACTTGAGTTGTTGGTTGAAGAAATGGAAAGACGATACAGCACATTGAAAGTGGCAGGTGTAAAGAATATTGATCAGGTCTCAAATATGAAATACAAATTTGTAATCATTGACGAGTTTGCAGACCTTGGAATGAGAACAAGTGTTGGTTCATTAATCCAACTTCTTGCTCAAAAGGGTCGAGCCTGTGGTATCCACTTGATTATTGCGACCCAAAGGGCAAGTACAAAAGTTATTTCAGGGGACACAAAAACAAACTTTCCAACAAAGGTCGTATTCAGAATGGGAAAAAGCATTGACAGTCGAGTAATGATTGACGAAGACGGTGCAGAAAAATTACTCGGTAAAGGAGATATGTTGTTTGCAACTGACGCAGGACTGGAGAGATTACAAGGCTTTAATTCTTAATCTTATGGCAAGAGGACGCATAATAAACGCAGTCATTTCACAAAGCCGAAAGGTTAACGAGGTCAGTGATCAATCAGCATTGCTTTTCACTTGGATACAAGCACACACCGACGACTACGGAAGAATTGAGGGTGAGACCGAAGACGTCTTGTTCTTAGTGGTTCCAAGAAGACGTTGGAGTGAAGAACAAGTTGAGGCTTATTTGAAAGAATTGGTTGAAGTCGGACTACTGAAAATGTACCACGACGAGGGGCGAAGATATTTTGAAGTTTATGCCTTTGACGAGCACCAAACATTCAGGTCAGACAGGGATAGAAAGTCTAAATATCCCGCTCCAAAGGACTATGACACCCAATGGTATACCAATGACACCCAACGGGTGCAAATAGACACAGAAGTTAAGTTAAATAAAGTTAAGTTAAATCAAGTTAAGTTGAAGCGAAAAGCACCCGTTGGTAAACCAACGGCACCCGCACAAGAACCTGTAAAAGTCATTACTCCCAAAGAACGAGCAAAAATGTTCTTTGAGGGGGTGAGACAACTCGAGGTCAAAGAGGACGTGCCTTGGTTGCAAGAGTTGCTTTCAAAGATTGCAGAAACCAATCAAGCAATGCGACGCGGTGTGATTTGGAGCGAGATACGTTCATTCACAGATTACTGGACTGAACTAACACACACAGGGCAACGCCAAAGGTGGGAATGCCAAAAGACTTTTGAAGTTGAGAAGCGATTGAAGACTTGGTTTTCAAGAGCAGGGTTCAAGAGTTTTACAACTGCCAATACTAAGTCGGGTAAAGGCAAAAATATTATTGGATTAGACGAAGACGAAAATGAGTAATGTAAAAAGCTATCAAGACAAAGCCTTTGAAGAAGCAAATTTGCGCGTAGAGCAGGGTTTGTGCTACGAGGTGATACTTTCCACAAAAGACCGTATAAAGTGCGACGCTGACGAATTATGGCGTGTTGTGGAGGGTCTTAAGACTGGTTCACTGGTGAAACTTCGCCAAGGATTTTTTAACCCAAGTTTTTACGTCGCAATTGTTTTGGACAAAGTACGTCATACGGACTTCAAAGATAAAGTTTGGAGTACTGTAAAAAGTAATATTCAGGAATTGGAATATGGCGGAAGTAATATGAAACCATTACCTGAATTAATTAATAACAGCAACATTTTCAAAGGTGTAAATCTTAAACCACTTAACGGGCAGAAAATGCTGAAAGACAATGCTTAAAAAATCAATGGTGGAAACTATCCTGCGCAACATTCCTGAAAGTCGAAACAGTGACATAACTTTAATGATTGAAATTTGGGAAAAGTATTACCCGAACTATATCAAAAAGGGTTCGTCAGGTGAGCGTGGTGTTTGGTTAAAGGACTTGTACACATTACCTCGCGAGGACTCTGTAAAACGTTTGCGAGCGCAATTCAATCACGACGGTAAATATTTTCCGACTGATTGGAAGATTGCAAAGGGTCGGGGTATCAAAGAGGACGTGTGGCGAAAAGAACTTGGGTATCCTGCAAAAGCAGACACAGCAAACCCAACAAAAGACGACAGTTATATGGATCCGCAGAGAGCATTTAAAAATCAATTATTTAACGATTAAAACTATGGACGCAATAAATAAATTCTTTGTGGCAATTCACAAAGCGAACAAACAATTTGTAATGGAGGCTTGGGACAAGTGGCAAGTGTATATCGAAGAAGTTTTAAAGGCAGAGGTCGACGCAAAATATCCTGACGGGTTCAAAGACTTTTTGTCAGAGAAATTGGACGAGGAGATTATCAAGGCAGGTGCTAAACCTAAAAAGTAATATGGAGGAAGAACTTAGCCTTGTAATGCGCTGTGCCCTATTTTTAATCAAAAATCTTTGTATTGATACAAATGCGGAGACAGCAAAAATGGAGCAAGAAGTTACCTTTGAGGGTAAAAAAATCGGTCGATATTTAATAACGGTTGAAAAGTTAAAAGACAATTAATATGGACGAAATAAAACAAAAAATGTTGACCCAAGACTTGAGAGGTACTGCATTTCCAATATTCATAGTTGTTCGAGACGAAAAAGTTTACGGGATAGATAGTAATTATTCCGAAGACAGCGAGAGACAAGACAGAGATTTTGTCGATACTTCTTGGCTTTGTGATAGTTGCAGGGAACTTGAATATGAAGATGAAGAAATACCTGACGAGTGCGACGATTGTGACTCTGAATGTTTTGTAAATTATAAAATTGAAAAAGACGTGTTTCAGTCTCGAGCAGGGTTCTTTTTTACAGCAGAAGCCTGCAACGAACACATTGAAAACAATCGTCACCATTACGGAGAGGGGGCAAGAAGCTACGCAATTAGCGCTTACCATAATTCAGAACTAAAGCAGGTAATGGAGTATTTGGTTGGTTCAGAAAACGTTGAAAAACTAAAGTAAATTATATGCACGATAATTCAGAAAAGGGCAGAGAAATGACCTTTGAGGAGTGGATTGATCAATACACAGGAAAACACGAATACGAGGAGGGTTCAGTTGCTTGGTCATTGTTTGAAGACACAGTCAGAATACGAAAAGACAAACTGGTTGAGAAAGTAAAAATGTTTTTGGAAGAAGAAAAAGCAAAGTGGCAAAAATCAGTTCGCGAAAAAGTTATGGAACGAGCGATAGACGAAAAAGACTACAAACACAAAAGCGGATTGTATGAGGCTTATGATATTATTAATAACATAAATCAAAATGGCAAAGAAAAAACAAAAGATTGAAATCAAACCCCGAAAGTCTGACGACTGGGAGAGAATGATTAACGCTGTTTTCAACAGCAAATTGGACGCAAGTTTGTACAACAGAGACGGTGAGGTGTTTATCAGTATTAACGACGAAAGCCTGTACAGTATCCGTTTAAAAAAAGACGGAACTTGGGACATTCAATAAGTATATGGAAAATCTTATTTGGAGTAGGTTAAAGAATTTAAAATGCCCAAAGTGCAACACGGACATTTTGCGTGAAGACGACGGATCGTTTGTTTGTACAAAAAAGAGGTGTAGCTTCAAAATTGAATTACACACTTTCGACAAAGTAGTTTCCTCAACATACAAATCTAAGCGATATAATTATCAACAAGACAATCAGGAAGCATTAAACAATTTATAAAATGTTGGCTCAAAGCGTAATCAATTCAATGTCTTTCTATATGAAAGACGATAAGGGTAAAAGTATTGAGGCAATAAATATAAAAATGTTGCCAAGATTAAAGCAGGCAATCATTCGTGAATTTGAGGACGAAAGAGAAAAGCGAGTTTGGTTTATTTGGAGTAACCAGTACAACGCTTGGTGGGGAATAAAAAGTAGAGGTTATGTCACAGAAAGAAAAAAAGCGGGACGATATCGATACAGCGAGGCGCTTGAAATTTTGAGAAAAGAGAACTCAATTGTGGAAGATATACCGAACGTAACTATGTTTAGACTCTAGCCCTATGCCGTATAGTGTACCTTGTAGTAATAGTTATCCACACCAGTACTAACTTGCAGTAGTTGCATTATTATACGGCTTGTCGTATATTAATCATATTACTAATAACAAACAAATCGCGTATGAAAAACAAAACAATAAAGTTTTATACAGATCGAGTTTACGGTGTGGTGAAGAACTACGTTAAGGAACCACAAGTAGCAAACGCAATCAGTGCTCTGACAGGACGAAAGACAATCACAGAGCAAGATATGAAAGCGCTTGAGGCATTAGGTTTCAAATTCGAAGAAGTGTTAAACAAATAAATTAATTAAATTAATCTTAATCAAATCGCCAAAATGAACACATTTAAAATCATAGCAATCGTACTAATCGTTTTACTAGCCGTGGACTTCGCATTTTGTATGCTGTGGGCAATGTCAGGACAAATGCCAGTTGATAACTTCTATCTTGGAGTGATCAGCCACAAACTATTGCAATTAATTTTCTAATATTTATGGGAAAAATAATACTAGAGGTTAAAATTAGAATTTCTGACGAAGACATAAAAGACCTGTTGGACACAGCAGGACGCGGAGCGAAGTATTGGTGTGACAATGAACTGGACTTTGAAAGTGAAACCGACAAAGTGATTGCGGGTGAAACTGTAAAAATCTACGACAGGGAGTCAGAGGAGTGGTTTAGTTTCAACCTGCCAAAAGTTAAAAAAGGTTTGACACTTATGTCGATTGCTAGACCTCAAACTTTTGCTGATTTGATCACAAAAGAATACGACCAATTTACAGGCGACGTGTTCTTGCAAATGTGCTTATTCGACGACGTAATTTACAGTTAGGCTTATGGAAACAACACTAATTTCAAAATGTCATTCTGTTGAAGTTGCAGAGAGATACGACGAGTCAGGTCTTTTTCACACTTGCTCTAAGTGCTATATGGTTTGTGAAGTCGAAGAAGTTTGTGCTTTCTGTCTTGGAGACGGCGAAGTGTCGACCGACGAAACTGATAGTGACGGCAATGTAGAACAAGGAGTAGGAACTCAAAAATGTGTGTGTCGAATTGACGAGGAAGAATACGACGAAGACGAACGATATTAATTATATGAAAAACAGACCAATTAAATTTGTGCGATACAACAACCTTTCACCAACAAGCGTCCCACTGAAAGAAATGCAGGCGGGCTTTATGTCTCTTGACCTTTCACAGTTGAGAAAAGACGCCGAGGAGATTGCAGGTGGTTGGAACGGTGGAGACTTAAAGTTTCAGGTTGGTGGAATTGTGTATACCGAAGAAGACGCAGAACTTGCGAGTGATATTGTTACAGCTTGCAAAGAACTTGAAGCATTATTGGAGGTGTGGGCAGAACTTAAATAAAATTTATGAAACACGACGAAATACTTTTAGATTTTGTTAAGGCTCAATTAGTTTCAAGAGCACCAAAAATAATTGAAAATGCCTTAAATAACCTCACACACAGACAGTTGAGAAAGATTGTCAAAAGCAAAAATATAATAATCAAATTACCCGTTAAAATTGAACAGTTATGAGTGACACCGAAGAAGTTAAAGACGAAATTGATTTAATTGTTTGGGACTTAGAGACTTCGGGTTTCGTGGCTCCTGAATGTAAAATCTTGGAAATTGGTTGCTTCATTGTAAGAGGTGAAGAAGTCGAAAGGAAACATTGGGTACTCAACAACGGTATTGAAATTCCTGAAAAAATTGTAGAAATTACAGGTATCACGCAAGCGATTATCGACGCAGAGGGACGAGACCCAAAGGAGTGTATGCAGGAGTTTTTGCCACTATTCAAATTGGCAAAGAAAAATATTACACATAACGGAGTGAGATTTGATATTCCATTTCTCGTAAACTTTTCAGCAGATTTGTTCGGGTATACCGACATTGAGAAAATGGCAGTCACTAATCTAATTAGATCAACCGCCTTTGATACTGCCGTGCATTTCAAAGCCAAGAAACTTGATATGTAACAATATTTCAGAGAGAGCTTTGTTCAATACGCCGACAGGGTTATGAACGTTAGAGCCAAGGGCGTTTTCTACACATTAGGACTTTGTATCGAGGAGTTGGGTATCACTCACGAACTGACACAGCACAGAGCAATGGCAGACGTAGAACTTACTTACGAAATTTATAAGAAAATTAATCAATAAATTTTTATGAGAGGATTTTGCAACAAAATGAAATTTTGGAATAGACCGTTGAGCGAAAAAGAAATAGAAATATTGCACCCCTACAACAACGCGCCAACAACAATTTGGCACAAAGACGGGATTATTTTAGACATAACGGGAAAAAAAGAAAATGGCAGGGTGTATAGGAATGGTCAATTGGCAGATACAAAGGGTCAGTGGGAAGCATTAGTAATTATTAAGAATTAAATAATCATATGAAAGAATTTTGGCAAAAATTAAAATGTTCTCTCGGCTATCATAAGCTAATAATTTCGTACGACGAGTACATATGTACGAAGTGCGGAAAGCTATTGAGAGAGTGGGAAATATAATATAATAAACAACTGCTGTTACCCGTAAGGTCACAAAGCAAATCTACTAACGTAGTGCGTCAGTGATACAACGGTAATGGTGGAACAAGGCACCCGCAAGGGTGTTTTTGTTTTTATTCTTATTTCTCAATGAGGGTTTTTAGTTTGTCCACAGTAATAAGGTTTTTATTTTTAATAGTTTGGGAGTATACTTAAGCTACAAATATCACTATGGCTAACAAGGCAAGTAAAAAGAAAAATACTAAGGCTAAGGTTGTTGAAAAAAAGCCTAAAACAAAAGAGAAAGTGCAGAAGTTTTTAGAGTCGCCGACTGCGATTAAACATAAAAGAGTTTTAAAGTATATGGGAGATAATGGGTGTTCTATGAAAGAGGCTCTACGGGCGTGAGGATATTCAAAGACAGTTCAAAACTCACCTGAAAAAGTAACCAAGACAGAAAGTTGGAAACAACTATTAGATCGTGTCTTGCCTGAAAGCAAACTAATCGACGTACACGAAAAACAATTGCAGTCTTGGAAACTTCAATCAATGAATTTCCAAAAGGCTGTTGAGGACGACGTTATCTTTGAACTTATGGAAAAGGTAGGCTGTGTGGTTCAAAAGATTATTGAAATACCAATCGGTAAAATAGTTTTTTATATTCAGCCTGATAACCAATCGCGAAACAAAGCCCTTGAGTTGGGTCTTAAACTGCACAAAAGACTTACTGACAAGGTTGAGGTCGTCGACAAGACACCTTATTCAGGATTGTCAGACGCAGAACTGGCAGAGCGTATTAATAAAAATAAAAACTTCTTTCGTAAGAAGTAAACCTTGGTATACCACTGACACCCATTGGTATACCAAACTTAACCAATAACAAATCGCAATATGAGTTCATACAGAGAATACACAGAACACCCTGAAACAAAGCAACCTGAATTGGCAGAGTGGTTAGACAACTACTTTGGCAATCACAATTACGGGGTACGGTTCCCCTCTGACGGTAAAGTGTTTAGAGCCGACGAGTTTGATTGGTTAAAGGCAAGTGACGCCGACCCTTTGTCTCCTATTGTTGGTACACCGCTAGACCCGAGAAACGAAATGCCTATTACTATTTTGCTTACAGAGAAAGGCAGTTATTTCGATAACCCAATGCACGAATTGAAAGAAGAAGACGGCAAAGAAACAATCACAACAAAGCACGAGGACGGAAGACAGGACGTGAAGATTACAGTTAACCGTCTTGATCTAAAAGACCCAACACCCGAAGACAAAATTGCAGAAGAAAAAATCATAGACGCTTTGAGTAATACCAAAGTTGGTGTTCTTGTTATTCACGCACAAACTAGACAGAACATTTACTTTACTTGCCCTATTCCAAGCGTAAGAAAGAATAGCCAAATGGTCATTGATAACTTTCTAACTGCATACCCTGAATACCGAATGAAAGCTGAATTGAACGGTGAGAAAGTTGAGGATCAATTTATTATTATTGAGAGCGCCGTTGTGACAGAACCGCCTAAAGTAACAAAACTATGAGAAAGAACCTAGATTACTTTTGGCTGTACTTTCATATGTTCTTTGAGAGTTTGCTGTGGACTCTTACAGACTTTGTGAGAGCGAGCAGAATGAGACACACGGCGCGTATGCACAAAAGATACAACCCAAAGCCTGCCGACGAGCCTGACCAGTCAGAGGCAGAAATTAATAACGGTCAAAGTAACTAAAATATATGGACGTATTTAATAAACAAGATTTAGTTGACGTGGTACACGCAGAGAATGGAGGCTCACGATACAGTGCAGAGCGAACTGTTGATACAGTATTCGACGCTATTAGAAACAACGTAAAGTTGGGAGCGAAAGTAAGCATTGCAGGCTTCGGTATATTTACCAAAAAAGCTATGAGTGCAAAGACTGCACGAAACCCAAGAACAGGTGAGACTGTAAAAGTACCTGCTCAAAACAAAGCTAAGTTTGCACCTGCTAAAGGTTTCAAAGAATTTATTAACAACAAATAACAAACACAAATTACCTTATGAAAGCTAAAAGAATTATTGGTTGGTCACTTATTGCAATATACGCAATCTTTTGGGTTAGGAGTATATGGCTTTCAGCGTATGAGTCTTACGGATTGAACGCAGTTTGGGTTGCACCAATAACAATATTAATTATTTTTATCATTTTGGTAGTTGTTGCTTGGTTAATTTCGTAAAATATTATACCTGAAACAAGAAAACAAGAACAATTTAAAATCTATACTCTGCACAATAACGAAGTTAAAGTGCTTGGTAAGAAAGACGATAAAGAAATCACTCGAACTGATCGTGTGCCTGTTGCTGTCTTCGACGACAAAAAGATTTTAGACAAATTTCAAAAAGAGTCAGTGTACATAAAACCTGACTTCGAAGTTGTAGAAGATTGGGTCGAATATAAACCTACTGCGGATAGGTTCACATTACCGTTTAATCCTGCCCCAATTGAAGTTGGTGAGCCAAGCGACAATGGAAATAATTAAACCTCACCATAAGCCGTCAGAGCGTGTTACAAGAAGAAACCTTGAACAAGCCCACAAAGAGGCAAAAGACCTTGCTACGTTCCTTGAGGAGGGAAATAAGTCAGGTTTTACAGGTAACTGGCAGAGCGCTGTTGGATTAAGTCATTGCCAAGTGTCAGAAACACCTTTTGCAATGTTCGCAATATCAAGTGAACTTGTTGGTAAGCCTAAGAAGCGAGAGCAGAGCCGTGGAAGGAATATCAAGAACTATTACTTTCCTGCTCAAGTGATATTCAATGCAGAAATCATTGAAGCACTGGACGAGATTGAGCGATTAGTTCCAAAAAGAGACTTAGTGCGAAAGCCTAACAGTCACGAATACGAGGCAACAATCACTCGAGAATACAAGAAAGTCACAAACCTTATTGAGGTGCCTGACGCTTGTATGTCTTACCCAAGCAGAACAAAAAAGAATACTCGTCGATACCACACAATCAAAGTGAAGTACCAAATTCTGCAAAGTTTCGCGGGCTTTTATTGGTTGAGAACTATCAGAGAAGAAGTGAACGCACTCAAGGCACATATCTTTCAGCACGAAATAGATCACGCTCACGGTATTGATATGTACTTCGGTGACGGTGAAGACAGAAAGATTGAAAAGCCATACAAAAACGCAGGCGCTAAAAAATAATTATGCTTAGATACGACGTCAGATTTTGGGACAAAGACAATAAGGTAATGCTTGAAAAGGTTGGAATATCACCAAATCAATTACCGATTGTAATTAATTCTCTCGGTCAGCTTGAAGCATTGAGAGGAAACTTTGTGCCAATGTTATGCACCTATCAGAAAGCAGTCAATGGTTATATTTGGGAGGGTGATATAATTGAATGTGGTGTACCTTATGACCTTGGTTCAGATATGCCAATGTCACTTCTTAAGGTTCGTGGTGTAATGCAATTCAATGAGAGACTGGGGTCATTCACGATAAACATTGCCTCAACTCCCGAGACACAGGGTAGGACATTCCAAGTGAAGAACGCAAAGATTATTGGGTGTGCAATTTCACACCCCGAACTATTACAAATTAGCCAAAACCAAAATGAAAACAAAAAAACAAATGCCGACACAGTCTAACTATATTGTTGGACTAGACCCCGAGGAGCGAACAAGGATACACAGAACTATCAATTGGGTTGTTTCAGTACTCTTGATTGCTTTCTCTATTTGGAGTAGCAATTTGAACGCAGAGGGACGAGCAATGCTCAAAGAAACTTCAACACTAATCATTGCAACTGATATGAAAATTATTGAGATTGTAAATGAGTTGAAAGTTGTGAAGAATTTATGTGAGCCTAAAGTTATAATTGAAACACCGATTGTTGAGCAAAAATAAATGTCAAAGAAACCCGAACAAAAACCGAAAGAGCCACAGATAATCAATCGTGACCCTGATATGTCAGAGGACGAGTGGCGAGAATATCAACTAGAACTATTGCGTCGATTAGAGCGCGAGAAATATAGATATTATGAACCTACTGGAGTCGGTGAAGAATTTATCGACGCTAGTGCCTGTGGTGAAAACTTTATCGTTTTATATTCGGCGGCGAACGGGGTAGGAAAGACTGCGACAGGGGCGAATGTGTTGGCTCACTTGTTTTGGAATACTGGCGAAAACATTTATTTCAACGAGGGAATATTCAAAGAGTTCCCGTTCAAAAAGAAAGGACGTATAATTTCTGACCCAACCAACATAACTAAAAACATTATTCCTGAATTAAAGTTTTGGTTCCCCGAGGGTAGATATAAAACCTCAAAAGGAAACAAAACATTCGAGAGTATTTTCACAACAGATACTGGTTGGGAGTTCGACCTAATGACATACGAGCAAGACGCAAGAGAGTTCGAGGGTGTGACATTGGGTTGGGCTTGGTTTGACGAACCGCCCCCAGAGGGCATTTTCAAAGCAACAGTTTCTCGTATGCGTAAGGGAGGTATCTTGATCATTACAGCGACACCGCTTGCAGGTTCAGCATACCTGTATGACTCGTTTGCTAAAGGTAACTTTAAAGTTGAAGTTACCAGTGAGGAGGGAGGTGCGACAGCAGAATACGAAAGAAAGGTCGCATACATTGAGGCGGGTATTGAGAGTGCTTGTAAGACACACGGAGTTCGCGGACACCTTGAGCATAAAGATATTATGAACATTATTGCCGAGTATTCAGAAGAAGAAAAACAAGCGCGTATTTACGGAAAATTCCAACACCTTGTTGGTTTGGTATTCAAACGGTGGAATAGAAAATCCACGTCATTAAACCTTTCGACATTAATGAGGACGACTATGTTGTTTGGAATATGTTAGACCCTCACCCAAGAACCAATGACGCCGTGCTTTGGGTTGCAATAGATCGTAAGGGTCGCAAGTTTGTCGTCGACGAGTTGTGGATTAAGTGTGAGAACGGTACTAAAGAACTTGCTGAACGTATCAAGCGAAAAGATAGTCAGTTTAGAGTGGTGAAACATATTATTGACCCGTCAGCCTCAATCGTTAATCAACACGACGAGGACGGAAAGAGTTTAACCGACAGACTGCGTGAATTTGGATTGCCTTACGAGGACGCTACAAAGAGCCGAGCAATGGCAAACAGACGTATCGAGGACGCTATGGCTTACACAAAACTCGACGGTGGTGAGGGCGAAATGATTAAAGCACCTGAACTTTATGTATTCGAAAACTGTAATCAGTTAATATGGGAGATTGAACACTGGAGGTGGCAAGAAAATAAAGGGCGTTCGTCTGAAACTAAAAATGCACCTAACGCACCGATTGATAAAGACGATCACCTTATTGAAGACTTGGGGCGTTGTCTTATTCAAGAGCCTCAATGGTTTCCAAAACCGAAGAAAGTTAACCAACACCAATCAATTAGTTTTGACCCTTATGATTAAACCTTATCCACAGTTGCTTATACTATGCTTTGCAGTAGTAGTTGTGGTATAATTTCCAAAGACAATGCTAGTCAGAGACATAACAACAAGTACATACGACGGTTGCCCATTCACGATTGTAAACGTCGGGTCAGTATTCATTATCACAATGTTTATTGACGGAAACTTGCACCGAGGACACATTGTTGCAACGCGTAATTTTATCCAAAAAATATTTGGTCAGGATTACACACAGAAACAGTTGGACAATATCAGTAAGTATTGTGCAGGTATCGCACAAACAACGATTGATACAATTCGTTCGAACAAGAAAACCAAGAAATAATTTTTTTACTACAAAAGGACAATCGCCAAAAGTCTTACAAGTTAGCACTTAAGACAATGGCGAAAAACACTCACAACTCAATCAATTCAAGTAACGTAATCGACAACGTTGCTAAATTACTAACACCCACTTTAAACGTGGGTTTTTAATGTTTATAAAACTATGAAAAAGCAACTACAAAAAATTATACCTGAAACATACGGTGATTACTCTGCTGAAAAGAAAATGAAAATCTACCCAACATTCAGACTTGGTGACGACGATTTGTCAGACCTTAAAGAAATGGAGGTTGGAAAGAAATACAAACTTATGATCGAGGTTGAAGTAATGGCGAAGTCACAGGGTTCAGAGTGGAACCAAAGCGACAAGAAGAAAGAAATCAACGCAACACTTAAGGTTATGAAAGTAGGTCTTCACAAAGAGAAAGAAAGTTTTGAGACAGAGTACGAAAGAAAGCGAACTGGTCAAGGAAATCGCTACGATAAAAATTAAAACCAATGCCTAAGATTACCAAGAAAAAAATAAAGGTTGTGGCACCAAAGAAAGAGCCTAAAAAGAAAAAGCCCGAGGCAGTTCCAGTTGAAGACACTCAAGAAGTTGAGGAGGACGACGCTTTTTCTGCTGAACTTAAAGAGTTGGAAAAGAGAGACTTTAAAGATTTGATTGAGCAAATCGAGACTGAATACAATCTTGGTTGGTGGTCATTCAAACCTAAGTTCGACGAGTTCGGGGTTAGATTAAAGCTATATAACAACCAAAAGAGAGATAAAGAGGCGGTTGGAGACCCGTTGCTTTTCACTATTCACCAAACAGTGTTGGCTTCACTTTATGACGACAAGCTAAGTGTTTCTTTTGTTGCTCGAGAGCAAGGAGACGAAGATATTGCTGAAAACGACACAACACTTGCTGAATACGACGCAGGTGAAATGGAAAAGGACGTACTTGATTACAATTGGGACTTTGACGCTACATTCTTCGGTACAGGTCTTGTTTGTCTTATGGAGTTAGACAGAGAGAAAATGGTGCCTATTCCTGAACTTTGGAACCGAATGACAACTATTATTGACCCAAGAGCAACAAGTGTAAACGGAGATATGCGAGGACGTGGACGAGCGCGGTTTATGGGTCGTGAAGTTAGATTGACTCAATACGATATGGAGGACGCAGGTACTTACTTCAACTTTAAAGATTTAAAGAATGAGACAAGTGACTTACGTTCGTTTGTAGACGAAGCAGAAAACCTTGCTCAAGACGCAAGAGGAATGGGTAACGTTACAAAGTTTAGTGGTCTTAAGGGCGACAACGTTGATCACCGAGTACTTGAATGGTTTACGATTTACAAAGGAAAAAGAGTTTTCGTAACACTTGCAAATAGTCGAACAAAAGTAATTCGATACACTGAATTACCTACAAAAGATATTCCTATTATTGACCGAAGAATTTACCCATTACCAAACTCGTTTGACGGTATTTCTATTCCAGACCTTGTTGAAGATAAACAACGAGCGCGAGCAGTATTGCAAAACCTTGGACTAAAGGGAGCGAAAGCAAACCTGCACCCAATGTATTTGTTCAACACAAATAAGATTAAGAACCGAGCAGACCTAAACTTTGATTTCAATAAATTTATTGGAGTTGACGGAGCGGTAGACGGAGCGGTTGCGGTAATGCCAAAAGACCAAGTTAAACAAGAGGTACAATACATTATGGACGTGCTTGACTCGTCTGCTCAAAAAGCAACAGCAACACCTGACTTACAACAAGGGGCAAACAGCGACACAAAGCGAACTGCAACAGAGTTGTCACTACAAAACCAAAAGGTTGATACACGATACTCATTGAGTGCAAAGATTTTCGGTTGGTCAGAAAAAAGATTTTGGCAACAATGGCAAAAACTATACAAACAACACTTCAAGAGTGGTATCGACGAGAAGATTGTGCGTGTTGTAGGTGCTCTTGGAGCGGATTACCGACCATTTAGACGAGAAGACATTGTTTCTGAAACTGATTTGGACGTTTCAGTAGAGAGTCGGGTGCTTTCAGAGGCAAAACAATTCAACAAGAGTCGAAACTTTGAGGGTTATCTTTCAATTATTGCTCAAGACCCAACTTCAAACTTGAGATACGGGTTCAAGAGACTTGGAAAACTTAAAGGGTTCAAGAAAGACGAGATTGATTTGTTGTTACCTCCAACTATTGAGGAACTTAGAGCAGAAGACGAAAATAAAATGCTTGAGATTGACGAGATTGTTGAAGTATTACCAACAGACGATCACACAACTCACCTTGAAATTCACAATAAACTTTCTGAAACTCCTGCGAAATACGCTCACATTGAGGCTCACAAACGAGCAATGCTACTAGCAAGAGTACGACCCGACATTATCCCTCAACTACCAAGCGCACAAAACCCAACAGGAGGTACTGGACTTGTAGACGGTTCAGGAACTAGAGCACCAGTTAGTGACGCTAATATTACTTAAAACTTATGCCAAAGAAAACTACAAAAAAGAAAACAGTAAAAAAGGTAGTGAAGCACAAACCATTTGATTTGTCGGTAAATACTGACCAACAGGCTCAAGAAATCATTAGTGCCTTGAAGTCTCTACAAAATGACAGGGGTTGGATATTCCTAAAACAAATCTTTGAGAGCAACATTGCAATATTAGAGCAATCAATACTCCGAAAGGTACAGCCTGACGACGGCAAAACACCCCTTACAGAAGACGATTGCGACAGATTGAGAGATAAGCTGTCCTACCTCGAAGAATTGCTTGATAAGCCAAATTCAATCATTAAAGGGTTTACGAAAATGACACCCGACTCACCAAACTACGACCCTTACCACACTGTACCCATACCAAAAGGGTAAGTGGTGGTTAGGAAGTTCATTGAAAATTAGAGTTGTTGGTTCGGTTGGAGGTGTAGTAATGCTCGGGCTTGGCGATTTGTCCTTGGCAACCTGCTATTCCTCCAACCGAGCCAATAGGCTCGGGATAAAAAATCGCCACAGTAAAAGTGTAGTCGCACTTTTGCCAAACGTCCGCTCACTTGGTTTTAAACCCCATTTTTCCAAGTTTGCGTGTATTAAAAAGTAATTAACTTACATTATGGGAGAGAATGAAACCGACAAACTTGACACAGACAATCAAGCACAACCAGTCGAGGAAGAAACTGACACTTCGAAAAATGACCGCGCAGAAGACGACACCGAGGAGGGTGCCGACTCTGACGATAACAACGACGACGACTCTGACGACGAGGAGGAGACCGACGACGACGAAGACGACACTGACGATAAAAAGTCAAAGAAATCTACCTCTAAGGACAAAGACGACACAGACGAAGAACCGCCTGTGCGTAAACGTCCGAGCGACTTTGCTCGAGAACGAATTGAGCGCAAAAACGCCAATAAGGACAAGAGCAAAGACGACGCCAACGACGATACAGAAGACGACGAGGACGACGACATTGACCCTGCTGATAAGAAAAACTTTAGCAAGATCGTAGAGAAAGCCATTAAGCCTTTTGTAGAAAAGCAAATGAAAGAGGAGGACGACAAGGAGGTTTCGACTTTCTTGAAAGACAACCCTGATTTCGCCCCGTACGAGGCAAAAGCCCGAAAGTATATGTCTCACCCGTCCCGTAAAGACGTTCCGATTTCGGAAATATTTTATGGAGTAGCAGGTAAAGACCTCTTAAAAATCGGCGCTAAGAGAGCAAAAATCGCAGACCAAGAGGCAAAGAAATCTAAAGGTAGTGGAGGAGCGGACGACGCAGGAGGCGTAAAGTCTGCCAAGGATATGTCCAAGGCAGAACTTGAAGCTAAACAGCAAGAAGTTCGAGCGAAACTAGCTGACAGATACTAAGCCCTTATAAATTAATCAAAAATTAACCACATTACTAAAATGGGAAATACTACACGAGCGCAAATCCCCGCAGAAGTAAATAACTTCTACGACAAAACATTGTTAATGAGAGCCGTACCCGCTTTCATTCATACACGTTGGGCACAAGTGCGAAATATACCAAGAAAAGGAGGTACAAACACAATCAAGTTCCGACGTTACGGTAACCTTTCACCTGCAACAACCGCTCTTTCAGAGGGAGTTACACCAGTTGGAAGTTCATTATCAGTGACTGACATTACTGCCACAGTGGCACAATATGGAGACTTCGTAACAATTACAGACGTTCTTGACTACGAAAGTGAGGATCCAATCCTAATGGAAACAGCCGAAATTCTTGGCGACCAAATGGGAGACACAATTGACCAAATCACAAGAGACATTTTGTGTGAGGGTACAAGTGCCTTTTTCCAAGGTTCAGGTTCAACACAAACTTCACACGTTGACACTGCTGACGTAATCGACGCAACAGTTATTAAAAAAGCTGTACGTCTGTTGAAAAACAACAAAGCTAAAAGAATTACTCGAATGGTGAACGCTGAAACAGGTATCAATACGACTCCTATTAACGCGTCATACATTGGATTGGTTCACCCAGACACTACATACGATCTTAAGGGATTGTCTGCAACTGGTTGGGTTCCTGTTGAAAAGTATGCAAGTACTAAATCGATTATGGAAAACGAAGTTGGTGCTATCGACGAAGTAAGATTTGTTGAAAGCGTTAACGCTAAAGTTCGAACAGGCGCAGGTCAAAGTGCGAACGACGTTTACTGTACTATCATTTTCGGTGCAGAAGCATACGGAACAACACAAATTAATGGTGAAGCTGTTAAAAACATTGTTAAGCCTTTAGGTTCAGCAGGTTCAGACGATCCATTAGACCAACGAGCAACTTCAGGTTGGAAAATTACATTCGTAGCTAAAATCCTAAACAACGATTTTATCACTCGAATTGAACACTCTGTAAGTGCTTAAGCCCCAACCTTGGAGCCAAAGCCCGAATAATTATTAACCCTTAAAGTTAAAATCTTATGCCAAAGGACACTAAGAAAAAAGCTGTAAAAGCTAAAAAAGCAAATCCAATTCTTGAGGACGACAACGAAATTGAGGAAACAGACGAGCTTACTGACTCTGAAATAGAGGAAGAAGAAACTGACGCTGACGAGTCTGACGAAGACGAAGAAGTTGAAGAAGAAGTTGTTGAGAAATCTAAAAAAGGCTCAAAGACAGCTAAAAAAGAAGTCGTTGAGGACGAAGACCGACCTTTAATTGAAAGGGACGTTGTAAAGCCTCGCGCTGACAATAACATTGAGGCACAGCTAAAAGCTGACGCGAAAGCCGTAAAAGAAACTCTTGCAAAAGAGAACAAAGTGCGGATTTACATACCTCTTGGTATTGGAGAAAAAAAGGGAGCGCACGCCTACGAAACAGTTACAATTAACGGTTTCCGAATGGTATTAATGAAATGTGAATACAGTACTGTACCTCAATCCGTAGCGAATATGATCGAGGCTCACTACAATATGGCGCCCGAAGATACCGAGGCAGGTCAGGCTTATCGACTAGACAGAAACCGAACCAAAGAGGACGGAATGTCTACCGACGACGCTTTGCTAAATGCGTAACCATTATTAACCGTAGTAATTAACTAAAAGTATTATGCCTATAATCACAGATAGTTCAGCACAGTCACATAAGGAATTGAAAAATTTGCTTATTGCTATGCTTGCAGATTTCGGAGGACTAAACGCTTCTGAAACATACGACGCAGGTGAAATCCTTGACGGAGACGAAGAAGTTGGGGAAATCACTGTAACAGGTGCCTCACTTGGAGACTTTGTACTAGCGTCATTGAGTATTGACGTTGCAGACCTTGCTATTACAGCAAGCGTAACTGCGCCAAACACTGTAACTTACCAGTTGTTGAATAACACAGGTGGAGCGATAAACCTTGCAGAGGCAACAGTTTACGTTCGTGTTATCCCGAGAACTCCAACAGTTACACTGGCGTAAGCCAACAAATCCTTGTCCCTTTCAGCCCCTTTACGGGGGTTGGGGTGGGACAGGGAGAGAAATTATTAGAGTTCTAAATCAACCTCAAATGAAATATACCGAGTTCGCAACATATGTAAGATTTCAAACGAAAACAGACAGCACAACGCTGACTGACGCTCAATTGGTTGCCTTGGCAAACGTTAAAAAGGACGATATTGCAAAGGAAATTGCCAAAACCAATGAGGATATTTTCGGTATGTATTATCTTAGAGACCTTGAAGCAGGCGTGCGCGAGTATTCATTTCCTAGTGACATTTTGTCCAACATTAAAGCTGTTGAGGCAAAGGTTGCAAATGCAGGTACAGAGTTCAAAAAGTTTACTGAATTTGATATGACAGCCTATAAAGGGACAACTGTTGAAGCAAGTATCAGACAGGCTTTTTCAGGAAAATACCAATTCGATATTTTCCGAAAATCTTTGTGGCTGTATACAGGAGAGGAGATTGTGGACGTAACGGACGGTTTGAAACTTTGGGCAATCCAATATCCTGCCGACCTTACCGAAGCAAAACTTGCGTCAACTGACGATATGTCAGTTCAGCCGACAACAACTTCTCACGGTATGCCTAAAGAGGCACACGAAATTTGGGCGAGAGCGGTGATCATTGAGTACAAGAACTCTAAAGAAAAGCCGATACCTCTTACCGAAAGGGAATTGAATTATCAGGCTGATCTACAAATGGTTTTAAATGCTCAAAAAGGCACAAACCTAGACCGTCAAAACCAAGGCACAGTGCCTTACAATGACGGTTCAAATTATTAACCCACTTAACCCATATAAACGTTATGGAAAAAAAGGAAATTAAAGCACTGGCAGAAGCCTTTTGCGCAAATCCAAAATCATATCGAAAGTCAGCCGAGGGGCAAGCCGAGTTCAATGAATTTGAGGCTCCAGTAAAGGCTAAGGTTCGAGAAATCTTGGAGGGACGTAGAGGTTTCCGACGTGTTAATGGCGTAATAGAGTTCTCGCAAGAGTCTCTTGAAGCGGAAATTGCTCGATTAGAGACAAAGGAAGCTGAATACGCACAACGCTCAAAAACAATCAAGAAATTGATTGCAGAGAGAAAGGACGAACTTGCAGAACGTTTTGGAGGAAGTAACGATAACCAAAAATAATTATGGCAGACGTAATATATAACGCGTTCAAAAAGTACATTATGAACGGTTCAATTGACCTTGATACTGACACTATCAATGTAATGCTAGTTACTTCAACTTATACTCCAGATCAAGACACACACGAATATCGGGACGACATTACAAATGAAGTGTCAGGTACTGGACATTCAGCAGGAGGTTCTGCTTTGGCAAGTAAGGCAGTAACAGCAGACAACACTGACAATGAGGGAGTTTTTGACGCGAACGACGTAAGTTGGTCAACTTCAACAATTACCGCAAGAGGTGCTGTTTTGTACAAGGCTCGGGGGGGTGCCTCAAGTGCCGACGAACTTATTTGTTACATTGACTTTGGTTCAGACAAAATTTCAACAGCAGGTACTTTCACAATTGCGTGTAATGCCGAGGGAATTTTGAACCTAGCATAGTGACACTTGAGTTCTTGGATAGGCGCCTGTTCAAGCCCTCACACTCTGACGAAATACGGTGTATAATAAAAGAAATCGCCATATATCGTAATCGTCAGGAGTGAGTGCTTTAACGCTCAAAACAACAACATTATGTATGTAGCGAAAGTCACAATTGACC
>Ga0172380_10001643_pt1 | contig 38131 bp, 30 predicted proteins | sample Leawe162metaG_FD_119747 | JGI IMG/M metagenome (GOLD analysis project Ga0172380, IMG submission 119747) | Leachate microbial communities from a municipal landfill in Southern Ontario, Canada - Leachate well 162 metaG | ecosystem: Engineered > Solid waste > Landfill > Unclassified | place...
CCCTCCCAGCAGGGCGAACCCCTCGCGCACTTCTTCGAGCTTTACCACCGCTACCCAGCCAAAGCCCTCAACCTTATCCTTCAAGCCCGACCCGTCCTATAACACTTCCAGCCAAACGCCCTGGGGTGTCAGATTTCATAAACAGAACTTGCATGATATTGGCATATGCTTATTACGGCAAGAAGATCCTCCTTTCAGGAGATAAAGATTTTTGCGGGGGCTCCCCCCTGCCATAATCCCCCCCATGAACCGTCTTGATCACCACTCCCCTGTCTTGTGAAATCCGCCGCATTGATTTCTTTGGCCGCCCTCGCGCTCTGCCAGTCATGGCTGGCGGCGGCACCGACATTTCGGGAGGATGTCAGTCCGATTTTCGAGGGATCCTGCGTTTCCTGTCATGGGCCGAAAAAGCAAATGGGGAGATTCCGGGCGGACCTTCGCGGGGAATATTTCAAGGAAACCGGCAGCGGGCCGTGGGTCCTTCCCGGAAACAGCAGGGGGAGCAGGCTGGTGGCGTTGCTTTCCGGGGACATCAAGACGAAAAAAAGCCCGGAGAAGCATGTTCTTTCACCGGAAGAAATCGCCCGGATCCGGGCGTGGATTGATTCCGGCGCGAGATAGTCGCTTTTCGCCGCGCACTCCGCGCGTCTGCGCGAGGGATCGCTGAATTCGGGATTACGGTGACTTGTGCCGCTCTGGCGAAGGGGTGGGGAATGCAGTCGCCGGCTTGTTGGCGAGCCATTCTTTCCCGTGGAGGACAAATTGCCAGCGCCCGCGGTAGGCGCCGAGTTCCCCGTAGAAACTGAGGCGGCCATCGGTCTTGGCCCTTTCGCGAATCCGGGGGCGCAGGTCCTGGTCGTGAGTGAACACGTCGTAGTCTTCGCCAAGAAGGCTGACATGCACAAAGCCCCGCTCGTCGACTGTGGCGGGAGCCTCGACGAAAAAGACCCGCCCGTCGAAAGAGCCGTCGCGCAGCGTGGTCTCCGGGGGAAGCTTGGAGGTTGGGGTGGCGGAAGCGAAGAGATCGACCGTCGAGGTTTCCACGCGCACAGGGTCCTCCGGCCCGGTTTCGGTGAGGCCCGGCCGGTTGAGGGGCATCCACCGGCCCCTGTCCGCGTCATCGACCGTGCGGAAACGCGCGACGATCGGAAAATGATCGGAGAACCCGCCGGGGATCTTTGAATGGGACCACCGGATCGGGCGCCCGTAAACATCCGCGTTGAGGCCGGGGATTTTCATCACATGAAAGCTGTTGCCCACGTATTGGATGCCGTTTTGATCGTAGAGTCCACGGGAGAGAATGATGTGCATGAGCGTGCCCCATTCGTCCTTGTAGATGTCGCTGCCGCGATTGTTGGAGGGGAGCTCGAACCAGAGGTTGTAGAGGCCGGGACCTTTGCCGCGAAGCGCGAGTTCGTTCCCCTGCGCGCCGAGAACGTCGTTGATCCCCGTGTCCTTCATCGCGCGGTAGCGGCGCTTCTGGTTGTAGTGGGAGTTGAGGTCGCCGGCCACGATGACATCGGCATTCGGATCGCCCGCAAAAATCTCATCGAGCCGCCCGCGAAGGGTCTTTGCGTTTTCCGCCCGAACCGCCTCGCTCCCGGTGTCGCTGGCGCCGGATTTCCAATGATTCGCGAAAACGGTCAGCGGGTGGCCGTCCACATCGATCGTGGCTTCGAGGATCGCCCGTGCGTCCGGGGTGGGGTGCGTGCGGACTGCGGTGATCGGGAACCGCGAGAAGATCACGTTCCGGATCGCCACCGGGCGTCCATTCGCGTAGGTCCCCGGCTTTTCGTCCGTCGTTGCCACATGGTATCCTTTCAGGCCCGCATCGTCGAGGGCTTTGAGCAACCACGCCTCGGCGGGCAGACCGGCCAAGTCGGGCGTTCCGAGCAAGTCGGCCAGCTTTTTGTCCTTCACCGAATCCAGCCATGCGCCGTGGTCCTTGATCGAAGATTCCGGCGTCTGGTCGAGTTCGATTTCGTTGAAGACGATGATGTCGGGGCCTCCCTCCATTCGGGCAAGCACTTTGGCGATGTTTTCGACCTTCACCGCCAGGTGCTCCGGAGTGTAAATCTCCGGCTGGTAGTCCTTGTAAGCCGCCACTCCATCGGCATCGAAGAGGTTCTCGACATTGTATGCCGCAACCGTCCATTCACGGGCAATGGCCGGAGCCGTGGCCAGCAGCAAAAGAGCCAGGATCGTTTTTCGCACGCGGGGAAGATGGAACAGCACGCCTGGCAAGGAAAGGCGAATGTCTTGGTTTGCATAAAAATCGGCGCGCAGGCCCACAGGAGGGCGACACGAGCCCGGGCTTTGCCTCATCCTGGTGGCCAGAGCGCGCCAGAAGAACCCTCTTCTCGAATATGCCGCGAAGAATGTTTCAAGATTCCGTGCTATCCGTTAAAAGGCTTCCATGACACCACTGCGAAGCCACACGACCACCCGGGGACGCCTCATGTCGGGAGCCAGGAGCCTCTGGCGGGCGAACGGAATGACGGAAGATCAGTTTGGAAAACCGATCATTGCGGTGGTGAATTCCTTCACGCAATTCGTGCCGGGACACGTCCACCTGCACGGTGTCGGGCAATTTGTGAAGGGCCTGATTGAGAAGCAGGGGTGCTTTGCGGCGGAGTTCGACACCATCGCCATCGACGACGGCATCGCCATGGGTCACGACGGGATGTTGTATTCGCTGCCCTCCCGCGACCTCATCGCCGACAGCGTCGAATACATGCTGAACGCCCACAAGGCCGACGCCATGGTCTGCATCAGCAACTGCGACAAGATCACCCCCGGAATGCTCATGGCCGCCATGCGCCTGAACATTCCGGCGATTTTTGTCTCCGGGGGACCGATGGAAGCCGGGGAAGCCGGCGGGAAAAAATACGATTTGATCGACGCGATGGTGATGGGCGGCGACAGCAGGGTTTCCGACGAATTGCTCGCGACCGTGGAGCGCCAGGCGTGCCCGACATGCGGATCGTGCTCGGGCATGTTCACCGCCAACTCGATGAACTGCCTCAACGAGGCTCTCGGGATGGCGTTGCCGGGCAACGGGACCATTGTTGCGACGCATGCGAACCGCCGGAAACTTTTCGAGCGGGCCGCCGGGCGGATTGTGGAAATGGCCTGCGCGTGGTATCGCGACGGAGACGAATCCGTGCTCCCGCGCTCCATCGCCAACCGGGCGGCCTTCGACAATGCCATGGCGCTCGACGTCGCGATGGGAGGATCGACAAACACGGTGCTCCACCTCCTCGCCATCGCCCGGGAGGCGGGCGTGGATTTTCGCATGGAGGATATCGACGCCATCTCGCGCCGGATTCCCTGCATTTGCAAGGTCGCCCCGAGTTCCCATTTTCATGTCGAAGACGTCAACCGCGCGGGCGGGGTTCTCCGCATTCTCGGGGAACTCGAAAAGTCCGGACTCATCGACACGGCACCCCGGCGGGTGGACGGCCTGACTTTGCAAGAAGCGATCTCGCGCCATGACGTCTCCCGTCCGACCGCGACGCAGGAGGCCCGCGAAATTTTTCTGAGCGCGCCCGGAGGCGGCCGCAACCTAGCCTTCGCATCGCAGGATGCAAAATTTTCCGGACTGGACACCGACAGCGCGGACGGCTGCATCCGCGACATCGCGCACGCCTATCACCCCGACGGCGGGCTGGCTGTGCTTTTCGGGAACATCGCCCGGGACGGATGCGTCGTGAAAACCGCCGGAGTGGACGCGGCGGCCTTCCATTTCACGGGAAGGGCCAGGGTTTTCGAATCCCAGGACTCCGCGTGCCAGGCGATCCTGGGCGGACAGGCCGAAGCCGGCGATGCCATCGTCATCCGCTACGAAGGCCCCCGGGGGGGACCCGGGATGCAGGAAATGCTCTACCCCACTTCCTATCTGAAATCCGTCGGCCTGGGAAAATCCTGCGCCCTCATTACCGACGGGCGGTTTTCCGGAGGCACATCCGGCCTCTCCATCGGTCATGTGTCGCCCGAAGCGGCGTCCGGCGGAGCCCTTGCGCTCGTCCGCGATGGGGATCGTCTCGAAATCCACATCCCCGACCGCTCGATCCGGCTTCTCGTTCCGGACGACGAACTGGCGCGCAGGGATCGGGAGGAGAGAGCCAAAGGCAAGGGCGCGTTTCGTCCGGCAGGACGCGAGCGCCCCATCTCCAACGCCCTCCGCCTCTACGCCCGCCACGTCACGTCGGCCGACAAGGGCGCCGTGCGCGAGGCTTTGGAATAGTCCGGTTTTGCAGGCATGCCCGCGGTCCCTCGCCGTAGGCATCGGTGAATACTTTGTAAAACTGCGCGTAGCTGCCGAACCCCGCCGCATAGGCCGCCTCGATGATCGTGGGCTTGGCGGGCTTGCGGTAGAATTCCCAAAAGCGCGCCAGGCGCAGCGAGTTGCGGTAACGGTTGAGCGGCACACCCACCTGGCGGGCAAACATCCGGCTGAAATGCGCCCCGCTCAGGCCGCACTGTCCGGCGAGCCGTCCCAGCGATCCGCTCCAGGAGTCGTCGCCCAGCAGGGCGATCGCTTTGGAAATGGAGGGATGCAGGGAAACCGACCGCTGCCGGGGCGTGCGGGTTTGTTGCAACCGCCAGCAGAGCAGGAGCAAATGGTGCAGCCCCGCGTTCAGTCCGTCCGGATCGTTGTGCCGGTAGCGGAAATCCGATTCCACTCCGAAGCCGGCCTCGCGGTTCAGAATGTCGGGATCGATCGACCCCTCCATCACATGATCCATCATCCGTCGCAAAAAACCGAATGTCTCCGGATCCAGAATCGTGTGAAGGACTTTTCCTCCCTCCGACTTTTTCCGCTTGAGCCCTTTGTAGGCACTTCCATGACAGGAGCGCGCGATCAGGTCCGGCTTGAAGACCGCCACGTAATTCTGCGCGTCGTTGGTCCGGTCCACCAACTGGTGTTCGTGGGCGGGAAACATCCAGAGAAGCGAACGCGGCCCGAACGAGAGCCGTCTTCCATCGGCCACGTAGGTGATCGTGCCGCGGGCGACCAGGTTCAATTCGATCTCGACATGATGGTGGCTCCTCAACGAGGGCGGGTTGCGCGCGGATTCCGCCAAAAAGAGGAATCCGTCGTAAATCGGGTCCAGCTTCAAGTCCTGCAGCACGGGCGCAAAATACGATAACTTTTTGTCGCCTGACGAGAAGAAAGGAAGAACCTTCCGGAGTAGATTGGATTTCGCAACCCCTGTTCCCATGACATCCAAAGAACGCATCCGCGCCACCATCGGGCACCGCCAGCCCGACCGCATCCCGGTGGACTTCGGCGCCTCCTTCATCACCGGTATCCACTGCAGCGTCGTGGAAAACCTGCGCCGCCACTACGGGCTCGATCCGCATCCGGTAAAGGTCTGTGAACCCTACCAGATGCTCGGTCTTGTCGAGGACGATCTCCAGGAGGAGATGGGCATCGATGCGACGCCCATTTTTCCCAACCGGACGATTTTCGGATTCGTGAATGAAAACTGGAAGCCGTGGCGCACGCCGTGGGGGCAGGACGTGTTGGTCTCCGAGCATTTCGAGGTCGATGAAAGACCGGACGGCACCTATATCTATCCGCAGGGCGACCGGTCGGTTCCGCCGAGCGGCCATTTGCCGAAGACGGGATATTTCTTCGATTCCATCGTCCGGCAGGGGCCGCTCGACGAGGAGCATCTGAAGGTGGAGGAGAACCTGGAGGAGTTCGGCCCGATGAAGCCCGCCGAGGAAGCCTACTGGCGCGAACAGGCGGAGGCGTTTCGCGGGTCGGGCCGCGCGGTTGTCACCCACCTCAATGGAACGGCCCTCGGCGACATCGCCCTCGTCCCCGCGCCGTTTTTGACGGCCCCCAAGGGCGTGCGCGATATTGCCCAGTGGTATATGGCTGTCGCAACCAGCCCGGGCTTTGTGATGGATCTCTTCGACCGGCAGGTGGAGATCGCGTTGGGAAACCTCGCCCGCCTGCACGCGATCGCCGGCGATGTGATCGACGTCGTGGTCGTCTGCGGAACCGACTTCGGCACGCAGGAATCCACGTTTTGCTCGCTCGCGACCTACAACGAGGTCTGGCAGCCGCGCTACCGCCGGATCAACGACTGGATCCACAAGCATACCAGCTGGAAGACATTCAAGCATTCCTGCGGGGCCATCGAGAACTTCCTGCCGGACATCATCGACTCGGGATTCGACATCATCAACCCGGTCCAGTGCTCGGCGAAGGGGATGGAGGCGAAACTCCTCAAGGAACGTCATGGCGGCCGGATCACCTTCTGGGGAGGCGGCGTCAACACGCAGAAAACCCTCCCGTTCGGGACACCGGACGAAGTGCGCGGCGAAGTGCTGGAGCGCTGCGAGACATTCGCGCCGGGGGGCGGCTTCGTGTTCAACGCGATCCACAATATCCAGGCGCTGACGCCCACGGAAAATGTCGTTGCCATGATCGAGGCCGTGCAGGAATTCAACGGCGCACCCGCCTGAGCGGCAACCCACTCAACCGCTGCCGGGGAGCCATTCCATCCGCCGATGAAATCCCAAAGATTTAGAGAAATCCCGGCAGGCGAGTCTGTCGAGAGGTTTACCCTGGAGGGAACGGGAGGGGCGTCGCTCGATGCGATCACGCTCGGCGGAATTGTCACATCATTGTGTGTCCCGGATCGCGAGGGGCGGCTTGCCGATGTCGTGCTGGGATTTGAGACCCTTGATTCTTATCTCGCCGGTCATCCGTATTTCGGGGCGATCACCGGCCGGGTGGCCGGGCGGATTCCGGGCGGGCGTTTCACGCTCGGGGGGAAGGCCTGCGAGCTCGCGAAAAACGATGGGCCGAATCATCTTCATGGCGGAGTGTGCGGACTGGACAAGCGGATCTGGAAAGCCGAGCCGGTCGGGCGCGCCGACGGGGCGGATTCGCTGCGTCTCACCTACCACAGCCCGGATGGCGAGGAGGGATACCCGGGCGCCGTGGATTTTGCCGTCACCTACACGCTGACCCGCGACAATGTTTTCCTCATCGAAAGCGAGGCGGCATCCGACCGGTTGACCCCCGTCAGCCTGACCAACCATTCCTATTTCAACCTCGCGGGAGAGGGGAGCGGGAACATTTTCCACCACCAACCCAACTAATGAATCATGAGTGAGAATTCCGCCGCCATGTCCCCTCCCGCCGGACTGGACTACAGCCTCACCGGAGTGAACGCCGCGCTGGCAGTCGAAAAAGGGCTCGCCGAGGCGGGCTGGTATCAATGCCCGGTTCCACGCGCGACCATGCGCAGGCTCCTCGAGCGCCGCGATGGCCCCGCCATCCGCGACACGCTGCTCTGGTTCGCCTTGATCATTGGCAGCGGCATTGCCGGGTATCTTCTCCGGGACAGTTGGTGGGCCGTCGTCCCGTTTGCCATCTACGGCGTCCTCTACGCTTCCAGCTCCGACTCCCGCTGGCATGAGTCCAGCCACGGCACGGCCTTCAAGACCGATTGGATGAACAACGCCCTCTACGAGATCGCGTCCTTCATGGTCATGCGCGAGTCCACGGTCTGGCGCTGGAGCCATACCCGCCATCACAGTGACACGATCATCGTCGGTCGCGACCCCGAGATCGCCGTGCCCCGGCCGCCGGACATCCGGGCGATCGTTTTGTCGTTCTTCAACCTCGGGGTGTATCCGAAGTATTTCAGGCACATTTTTCTCCACTCGTTGGGACGGGTGACCCCGGATGAAAAAACCTTCGTTCCGGAGAGTGAATTTCACAAAGTCTACTTCCGCGCCCGCATTTACGTTCTCCTCTACGCCGCCGTGATCGCGTTTTCCGTTTTCACCGGCAGCATCCTTCCCCTTCTTTACGTCGGGCTGACGAATCTTTACGGGTCGTGGCTGATGGCCATCTACGGCCTGACCCAGCACGCGGGGCTGGCCGAGAATGTTCTCGACCACCGGCTGAACTGCCGGACCGTTTACATGAACGCGGTGAACCGGTTCCTCTACTGGAACATGGGTTACCACGTCGAGCACCACATGTTTCCATTGGTTCCCTATCATGCCCTGGCCCGTCTCCACGAGGCGGTGAAGGAGGACTGTCCGGTTCCCTATCCCAATCTGCTGACCGCGTGGCGCGAGATCGTTCCGGCGGTTTTCCGGCAGGTCAAGGATCCCGGGTGGCATGTCAAACGCAAGCTTCCGGAGCCGAAGGCCCGGGGCTCCGAGTCTTCTGAGGTGCATCGTTGTCCTGTCGGCCCCGATTCGCAGGGGTGGGTGGAGGTCTGCGAGGCCGCGCAGCTGGGAACGGAAGATGTGATCCGGTTCGATCACGGGAAAAAAACCTACGCGATCATCCGGGATGCGGAGGGAACGCTCCATGCCACCGACGGGATTTGCACGCATGGAAACACCCACCTCGCCAACGGCCTGGTGAAGGGGAAAATCATCGAGTGCCCGAAACACAACGGACGTTTTTTCCTGGCCGACGGCTCACCTGCCCGCGCCCCGGTCTGCCGGGGACTCGCCACCTATCCGGTCGAAGACCGCAACGGCAGGGTGTTTCTCAATGTTCTCGAGGCGCGCGGCGCGGGGGCCCGTGAACAGCGGGCCATTCGGTTCCGCGTCGCCCCGGATAAATCACAGCGGGGCAGCCCATCTCGCTAACCATTTGGCCGCCAGAGCCGTCGGCTTCCCTCGCCAGATCACAGTGGGATATGCCTCGGTCAACCGCCGATCCTGGCGACCAAAGCGTTACGCAATCTGAATCACCCCTCCGTGATTTATCCGGGTTGGCCCGACTTTCTCAACTGGAGGCAAAAACCGACTATTTTCAGGGTTCTGAAGCCCGCGAACCCGCATAAACACAGGGGGGCAGGGTTCAAAAAGTCGTTGTAGTGAAGACCCTCCCTCTTCACGGAGCGGTTTTCGTGACTATGATCGGGAGCCGTTATGTTTTTACGAAACACGCGGCGGTGGAAGGACGGCAAAGAGCACCGGTATTGGTCGATCGTGGAAAACCGCCGGTGCGCGTGCGGAAAGATCGTGCAGCGCCCGGTGCTGTATTTGGGCGAGATCAACGACAGCCAGCGGGAAGCGTGGTGCCGTGTTGTGGAAGGCTTCGATGGAGACAGCGGGCAGTTGGCGCTGACGGCGCTTTACCGCTGGTTCTGCGGATGCGAGGACTTCGGGGCGATCAAGAAGTTGAGCGAGCTGGTGGAGGATCACGGCCGTCGCTACCGGGACGCGTTGGACGCGCACTGGAGCGAGAGCGACCTCACGCGCAAGGAAGCCGAAGTGATCCTGCGGCGCATGGACAACGTGCTCGTCCAACTGCCCGAGGCGAGGCGTCAGGTCCCGCCAGACCGCAATATATCCCGCGAAGCGGTCGGGTCACGAACGCCCTTGCATCGCGGCGTGTCGTCCTCGTCGCAGGCTCCTGCGGGCGACCCGCCACCATGCCGCGGTCGCCCGGAAAATATCAGCCGCTCCATGCTGTGCTCCGGCAAGCCGCCGAAGGTGTCAGTCCTTTGGATTATCTGCCTGGCTGCTTGACGCAAGCGCGCCCGCCGGTTGTGGTTTTTCGCCGCATTTTTCAAAATGAGCGCACTATGGCTTGCGCTCACTTGAGTCAATCGGCCAGCCAGATTGGATTATAGGAAGCAACCCGCGGGGGTTCTTTGCAGGTTCCTGTCATGCGTCTGCCGCGTGGAATTTGCCGAGATCACTTGCATCCTGCTTGTTTCTGGCTTTATTCGAGGGACAATGTTTGCCCAAAAAGAGGCGCTGATCCGGCTGTTGCAGGACGATGATCCCGAAACAGTCAGGCTCGTCAAAGAGCAGTTGGCCGCTGCTGGAGAGGAAAGGATTCCGGAACTTCAGGAGCTCCTGCGGGTCGATGACAAGTGCGTGTCGGAGCATGCAAGGGATGTCCTGGCCACGATCAGCGGGCGCAGCGCGGAGGAGGAGTTTTCGCTGCTCTGCCACTTTTTCGGGGACGGGATCGATCTCGAGCAGGCTTGCTGGGCCTTGGCGCGGGCCATGGAGCCGGGAGTCTGCATTCTTCCGTTTGAGCACAAGTTGAACATTTGGGGACGGCAGTTTTTGGTCAAATTATCCGGGGCGGTCAGCAACCGCGAACGGGTGCTTCGGCTCGCCTCCTTCCTTTCTGGGGAGCTCGAATTTCGCGGGAATGCCGAGAATTACTACTGCGAAAGAAATTCCCTGTTGCCGCGGGTGATCGAGACCCGCTCGGGGATCCCGCTCACGTTGACATTGGTTTACATGGTGATCGGCTCCCGCGCCGCCATGAAAATCGAGGGCATCAATTTGCCCGGGCATTTCATCGCGCGGCACGGCGAGGTCTATTTCGATCCCTTTCACCGGGGCCGGATTCTTTCCCGCGTGGATGTGGAGAGCATTCTTTTCCGGCAGGGGCTGGAATTGCGGGACTGCCATCTCCAGCCGTCCACCCCGCGTCAGATGCTTTTGCGCATGCTTGCCAATTTGCTCTACGTTTACGACCTGCAGGGGGAGTGCCAAAAGCACGAACGGGTGAGCGGTTGGATGCAGGCACTGAAATGCGGGGTGGAATGATCGTCGAGGTTTTGAACACGGGGACCGAGCTTTTGCTCGGCGAGGTCGTCAACACGCATGCGGCGTGGTTCGGGAAGCAACTCTTCCCTCTCGGCCTGCGGATTTCCCGCCAGACAACGGTTCCCGACGGGGAGGCCATCCGCGAAGCCCTGTCCGAATGCTTCGGGAGGGCGGATATCGTTCTGGTGACAGGGGGTCTCGGTCCCACGACGGATGACATCACGCGCGAATCCGTGGCGGGACTTTTCGGGATCGACCTTGTGGCAGACCCGGACGTTCGCAGGAAAATCGAAGTCATGGTTGCCGAGCGTGGCTTCACCATGCGGGAGAGGATGCTCCGGCAAACCCTGGTCCCCGAGGGGGCGATTGTCCTGCCGAATGAAAATGGGTCCGCGCCGGGGCTCTATCTGCCGATGAGGCCGGCGCCCCGCTCGCCCCACCTGTTTTTGCTGCCCGGCCCTCCGCGCGAACTCCAGCCGATGTTCGCGGAATCGGTGCTGCCTGTCCTGCGGAAAATCTGCGGCGATCTCCCCGCGCGCGAATGCCGCGTCTATCGGATCGTCGGCCTCGGCGAAAGCGCGGTCGAGGAGTCGGTCGGGCTCGGCCTGGAAAAGCGCGGGGACCTCGAAGTCGGGTATTGTGCGCGCCCCAACGAAGTCGATCTGCGGCTGATCGGAACACGCGAAACCCTGGATGAAGTCGAACCGGAGATCCTTCGGGCCGTGGGGAGCCACCTGTTCTCGACGAAGGGGGAAAATCTCGAGGAGTGGGTCGTGACCAGGCTCCGGGATCTCCACCGCAAGGTCGCAACAGCGGAATCCTGTTCGGGCGGACTGCTGGCCCACCGGCTGACGAATGTGCCGGGAGCATCGGATGTCTTCACGCACGGATTCGTCACTTATGCCAACGAGGCAAAAACCTCCGAGATCGGAGTTCCCTCCTCGCTCATGGAAACGCGCGGCGCGGTGAGCATGCCGGTGGCCGTCGCAATGGCCGGCGGCGCATTGGAAAAATCCGGCGCGGATTACGCCCTTTCGCTGACCGGGATTGCAGGGCCTGGCGGAGGCTCGGAAGAAAAGCCGGTCGGCCTCGTCTTCATCGCTCTCGCGCGGCGCGGAAAACCGACCCTCTGCAAAGAATACCGCTTCCCCCGCGACCGCGAAACCTTCAAGCAGATCGCCACGCAGACAGCGCTGGATTTGCTCCGGCACGAGTTGCTGCGCGGCTGAACAGGAGGAGAAATCAGCGGCAGAATTTTCGCGCGATTTCGCTGGGAGTGGCAATAAGCGGTGCGTGGAAGATAACGGCAGGGCTATGCCGGGGAATTCCCCGCCACCCAGCGACCGTAGGCCTCGTTCCACCGGGCCGGGGGAATCGAAACGATCTCCGGCACATCGTATGGGTGCAATTCCCCGAGACGCCGGATGAACCGCTCCTCGTTGGCCGCGGCGATTTTGAAAATGACGAGAACCTCCGCGTTGTCCTCCAGAACACCCTTCCAAAGATAAATGGATCGCGCGCCGGGAACGATGGTTCCGCAGGCGGCCAGCTTTTCCGAAACCAGCGACCTGACGGCCCGGGTCGCGGAGTCGCTGTCCGCAAAGGCGCTCAAGACAATCCGGATCATGCCGGGACCAATGCGGGTTGCCTGACGATCCATCCGCCGCCAACGACCCGGTCGCCATCGTAAAAGACGGCGGCCTGCCCGGGGGTCACCGCGCGCTGCGGCTGGTCGAGGACGATCCTGGCCCGGTGGCCGGAGAGGGCTTCCAAGGAGGCTCCGGTTCCGGAGTGCGCGTAGCGGATTTTCACCGTCACCCGCAATGGCTCCTCCGGCTCCCCCGCGTGCCAGGTGACACGATCCACCTCGAACATGTCGCGCGCCAAATCCTCCTCATCCCCGACGATCACGCGCGAAGTTTCCGGGTCGATGTCCACGACGTAGCGGGGCTTGGGAGACCCGCCGGGCAGGCCCTTCCGCTGGCCGATGGTGAACATCTCGATTCCTTCATGGCCGCCGAGAAAATTTCCCTCCGTGTCATAGATCCCGCCCCGATGGAATTCTTCCCCTCCCAGGTGCCCGCGCAGGAACGCCTTGTAGTCGTTGCCGGGAACAAAACAAATTTCCTGGCTGTCCACCTTATCGGCGACTTTGAGCCCGAGCCCGCGGGCGATTTCCCGGATCTCCGGCTTCGTCATCCCCCCCAGCGGCGCCAGGGAATGGAGGAGCTGGTCCTGGTCGAGGCTGAAAAGAAAATACGACTGGTCCTTCCGGGGATCACTTCCCTTGCGCAGGACCGCGTGACCGGCATGATGTTCGATGATCGCATAGTGACCGGTGGCGATGAAGTCCGCCCCCAGCGCCCGCGCCTTCGTGCGCAGGTTGCCGAATTTCAGGTGTTCATTGCACATCACGCAGGGGTTCGGGGTCCGGCCTGCCCGGTATTCGCCGGCGAAATAGTTGATGACGATCTTCTCGAACTGGTCTGCCTCATCCACGACGTAGTGCGGAACTCCCAGCCGGTGGGCGACGCCCCGCGCGTCCGCGATCGCCGAGGGGCCGCAGCATTTGTCCTCCGCGCGGGTGATGCAATCCTGCGGCCAGACCTTCATCGTGACGCCGATCACCTCCCAGCCGTCGCGCTGCAAAAGCCATGCCGCCACGCTGGAGTCCACTCCCCCGCTCATGCCCACCAGGATGCGCCGTCCATTTCCTTTCATCGCGGGCACTATACCCGGAGTCATGCGCCCGTCAAAGTTCCGCTTGAAATCCCGGGCGCCGCTTTTGCTTGGCGCCGGGATTCCTGCTTGCCGTGGCGGCCCGCCTGGCCGAGTCTGTCGCACTTTTCCGATGCTCACTGTTTCCCGTGTCAGCAAGTCATTTTCCGGTCGCGTTCTTTTTGAGGAGGCCTCGTTGCAGATCAATTCCGGAGACCGGATCGGACTGATCGGGCCGAATGGAGCCGGCAAGACGACGCTGTTCTCCCTGCTCCTGAGGTTTGACGAGCCGGATGAGGGAACGATCAGCCTCCAGCGCGGGGTGCGTTGCGGATATCTCCCGCAGGAAACCGCCGCATCGACCGAAGGCACGGTGATGGAGCTGGCCGCCGGGAGCGAGGCCGACGGCCGTGCGGAAGCCGCGGCGAAGAGGATTTTGTCCGGGCTGGCATTCCGTGAGGAGGATTTCGAACGACCGGTCAACGAATTGAGCGGCGGGTGGGTCATGCGCGCCCACCTGGCGCGGCTGCTCGTCGAGCGACCGGACCTGCTCCTGCTCGATGAGCCGACGAACCATCTCGATCTGGAGACGCTCGGGTGGTTCCAGAACCACCTGCTCGGGTATCCGGGCGCGATCCTGACGATTTCGCACGATCGGGAATTTCTCAACATCCTCTGCCGGGGGATCGTGGAGATCCGGCATCGGAAATTGCTCCGGTATCATGGGAATTTCGACCGGTTCCTCGACCAAAAAAAAGCCCGCGAGGAACAGCAGCTCGCCGCCTATAGAAACCAGCAAAAGGAGATCGAGCATCTCCAGGATTTCATCAACAGGTTCCGGGCCAAGGCCAGCAAAGCCTCCCAGGCGCAGGACCGCGTCAAGCAGCTCGCGCGGATGGAGCGGATCGAGGCCCCGGAGTCCGACGAGCCGACGGTCCATTTCAAATTTCCCCAGCCTGCCCGCGGCGGGCAGCGGGCGCTGAGCCTCGAGGGGGTTCGCCAAGCCTACGGGAACCATGTGGTCTATGAAAATCTCCACATCCGCGTGGAACGCGGACAACGGATCGTTCTTGTCGGACCGAACGGCGCGGGGAAATCCACCCTGTTGAAAATCCTGGCCGGACTCCTGCCGCTCGAAGCCGGCGAGCGCACCCCCGGCCACAATGTCAGCATCGGGTATTTCGCCCAGCACCGGACCGATGCGCTCGATCTCCGGCGAACGGTTCTTGCCGAGGTGCAGAGCATTTCCCGTCCGGTTCCCGAACAGGCCGCCCGGAATATCCTGGGGGCATTTTTGTTCCGGGGAGAAGATGTTTTCAAATCCGTTTCGGTCCTCAGCGGCGGGGAAAAAAGCCGTCTGGCGTTGGTGAAGCTCCTGCTCGATCCGCCCAATCTTTTGCTTCTGGACGAGCCGACGACCCACCTCGACATGCCCAGCATCGACGCGCTCATCCGGGCGCTCGGGCCGTATGAGGGAACGATCGTCTTCGTGAGCCACGACGTGCATTTCATCCGCGCCCTCGCGACATCGGTGATCCATGTCCAGGCCGGAAAACTCACGCCCTACGCGGGGGATTACGCCTACTATCTCGACAAGACCCGCGCCTCGGGAGCGCGCGCCGGAACGATTGCCTCGCTGGGCAACCACCAGCCGGAGGCCCCTCCGGTGGAACGCGCGGCATCCGGACCGGGAATGAAGGAAATCCGCGCCCAACGCCGCGCGGAATCCGAAGCCCGCCAGGCCGCGAATCGGGAACGGCGGGAACGCGAAAAGCGCATCGCCGCCTTGGAGGAGGAAATTGCAGCACTCGAAGCCCGGCAGTCGGAACTGACCGCGCAGTTGGAAAATCCAGAAACCTACGACGATCCGGCTCTTGCGATGGAAGTCAACCGCCAGCTCGCCGGCGTTGCGGACGCCTTGGAAAAGGCCAACGCCGAGTGGCTGTCCGCCGCGGATTCAGCGGGCGTTTCTTGAAACGGGACCTAATGACACCCGCAGGCGGAGCCGCAGCAGTGCCCGCGGGAAGGCGCGGGAACACGCGGGGCGGGCTGGCCCGACTTGAGGACACCGTAGCCTCCGACAACCACTCTCCGGATCGCCTGGCCGGTTTCCGGGTGCTTGGCAAGCGCATCGTCTTTCATGCTTTGCTTGATCTCGAAATGGCGGACTTTATCGCCTTTCTTGGCGGGGATGGTCTCGTAAATGTAAGTCGTCATGGCATCTGCAATTTAACCGGTCGGGCGTGGAAGAGTCAACAGATTGGCTCGGAGGCCAGCGATTCCGAAAGATATCCTCCACCGCATAGCGTTTCCGGAAAACAGGAGGCTCAGGAATCACTGCGATCGGGCAACGCAGTTCAGCAGCAACGTTGATTTTCGTCCGGGGGATGAAAATCATTGATGACGATCAAGAAATTGGACGTTTTATCCCGAATACGGGAGAAAACCTGTGCCGATGTCGGCGAGGGGGGATAGAATGGGCTGCTTATGTCATATATGCCGCAATGGGAGTGTGAGGTTTCGGGGTTGCCCCGCGCTCTGCCCAGAATTCTTTTTTCCAGCGTCTTCGGCCCCTATGCCCGCGATGATGAGTTCGGGAGCCGGGCGATCAATCCGATGGAGCTTTACCACAATCAGGTGACCCGGCTGCAGGGACCGTTTTCCATCCGCATGTTCCACCGTTCGTGGGGGCTGATGTTGATCCGGGAAAACATCTCCGCGCCGAGCGCTCTCCTGGACTTTCCGACGCGCGAGCGGTTCATCGAGGAACTCGAAAGCGAGGCCTACGACATCGTGGCGATCAGCGCGATTCCGCCGAATTTTCTCAAGGCCCGGGAAATGTGCCGGCTGGTGCGCGAACTCCAACCGCAGGCCAAAATCATCGTCGGCGGCCATATTTCCGGCCTGCCGCGGATCGATGAGCGCCTGGATGCGGACCATGTGGTTCGCGGCGAGGGGGTGCATTGGTTCCGCAAATTCCTCGGGGAAGATGCCAGCGCTCCGGTGCGGCATCCACGGATTCTTTCCGGCATCGGCACGCGGACGATGGGATTGGCCTTGCAGGAGAAGCCCGGGTATGTGGCGGCGACACTGATCCCTTCCGTCGGATGCCCGATGGGGTGCAATTTTTGTTCGACCTCCGCGATGTTCGGGGGGAAGGGAAGGTTCATCAACTTCTACGAGACGGGGGACGAGTTGTTCGAAGTGATGACCGGCCTGGAGCGGGACCTGAGCGTGCAGTCGTTTTTTGTGATGGACGAAAATTTCCTCCTGCACAAGAAGCGGGCGCTGCGTCTGCTTGAGCTGATGGAAGAACACGGCAAGAGTTGGTCGCTCTACGTCTTCAGTTCGGCGAATGTCCTGCAGTCCTACACGATGGACCAGCTTGTCCGCCTGGGGATTTCCTGGGTCTGGATGGGGCTGGAAGGGAAGAAGAGCCAATATCAAAAGCTGGCCGGGACCGACACCCACAAGCTGGTGAGCGATCTCCAATCGCATGGGGTCAGCATCCTTGGCTCAACGATCATCGGTCTCGAGGAACACACGCCGGAGAATCTCGACGAGGCGATCGAGCACGCGGTCTCGCACAACACCGAATTCCACCAGTTCATGCTCTACACGCCCGTGGCAGGCACCCCGCTCTTCGAGGAACACCGGGCGAAGGGAACGCTGCTCGATCCGGAATGCGAGGATCCCTCCGATATCCACGGGCAGTTGCGCTTCGCGCACAAGCACGCGCACATTCCGGCCGGCGAGGAAACCAAATTTCTCCTGAAGGCCTTCGCGCGCGATTTCGAAGTCAACGGGCCGAGCATCATGCGCATGGCGCGGGCGACCTTGCGGGGATGGAAAAAGTATTCCAAGCACCCGGATGAACGGGTGAGGACGCGTTTCCAGCGTGAAGCCTGCACACTCCCGCACCAATACTCCGCGGTCTTGTGGGCGACCCGTCGCTGGTATCCCAAAGGTTCCCCGATGTATCGCGAGGCGGATTCCATCCTGCGCGACCTGATCCGGCATTTTGGGTTTTCCTCCAGGCTGGCGGCATCGCTCGGGGGCCGGTGGGTTTTCCGGGCGCTGAAAAAAGAGATGAACCGGCGGGAGAGCACGGAACCGCCAACGTTCTACGAGCGCGCGCCCGCGCTGGCCAAATTGAGCCCGCGGCCGGCCCATCAAGTTCTGCAGGCGGTTTGATCGCGGGTTGGAAAAGGCGGTTTCCGCGTCTATAGCCCCGGCATGTTGAGCTTGAGGGAGAATGGGCGGTTGTCGGTCCTGAAGATTTTGGTTGGGGCGAATGTTCTGATTTTTCTTTTGGGGTCGTTCCTGACGCCCATGGAACACATTCGGATGGACGCGCTGTTCGGGCTGAGCCTGCGCGGGATTTCGGGAGGAATGCTCTGGCAGTTTGTGACGCACCAGTTTCTTCACGGCAGTTTTTTTCATCTGGCCGTCAATATGCTCGGGCTTTGGTTTGCCGGGCGGATATTGGAAAATCTTCTCGGGGGATGGAGGTTCCTTTTGTTTTATCTGGGATGCGGAATCTGCGGGGGCATTTTTCAGCTCGTGCTCGCCCCGGGGCCGATCCTCATCGGGGCGTCCGGAGCCGTTTGCGGGGTTGTCGCCGCCTTCTCCGCGCTCTATCCGGAGATGCCGATTACGGCGTTGCTGTTCTTTGTTCTGCCGGTCCGGATGCGCGCGAAATGGCTGGGAAGGATGATCGTGATCATCTCCGTGATCCTCCTCGTGACCCGTCTGGGGGGGAACATCGGGAATGCGGCCCACCTCGGCGGCGCGCTCGCCGGCTATGCGATCGTCTGGCTTGGCAGACACCGCCGTCTGCGCCCCGCTTGATCCCTTCTCTGCGCCTCTACCGTGAGGGATCGCTCTTTTCACTCCGCCTTCACCACGCATTCTGACGGGGCCGTGCGGGCGTGGATGCGGCTATCATACATTGGGGAGATTTGGGCGGCGGGCCATTCGAAGGAACCCGCGGAGGTGATGCGGGCGAGGATGGTGTAGGAATGGAGGCCGGCGGCGACTTCGTCGAAGTAGAGGTCGGTGCGGCTGTCGTGCATTTCGGAGTGGGAGAGGACGGCGATATCGGCGCCGGATTCCCCGCTGATCGAGTAGGCTTTTCCGAAGAGGTCGAGGTTCGGGTTCAGGACCTCGACGGCGGCGGGGAGGGCGTCTTCGAGGGCGACGAAGCTTTGGGGCTTCGAGGATTGGAACCGGTAGGTGATGAGGATTTCGTCACCGAGCCGGAACGGGGCCCCGGCAGTTCCCTTGCGCGAGGGATCGGTGACATTCTTCACGAGCCGGTCGATGCGCATGCCTTTCTGGACCGGCTGGATCTCGTTTTCGGCGAGCTGGCGTCTGGCGTTGAGGGCGAAAGTTCCCTTGGCTCCGGAGCCGAGGCCGGTGATCCGGAGGTCGGCGGCTTTCGTGAGCAGTCGGCCGGTCCATTCGGCGGCGGACTTGTTCGGGGCAAGGGAATCGGGCGCCGGCTTGACCGACTTCGCGATGCTGACCGGTGGCTGGACCTTCAAGAGGGCCTGGAAGGTGAAAAGCAGCCAGAGATTTTCCTGAGTCGAGAGCGAGGAGGAGGACTCCATCAGTTTTCCGATTCGGGAACGGATGGTCGCGGCGTTGCCATTCGGATCCAGGGAAAACCGGGCGAGCAGGCAGAGGGCTTCGGTGCGGGTCGGCGAGGAGAAAGTCTGCGGATCGAATCCCCCGTCACCGAATTCCGCGGGCAGCTCGCTGACGAGTTGCTTTCCCTTTGCGGGAGCGGCCTTGAGTTCGGCGTAGGCCAGGGACAGGAAGGCCTTGCCCTCGTGGGTAAGCTTGTCGCGTTCGAGATACAATTCGTCTGCCGCCGCGCCGAGGTCCGGGTCTTCCTCGATCTGCGTGAGCACGAACAGCGCGAAGGCGCGGAGCGTGGGGGAGACCTTGATCGTGCGGTCGATCATTCCGTGCAGGGTCGTTGGCAGTTCCCCGGTGAGACGCTCCGGCACCTCCATTCCATCGGCTTCTGCCAGCGCGGTGGCGAGGGCGGTCTGGATGGTGACAAACGGACTGCCGGTCGTTCCCATCGGCCAGTAGGGGAGAAGCCCGTCGGGGAGAAGCGAGGATTCGATGGTCTTCAGCGATTCGAGGATCGTGTGGCGGTAGTTTTCGTCGCGTTCCTTGTTCGAGGGAATCCATTTCAGAAGACCGGCCAGCGAGGAGAAGGCGAGGATGCGGGACGATTGTTGTTCGAGGCAACCGTGGGGATAATCGAGCACGGAGGGCAGCCCCATGAGCTTGGGGAGCCAGGGGGAGGTCGAGAGCGTTGTGCTGAATGTTCCGCGCGAGGCGAGCCACGCCGGAGGCATGAAGTCGGGCGCGGGGAATTTGTCGCCCGTCCAACTGCCGGTTTTGGATTCGTTCACGAGGATCGTGCGCGGAAGCACGGGCAGTGTGACTTCCACGGAGTCCGCCGCTTTTTCCGCCCCGGTCGAGGCGACATCGAAGCGGATGGTTGCGCTTGAAATATCCTCGCCGACTTTTGCGGGGAAACGAACGACTGCGGGGGCGTCCTTGTCGGCGGCAAGCTCGATGCGGTCCGGGCCGTCGAGAGCAAGGCTGGTCGCGCAACGGACGACGAGTTTTTCGTTTGCGGCGAATTTCTGACGGGCGACGGCGCGGATCTCGATCTCGTCGCCCTCGCGGACAAACCGGGGCAGCGCCGGTTCGATGAGGAGTTTCTTGGAAACCCCGAACGTGTCCGACGCGGCACCGAACTGGCTCTTCGGTGTCTGGGCGAAGGCGATGACCCGGAAGCGCGTGAGGTTGTCCGGGGCGACGGTCTCGAATGGGACCGATCCCCCGGCGTCGGTCTTCAAGCTCGGGCTCCAGAAAAGGATCGGCTTGAAATCCTTGCGGGTGAATTCCACGTTGCCGAATTCGTCGCCGCCGCCATCGCCGACGGTGTAACCTTTTTGGGTGAGCTGTTCGGGATCGATGCCATCCACCAGGCCGCGCAGGGCGGGGGAAGTGATGACATGGAAAGTATTTTCGGGAAAGAACGATCTGGCGAGATCCGGCAGTTCCCAGCCGCCGAGCGTGAGGATCGAGTCATCCACGGCATAGACCGTGACCTCGGCGCCTTCGACCGGTTTTCCGTCGTTCGTCACGAGGACCGAGCCCGTGACATTTTCGCGCGGCTCATAGGCCGGCTTGCCGACCTGCGGGTGGAGGCTCAATTCTTTCGACGGGTCGGAAATCTTGAAGGCGCAGAACCCGAACATCTCGCCCGGGATCTTGTCGTTTCCGCCGGGTCGCAGGAGATAGACGGTGGCGAAGGCATTCGGCAAAAATTCTTCCCTGGTCGGGATGTCGATGTGGGTGGCATTGCCCGGAAGTTCGATCGTGCGGGAGTCGAGGATGCGGTCCGTCTCGACCGTCACCCAGGCGATCCCGCCCGACGGAGCGAGGATGTCGAATCCGGCATCGCGCCCGAGAACGACAGGATCTTTCGGCCCGACGACTTCCAGCGATTCCTCGTTGTGGATGGGGAATTCCGATTCGCCCGGCCCCGTGACATCCTGCTCCGCGCTGACCTGGATGCCGCCCGTGACCGGACCCGCCACGAGCACGTAGCGTCCGGGTTCCTTCGCGGGAAAGTCCACCGTGCCCGTGGAAGGGACATCCTTTGCGGCGAGGCGGATGAAGTCGTCAAAATTCCGGTAGCGATAGACGAACGGGGCGATCTGTTCCTTCACCGACTTCGCCTTGACGATGTAGAGGACGACGGGAACTTTGGCGGGGACGGGCGCGCCGTCGATGCGCGGGAGCGCGCGGAGTTCGAAGCGCACGGAATTTTCAGGACGCTCCCCGATCGCCTTCACGCCGAGGGTGACATCGTTCATCCTGACGTCGTCGGTCACGCCGCCGGTGATCGTTTGACCATCCGGCCCGGTGACATCCACCTGCCAGATGACCGTGGCATCGGCGCGGTTGCCCGGGTCCGGGAACGGCTGCCGCGAGGTGAGGGTCACCTGGCCGTTGCCGTTGAGCGATGTTTCGCCCTCGACGACGGTTTCAAACACCGGTCCCTTCACCAGTTGGGAATACAGATCCACCTGTGTGAATCCCCCGCTGTCCTCGTTGTCATAGAAACCGTCCTCGTGGTCGCTGAGCCATGTGACTTTCCATTTGACCCGGCTGCCGGCATTCGGGGCTCCATGAAAATATCGCGACGCGACATGGATGACCGACTCGGCGGGCCCGGTGGTGTTCCCGGGCTCGCAAGTCACGGAGAACGGCGGGTTGCGGAATTCTTCGATCCGGAAGGCGGCCGGATTCCCGGCCTCCGCGATGCCGAGTTTTGCGCGCACGCGATATTCGCCGAGTTCGCCGGTCCCGGGAGTGACCCATGCGGCATTCCATCCGCCGGAGGGCGTGACTTTCGCCGTGCCCGAGGCCAGGACGTCATCCTGCCAGGCTTTTGTGATTTCCCATGAGACGGCCTGTCCATCCGGCACGGTAAGCGTTCCGTCTTTCTTTGTGCGGACAAACCCTTTGATTTTCAACTCCTGGCCCGGACGGTAGAGCGGACGGTCGGTGAGAATGCGCCCGAGGACGGTTGGACGCGGAGAGAAGTACGTCGAGCCCGAGGAAAATTGCCCATCCGGGGTCGCGGGCCAGAGCGTGGTTTTTCCGTTGTTCGTGGTTTGGAAAAACGAAGCCGCCGTCGAGGCCGTGCGCGGGAAGTTGACGAGTCCGGAGTCATCGCTTACCGCGGATGCGATTTCCAGCAATTCGTCCGTCAGGAGTTGAATGCCGACGCCCGGGACCGGCGTGCCGCCGCCCATTCCGGCGACGCGGACCGTGAGGGTCTCCGGGCTGAGCTTTTGTGTGAGCGCGAGATCGCCGAACCAGACGAGCGCGCGATTCGCGACCTTCGTGTCGTTGGCCGCCCCCGCCCAGGCCTCGAAAACATACGGTCCGGCGAGTTCATCCGCCGGTTTCCACCCGATCTTCCGGAGTTCCTCCCTGTCATCCGTCACCGCCGGAAACTCCCCGCTGCCGACGACTTCGAGGGCGAGGTCATCGACAAGAAGCGGAGCCCCATTTTCCGATCCGGCATGGATCTTCTTGAGGACGACGGGAAGTTTTTCGTTGGAAATCCGTGCCAGCCTCCAGTGCAGGGGGTCCGTGTTCGATTGGATGAGCGCGAATCTCAGGCCGAGGGCACCACGCTGGCGGAATTCTCCCGGCGGGAAAAGGATCGCCGGCGGTTTGCGCGGGAAGGTCGCGCCCCAGATCGAATCGGCCGCGAGAGGGAATCCGCGATCGCCCGTGACGGCCGCGGAGATCGTGACTTTGTAGCGGATGTTGGGATCGAAGTTTCCTTCCACACGGATCTGGTCGCCGTCTTTTCGCAGGGCGAGATTCGAGACCGCCGGTTCGACTTTCACGGCATCCGCGGGGAGAGGATCGTCCGAGAGGCACGTTGTGAATTTGATCTCGATATGCGGTTTGTCCGTGGCCCAGTTCCTTGCGGCGACATAGTCCACCGCCAGCGGACGGGTCGTGCCAAGCGGAAAGACCCTCGGATACGGGAGCGCGCGTCCGGCATAGGCATCGCGGACATTTTCGACGACCAGATCGTATGTGGCACCCGCCGGGAGGGGGACGCGCGGCGTCGCGCGGATCGTCGTCGGCGTCGGGATGCCGTTGTTTTCCTCCTCGATCTGGACAGTGATCTCGGCGGGGAATTTTTTCCGCGAGGCGCGGTCTTGGAACCACAGTCCGTCCGCGACATCGTGGAGGCGGATCGGATAAGTGAACTCCAACGGCACGACCGGACGCGAGTTGAGCTGGCTGCGTTCATCATACCAGCTCGAAACTTGGAGAGGATCGCTGCTGAGTTCGACACCCCATGTGCCGACCGGCAGGGCGGACCCGTCCAATGCCTTCAAATCCCCGCGAAGACGAAGGCGGTATGTCTGGCCTGGAATCCGCGGCCCGGTGACCTGCCAGTCGCCTTCCGCCGGGGATCTCCAAAAGAAACCCGCATCCAGCGGCGGCCAGGCCACGAGCGGAGACTCCGGGCTCTCGATGTCGATTTTGTCCGGCGTGACGATGTCGGTCGGGAACGTGATGCTGAAACTCGCGAACGGGCCGATTTTTTGATCCGCCGGGGAAATGGTGACGCCACCGGCCCCGGGGTCGTCGTTGAAAAGCCGTGTGTCCTCGGGGATCTCGAAGACCTGCGGCGGGGGAAGCGGGGTGGGGGAGACTGTCGGCACCGGGCCGTCCGCCTTCGGGGGATGCGGTTGCATCGCGTGCGCGGTGCCCAGAGCAAGCAAGCCGGCCAGGAACCACTTTTTCATCGCGGGCCTTTCTCCGCCTGCTTCAAGGCGTCCGCCGCTTCGTTCGGCTGCCCGAGCCGTGTATGGCAGGCCGCTTTCAATTTCCAGACCCGGGCGAGCGGTTTCACTTCGAGGGAATGTTGTGCAAAATCGAGCGCGAGCGGGAATTTCGATTGCTCGAACGCGATCTGCGCGAGCCCGGCATAGACATCGGAAAGCATGTCGCGCGGGGCCTTGAGCCTTTTCAATTTTTCCGCATAAGCCGTCGCGGCAGGGAAATTCCCCTGGCGGAGGCTGATCGCGGACGCATGGTGAAGCGCGGAAATGTTCGACGGGTCCGCTTTCAACACCGTCTCGATATCATCCTTTGCCAGGGCGTATTGGGCGGCGGCATTCAGCCAGGAGGCGCGCTTGATGAGCACCGGCAGGTCGCCGGGCTTCTTTGCGAGAGCCGCATCCGCCTGAAGGATCCCCCGCCTCGCCTTCTCGTCGTCCCATGGGGCGGAGACATCGACGCGGCGCTCCTCGAGGGCTTTTGCGGAAGTCAGTGTGCCATTGGCGACCAAGCCGCGGGTCTCGAGAATTTTTCCATAAGCGGAATCCGGCCACCCGCGCAATCCCTCGACCGCCCCGGCGAGTCCCCGGTTGGGAACGCCCCCGTAGAACCAAAGATAGCTCTTCTTGAAATGGACCTCGGGGCTTGCGGCAGCCTTGTCGAGAATCGCAATCGCCGCGAGCGCGCTTTCAAGCCGCTCGACTGCCGCCCGCGAACCCTGCACGCGGGGCTCATCCGGCCCGTCCGCCGCCGCCCGGCGGAAATCCGCCAGCGCGCCCCCGGGATCGTCAGCGGCCCGCTTTGCCTCTGCGCGGTCGAGCAGGAGACCGACATCGCCTTCCTCGCCGATCAGCGTGTCCAGCACGGCGATCTGTTCCCGGCGTTCCCCCGCCTTGGCCAGATACCCCGCGAGCAACAGCCGTGTTTCCCGGTCTTTCGGCGCGGCGGCTGCGCGGGCCCGCAAAATTTTCAATGCCTCCCGGGTGTTTTCATCCCGCCGCCAGGCGACCCCGGCATTCGTGCGCGCCACCAAACCGGGCTCCGGTGATGTTGTCTGCCCGAGCGTCTGCAAGGCCATCCCGTAGTCCGGCACCTCCATCCACAACCCGACGAGTTCCTCCACGGCCCCGGAATCGTTCGGATGGAGATCGAGCCAGCGGCGGAGCAATTCGATCTTCGCATGTGTGTCCTTTGCCTCCCGGGCCAAATCAAGCTGCTGCTCAAGAGTCGCCCCGGCGGACACAATGGTCGCGGCAATCAAAAAAATCACCAGCGAGGTTCGCATGACCGGATTCTTGATCTTCGTCATCCGGATACACAAGCCGATTCCTCGGAGATGGGTTTCACCGCTCTTGTTTCCCGCGTCCAATCCGCGTCCGGCGAGCCCCCGGCAACCCGAAAACTGCTTTTCCCTGCGCTCCCTGCGCCCCTGCGTGAGGAATCGCTGGATTCGGGTTCAAAAAAACCGCCAGGGTGAAAAGAAAAAGATGCTGACCAGAATCAGGATCGGAAGAAGGATGGGAAGCGCGTAGCGGAAGATGTAGGCAAAAAAGTGCGGAGTACGCACGTTGGAATGGTCGGCAATCGATTTGACCATCAGGTTCGGGCCGTTCCCAATGTAGGTCATCGCCCCGAAGAAGACGGCCCCCAGAGAAATGGCGAGGATCTCGAGAGGGAAACGCGCGACCGCTTCGGCCACCTCCAGCGGATTGTCCATGTCCATGTGATGGAGGCCCATTTGCGCCGACAGGAATGTCAGATACGTCGGGGCATTGTCCAGGAACGAGGAAAGGAATCCGGTCGAATAATAGAACTGGAGCGGGGTTTCGATTCCGAGAGCGGCGGCATGCGTGCCCAGGTAGTCGAGTGCGGGCACCATCGTCGCGAAGATGCCGAGGAACAACCAGGCGACTTCCTTGATCGGGGCAAAAGTGAAGTCGTTCGCCTCGTGAACGGGCTGGGGGGTGAAGTAGAAGGACGCGGCGGCGGCCAGCGCCATGATCGCCTCCGGTACCAGAAAGGGCAGGGTTTTATTGTAGAGAACCGCCGCCAGGATGATCGCGATGAAAATCATGTTGTGCCTGCCGTCAAATCTCCATTTCTCGTGCGCGGTCTGCTCTTCCATGACTTCGCGCGGGGCCTTCCGGATGTTGATTCGGTCGGCCACGTAGAAAACCGCCAGGAGCAGGCCCACCGCGAACACCCAGGCAGGCCAGCCATGCTGCAGCGTCCACCAGAAGGGAACGCCTTTCAAATACCCGAGAAACAACGGCGGGTCGCCGATCGGCGTGAGGCAGCCGGAGACGTTGCTGACGATGAAGATGAAGATCACGATATGGAACGAGGTAATCCGGTATTTGTTCATCCGGATCCACGGCCGGATCAGCAGCATCGACGCTCCGGTCGTCCCGATGATGTTCGCGATGACGGCCCCGATGGCCAGGAAGAGCACGTTTGTCGCGGGGCGGGATTCTCCTTTCACGCGGATATGGATTCCCCCCGCGGCGACAAAAAGCGATCCGATCAATGCGATGAAGCTGGCGTATTCGTGCGCGACATGGCCGAACCTCTCCGGCTGGCGCAGAACGTAGAAATAATAACAGACGGTCACCAGGCCCAGGCCGACCGACACCTTCGGATAGTGATGATGCCACCAGTCTCCAAGAAGCACCGGCCCGATGGCAATCATCAGCAGGAGCGCCGCAAATGGAAGGATCATCCACGGATTGACTTCGTAGGGTGATTCGGTTCCGGACGCGAGAAGGTAGAACATGGCACTTTTTAATGGACAGGTTGCATCGCCTCATCAAGAACAAAGCCTTCCATGTCTCGATTCCCGCAGTCCTTCCTTCGTTTGTCCGTCCTTGGCTTCTCTGCCGCCCTGCTTGCCTCGTGCGCGTCTGTCAGCGTCAAGGATGTCGCCCGTCTGGACCCGAACCCGCCATCCCGCCTGCCCGGGAAAGTCTTTGTGGCCCCGTTCACTTTCACGTCGTCCGGGGTCCGCGTGGACCGTAAAGGGGCCGATCTCGAGAATTTGAAGTTCAACCTCCGCGAACTCATGACCCGGAACCTTGTGCGGCGGCTCCCGAAGTATGTCGCGCCGGCCGAGGCGGTCGCTGCCAATGCCCCCCTGCCGCGGGGAAATTATTGGCTCATCCGGGGTAATTTCGATCGGGTTTACCAAGGCAGCCGGTTGCTCCGGTCCGTGGTCGGGCTGGGAGCGGGAGCCACGCTCATGGACACCACGATCGTTGTCTATGACCTTTCCGGTCCGAATCCGCGGCCGTTCCTGCGGATCGTCACCACGGGAGGGTCGAATATCTCGCCGGGCATCGGAGGGGTCGCCACCTTTTTTGTCTCGGGCCCCATAGCCCTGACCTCCCTCTTCAATGTGGTGGACGGCGTCCGCAGCGGGATCACGTTCGACACGATCCGCACCACCCGCGAGGTCAACGCCGCCCTTTCCGAATTTCTCTACCAGCGTGGAGCCATCCCCTATAAAAAGGCCGCGGGACCGAAACGCCTGGGGGAATTCCCGAACCGGATCGGGCCGCCCGACCGGGCGAAAATGCGGGGATCCTTGAGCGTCGAACCGGCCGGACAATGATCGTTGCCCTGTCGGCTGCGCTTGCTCCAGCCGGGTTCATGGGCTAGGTTGGAGCCGCCCGCGGGGCATTTCTTATGGCTAATGCAATGGTTGTCGGGATCGGCGGGGTTGGGTCCGTGATCGCCCAGAAGCTTCGCGAATTCGATTGTTTCGACCGGATCGTTCTCGCGGATCTGGATCCCGTTTTTGCCCAGCGATTGGCGGCCAGGACACCGAAAAACCGGTTTGCCGTGGTGCAGGCGAATGCGATGGACATCGATGGTCTCACCGCTCTGATGAAGGAACATGCGGTTGCCGTGACCTGCAATGCATGCGTCTGCCAGACGAACCACTCGGTCCTCGAGGCCTGCCTGCGCGCGGGTTCGCACTACCTCGATATGGCGGCGGACATTTACTCCGCTCCGGGAGTCAAACGCCCCGGGAAAAATTCTTTCGAGGCGGAGATCGAGAAATTCCACCAGCCCTTCCTCGACCGGAATCTCGCGGGAATCCTGTGCATGGGAATGGACCCGGGCGCGGTGAACGTCTTCGCCCGCTGGGCCATCGACCGCCTCGATACCGCGTCCAGCATCCGGGTGCTCGACGCCGACAATGCCGAGGTCAAGGGATACCGGTTCGCCGTCCTTTTTTCACCCGAGACCTTTTTCGAGGAACTCGGAGCGGCCCCTTATTATGTGAAGGACGGCCGGGTCATCAGCGGGAAGCCGCTCGAGACCGAGGTCGAATGGGTCCGGTTTCCCGATCCGATCGGCCTCCAGAAAACCTATGCTGTCGCCCACGAAGAGGGGGTCAGCCTTGGAATTTATCCGCCGTTCGTGGAGAAGGGGGTCAGGTATTCGGTCTTCAAGTATAGCGTCCCGGACAAAGTCGTGAACATTTCGAAGTCGCTCCAGCTTCTCAATCTCGACACCTGGAAAAAAGTTCTGGTGGACGGCGTCGAGGTCTCCCCGGTGCGCGTGGCGAGCGCTCATCTTCCGAAGCCCGCCCAGCTTGGCGCGACGGTGGACGGCTACTCGTGCGTGGGCACCGAGGTGCGGGGCACGAAGGACCGCCGGCGTGTCGAGTATTTCGTTTACTCGATGGACAGCCACCGCGACACCTACGAGAAATACGGCTACTCGCTCACGCTGGTGCAAACCGGCATTCCCCCGGCCCTCACGGCCAAGCTCCTGGTCACCGGCAAAATTCCCGAGCGCGGAGTGATGATGCCGGAAGCCCTCGATCCGGAGGAACTCATGGACCACTTCACCCGCGAGGGGCTTCCGATTTTTGTCGAAAAGCGCGAAGTTGAAAGAATCTGATGGCGGAGACCACGCCATGACACCGAAACCCCTTTACATCAATGGCCGCCACATGGCTTCCGGGCGCAGCCATGCCGTGACCGATCCCTGGAATGGCGCCCGCCTGGCGGAAGTCTGCGTGGCGGATGACGCGCAGGTGGAGGAGGCCGTCGCCTCCGCCCACGCGGCCTTCCAGGTCACGCGGAAAATGACCGCCAATGCGCGGGCCGTCATCCTGGAAGATATCGCGGAACTCATCGAGGAACGCCGGGCGGAATTTGTTTCGACCATTGTCGCCGAGGCCGGGAAACCGGTCACATTTGCCGAGGCTGAAACCGAACGCGCGCGCCTGACCTTCCGCTTTGCCGCGGCGCTCGCGCTTTCCGACGAAGGCCACGGGATCGCGGTGGATGCCAGCCCGCCGGGGGCCGGGCACTTCGGGATCGTCAGGCGCTTTCCGGTGGGCGTGATCCTCGGCATCACGCCGTTCAATTTCCCGCTCAACCTCGTCACCCACAAAGTCGCCCCCTGCCTCGCCACGGGCAACACCATGATCCTCAAGCCCGCGTTGAAAACCCCGCTCTCGAGCCTCCTGCTCGCGGAGGTGCTCGATGCCGCCCTCGTTCCGCCCGGCCAGATCAATGTCGTTCCCTTCCATCACGAGCGCATCCCCCCGCTTCTCGAAGACCCCCGGATCAGGATGGTCAGCTTCACCGGCAGCGCGCGGGTCGGGTGGCGGATGAAATCGCAGGCCGCAAAGAAAAAAGTCGCCCTCGAGCTTGGCGGCAATGCCGCGGTCGTCGTCGAGCCGGACTGCGACTGGCGGGCCGCGATTCCCAAGATCGCCTCCGCATCCTACGGCTACGCCGGGCAGTCGTGCATCAGCGTCCAGCGAATCCTCGTCCACAAGGACATCCACGCCCCGTTCCGCGAGGTGCTCCTCGCATACATTGCCGAAAAAATCCCCGCAGGCGATCCCTCGGACAAATCGACCGTTGTCGGACCGATGATCAATGCCGAGGAACGCAAGAAAATCCTCGGCTGGATCAAAGAGGCGGAAAACCAGGGGGCCCGTCTGCTCACGCCCCTGCGCGTCGAAGGCCGTTCCCTGCTCGGCCCCGTCCTGCTGGAAAATGTTCCCGCGAACTGTTCCGTGCTTTGCGAGGAAGCGTTCGCCCCTCTCGCCGTCCTGCAAAGCCACGACTCGTTTCCGGACGCCCTCGCGATGGTCAACGACTCCGCCTTCGGGCTCCAGGCCGGGGTCTTTACCGGCGACATTCGCAAGGCCCTGCTTGCCTTCGAGGAACTCGAAGTCGGCGGCGTCCTGATCGGCCAGGTTCCCACATTCCGCGTCGAGAACATGCCCTATGGCGGCGTCAAGGAAAGCGGCTTCGGCCGCGAAGGCGTCCGCTACGCGATGGAAGAAATGACCGAGCCCCGCAGCCTCATTATCAACCGGGGCTGACCTTCGCATTGCCGGCGCGGTAACGCCCTGAATCCCATTGACTGCGCAGGCAAAATCAGGTGTCCTTCAGGAATCGTATGGACTCCCCGGCCTGTTCGCTTTTGGGCTTTGCAAGACAGATGCTCGTTGTTCCTGCTTGTGCGGCCCTGTTGCTGGGAGGATTGGCAAATGTCACCCTGCGGGCGCAAACGGATCCCTTGCTGGGGGAACCGATCAGCGTGCCGCTGACTGTCAATACGTTTTGAAGAGCATTCCCCAAACGGAAATTTGATGTATGGCGCGTCGTGCGGGACCCAGGCCCTTCCGGAAAAACCGGCCGATCAGATCAAGACTGAGCCAAAGCTCCAGAACCCGACTTATTACCGCCTTCGCCTTGGAGGCCGCGAATTCCTGGCCATTCTCGATATCGGCAGGGATGCGGAGAGGGCGGACCTCGACATTGATTTTGACGGGCGGGGGCTTTTCGATGCCATCAAGGGAACCGAAGGCATTGCCAAGGGGAAATAAACAGAGGTCCAAATGGCGGAATAGCTGAAAAATAGACGGGTTATTCTATTCTTGAGCAACTTACGTTGAAGCAGTTCAAAAAAACGGCGATTCCTTGAACATTTGATCGGAACCGCTTTCCCATTGTTGTTCGGAAACAAATGTCCAATCAACCAAAGGGAGTTCCGCAGGTTCCCTCGGATTTTGAGGGAGCTGAAACGAAGGTTTTCTTGCACGATCGGTACTTTGCCTTACTGAAATGTTTGCAGTCGGGAGAGAACCAAGCGTCCGTAACGATTCCCATCATTTCTTTTCCTCCACGTGGCCGCTGACCTCTGTGTTTTACGGCCAGTCCAGCCAGCCTCTTAAAGTCCAATAGGAAATCCCCCGGCTTTGCCGGGGAGACTCTCAGAGTTTGACGCCGAAATGACACGGTCAATCGGAAAGCGGAAAGCGGAAAGCCGTCGATCATCGCGTTTCGCGAATACCAGGGTCCGGTGTTTCAGGATCGGGAGAGCGGGATCCAGGTGCTGCACTGGTCGCGCCAGATCGGGAAGAGCTTTGTGCTGGCGGCTTGGGCGGTGGACCGCTCTCACCGCGCTTTCCATCATCGGATTCCCGAGCGGAAAACTCGCGGACAACGTGATGAGCGCGATCTTGCGCGGCGGGTTGGAAAAAATGGCCGAGGCCGGGGTGCCGGTCATCGGCGGACACAGCATCCAGGATTCCGAAATCAAGGCGGGCTTCGCCGTGACGGGCCTGATCGCCAGGGAACGCGTGACGAAACGGGCCGGAGCGCGCGAAGGGGATGTCCTGGTCCTCACCAAGCCGCTCGGAACAGTCGTGGTCTGTTTCGCTGCCCAGATCGGACGTGCGCCGGACGAAGTTCTTTCTCCTGCGGTCCATTCGATGACATCACTGAACCGCACGGCTTCCGAAATCATGCAGCGCCACGGGGCGCATGCCTGCACGGATGTCACCGGCTTCGGGCTGTTGGGACATCTTGCGGAGATGGCGCGGACGAGTGGCGTCGATATGGAGATTGCGTGGAACGACATTCCGCTGCTGCCCGGCTCGTTGGACTTGGCAAGAGCGGGGGTGATCCCCGGGGGCGACGGACCGGAATCGCGAGGCGTTGTCCGCGCGACTGGACATCGAAGAAGGTCTCGATGCGATGGCGCTGGAACTTTGTCACGATCCCCAGACATCAGGAGGGCTTCTGATTTCCCTCCCCGCGGAAAGCGCTGCCGGGTTGCTCTCCGGCTTGCATGAGGCCGGGGTGAAAGAGGCGGCCGTCATTGGACGTGTGGCCGGATCGGGCGGGGGAACAATTCCGGATCAAAAATGGCACCTCCTCGAAAAAAACTTCCACGCAAAATCGACTGAGCCAACCCCAACAAAACTCCGAAATCGCCTGCTGCGCGGAAGATCATCAGCCCGTCGGCCCCGGTCCGGCGGGCGGCGATTCCCAGATCACAGGGGATGTGGAGCGCAAATTCTTCGCCTTCCTGAGAGCCGCCAGCAGCCCGCAGGCGCTGGATGCGCCGACCAAGCAGGCCATCGCCCTCGCGTTGTCGGTGCTCTCGAAGTGCGAACCCTGCCTGATCGCCCACATTGGGAAAGCGAAAAAAATGGGCTTCACCGCAGAGGAAATCGACGATGCCGCATGGAGCGCCATCGCTTTCGGCGGCTCGCCGGTGATGATGTTTTACAACGGGGTCAAGGAGAAGGTGGCCGGAAGCCCCGCGCTGGAAGCCTGAGGAAAAACGGGCGGCCTGCCCCGTGTGGAGACCGAGCCCCGCAGTCGATTCGGGCGCCGAATGAAACGGGCGGCCCTCTCCTCGAATGTCCGCACGACCTCCACCACGATTTTCCGCGCATGAACATCCCCGCAAGGATTTTCTACCCGCATTACAAATCGTTGGTGCGATCGCATCAATGATTTGTGGGTGCGCGGGTGTGGAAATCGGATGGCATCCTGCGGAGAATCGGGCATTGTTTGAGCGTGCAGTTGGATTTTGATTTGAAAGGTGGACCCCGTAAATCTGCGGCCCTGGCGGGGAGAGCGGAGCCGGTGGTGTTGAGTGTTGGAGCCCTCACCCGCAGGATTCGGGAGCTTTTGGAAAAAGGCCTGGGGGAGGTTTGGGTCGAGGGAGAGGTTTCGAATTTCAGGAAACAGGCATCCGGGCATGTCTATTTCACTCTGAAAGACGCCTCATCCCAACTGGCCTGCGTGCTTTTTGCGGGGCAGGCGGCCCAGTTGCGCGGGATCAAATTCTCCGACGGCGCGCAGGTGCAGATCTTCGGGCAAATCACCGTTTACGAGGCGCGTGGTAATTATCAGATCATCGTTCGGAAGGTTCAGGAGCGCGGGGTGGGGGCCCTCCAGGCAAAATTTGAGGAACTCAAGCAGCGGCTTGCGAAGGAGGGGGTCTTCGACGCGGAACGCAAGCGACCGTTGCCGAAATTTCCAAGGCGGATCGGCGTGGTGACGTCCCCGACCGGCGCGGCGATCCGGGATTTCCTCCACGTGCTCGATCGTCGCCAGCGGGGGATCGCGGTCGTGATTTTCCCGGTGCGGGTCCAGGGCAAAGGCGCGGCCGCGGAAATCGCCGCGGCAATCAGGGAGCTGGGAGATGCCGCCGGGTTGGGAATCGAGCCTCTCGATGTGATCGTCGTCACGCGGGGAGGCGGCAGCCTTGAAGATCTCTGGGAGTTCAATGAAGAGTCCGTCGCCCGCGCGGTAGCCGCGAGTCCGGTTCCGGTGGTCAGCGCCGTCGGCCATGAAATCGATTTCACCATCTCGGATTTTGCCGCCGATGTCCGCGCCCCGACACCCAGCGCCGCGGCGGAAATTCTCTCGGCGGACACCGCCGAACTGCTGGGGCATCTCGCACAGGTTTCCTCGAGATTGCGCCGGTCCATCGGAACGAGGGTGGAGACGGTCCGGCACCACATCGAGAGCATCCGCCGCACGGCTTTGTTCTCCGAACCCGCGCGGTCCCTCCGCGAAAGCCAGCAAAACCTGGACCGTCTCTCGGAAGATCTGGAGAGGGGAGGCACGGGTTGGGTCCATGCGCGGCGGCTGATTCTCGAGCGTGCCGCCGGTGTTCTCGGTTCCCGCAGCCCGGAAAAACGGATTTCCGAGGCGCTGCGCCACCTTGCGAATTCCCGGACCATGATGGAGATGTTCTGCGATGAGGGGCTGCAACGCCTTCGCTCCCGGCTCGAAAAAGATGCCGCGGTCCTGGGCGCACTCAGTCCCCCGGCCGCGCTGGCGCGCGGCTATACCCTGACGCTCGGAGCCGATGGAAAGCTGATCCGCAGCGCGGCGTCACTCTCGGAGGGCGACCCGCTGGTGACAAAATTCGCGGACGGTTCCGTTCGTTCCCTCGTCGCGTCTGTTCCGTCAAGTGAACCCGTCTGAGGCGGGGCTCTCCCCTCTCATTCCGGAATTTGTTTTGGAGAAGGCTCTATGCCCGCCGGGACAGGACGTTTTTTTCGTAGGATTTCACATCGGCGAGCCACGCGGCGCCCACGGGAACATTTTGTCTGCGGCAATACTCGTCCCACACGGCGCCGAGAGGCAGGGTTTTGAGTTCTTCCAGCAGGGCGAGCCGCGAAGTGAAATCTCCCGCATCCTCCAGTGAGCGAAGTTTGTCGGTCGGCTCCAACAGGGCCAGCAGGAGAGCCTTGAGCGCGTTGCGGGTTCCGATCACCCACGCGGCGACCCGGTTGATGCTCGCGTCAAAGTAATCGAGGCCGAAGTGGGTCCGGTCGATGAATCCGCCGCGGACAATTTCCTCGGCGATGGCCCGCGTCGGATCGTCCAGCAGGACGACATGGTCGCTGTCCCACCGAACGCCGCGGCTCACGTGCAGAAGGATCTCCGGCACAAATTGGAGAACGGACGAAATCTTGTCCGCAAGGCTTTCCGTGGGGTGAAAATGCCCGGCGTCGAGGCACAACAGCTTCTGCCGGGTCACCGCGTAGCCCAGATAGAATTCGTGCGAGCCGACGACGTAGGATTCCGAACCGATTCCGAACAATTTGCATTCCACGGCATCGCGGGTGAGAGCCGGATCGAGGCTGTTGGAAAAGATGGTATCGAGCGACTGCTCCAGGCGCTGCCGCGGGCCTTTTCGATCCACCGGAAGGTCCTTCGACCCATCCGGAATCCAAAAATTCGTGATGACCGGCGAACCGATCTGGCGTCCGGCCTCCGCCGCGATTTCACGGCAGGCGATGCCGTGTTCGATCCAGAATTTGCGAATCCCTTCATCCTTGTTGCTCAGTGTGTTTCCGTCGTCGGCGAGCGGATGGGAAAAGTAGCTCGGGTTGAAATCCATGCCCAGCTTCCGCTCTTTGCACCAGTCGATCCAACTCTGGAAGTGGGCTGCCGTGTAGGTGTTTCGGTCGAGTTTTTTCCCTCCGAGATCCGCGTAGCAGGCGTGAAGGTTCAGGCGGTGGCTTCCGGGAATCAGCGAGAGCGCTTTATCCAGATCGGCACGGAGTTCGGCCGATGTGCGCGCTTTGCCCGGATAATTTCCCGTGGCCTGGATGCCCCCGCCGCTGAGCTCGCTGCCTTCTTTCTCAAACCCCCCGACGTCATCGCCTTGCCAGCAATGCAAGGAGATGGGAATATTGTCAAGACGCGCAAGCGCGGCTTCGGTGTCAACACCGGATTGCGCGTAGAGTTCAGTGGCGGAGGAATAGGTGCTCATAAAAGGGAAACGGGATCCTACAGCGCCGGACCCAGCCAGGGAAATCCCAAAAGTGAAACATGACCGCGCGCGCCCACGCTGTCACTCCGGCTTTCCCGCTGGAGTGAGTGTAGGTTGGTGCGGTATCCTCGCACGAGAGGCATTCTGAGCGCTTAATGAACACATCAACTTTTCCTCGTCCCGCTTCGATTGCTGACGGCTTTCACGTGATGGCCAAGCCCATCGGGCCGATCTGCAATCTCGATTGCACGTATTGCTATACTCCCCGGCATCATAAATCCGGGATTTCGAATGCCTGAAAGTTCTCAGTGAGCAGAGATTTGAGTAAATGCCGGTTGGCGCCACTCAAAGAATCCAGGAACGAATCGATCCCGCCTCTGAAGGTTGCGAAATCCGGGGAGCATTTGTTGCGCAGAGTGCGGCTCTTGAGCAACCGCCAGGCTCGCTCGACGTCTCTCGCCAAAGCCATCGCCGAGCCAACGCCCAACGCCGCCTAAATCCATGCAGGAAATATCGGGAAAAGATCAGGGAAGGTGCAGCCAGCCTTGGATGCCAATATAGAGTCCCAGACACGTGAGCAGGGCACTTGAAAAGTACGGTGCTTTTCTTGCGAACCCGTCAAATCCCCTGATCCGTTTGGAAGCATGCTGAACACTCCACGCGGCGATTGCGCCAACGGCAACCATGGTGAGGGCCAGACCAAAGCTGAAAGAGAGCACAAGGGCGAACCCCAGCGTGAATTGCTTTAATTGCAGGCAGACCAGCAGAACAGTCAGGGCTGCCGGGCATGGGAGCAGCCCGCCCGTAAGCCCGAAAACCACGATCTGGCCGGTGCTCACGTTTCGATTTGCAAAACGCCTCGCAATATCCGTTGCGTGGGCTCGCTCATGGGCATCCTGGTAAGCGCCATCGGAAAGACCGAGCCCGTCATGATGGTGATGCTCGTGTTCGCGGAATTGGAATGAGTATTCGCGTGCATGGTCTCCATGGTGGATTTCCAGACTTCCGGAAAACTCGTGCGGCTCGGGGAGTTCGGGTCGTGCTTCCAAATATCCATCCTGTATGGCAAAGGAAAACGATTCCTCCACGCCTCCGGATCGCATTGTTTTCAACAATACTTCCTCAGCTCTTGGAAGAGCTTTCCGCTTCTTTGCGGCATCGAAAAAATACAGCCGGAAGCGCGGGGGCACATTTGTTTCAAAAACGCTGATTTCGACAAAGCCGTGCCCGGTATCCAGCATCTGTCCGCCATGCGGGCCATCGGCATGGTGATCATGCCCGCGGGCGTGTTCTGCTGACGCGCGATCTTCGCGACGGGTCCGGAAAAACATCCAAGCCGCCAACCCGACAATGATTACCCCCGAGGCAAGTTGAAAATACGGCTCCGTTGTTTCCGCATTCCACTGGGAACCAAAACGAAGCGCAACCGCTGCCAGCAGCCAGATGATGAGCGAATGGGAAAATGCGGCCGAGACGCCGAGAAGAGCCGCCTGGGGCACCGTTCCCCGGACGGCTACAATGAACGCGGCCATCATCGTCTTGGAGTGGCCCGGTTCGAGTCCGTGCAAGGCCCCAAGAAGGATGGCGATGGGGATGTAAAGCCAGGCATGTGCCGCGCCCTGGCCCAGCAGTTCGTTGATGGTAGGCATTAGGCAATACCCCTACCCCCCACTTGTTGACAATTCAACTTTATTCAGTATGTATCCCTCTTCCTTTTAATTTGACCATGAACCACCACCGCACGCATCCCGAAGAAGAGCGCCAGGCGCTCTGCAATCGGGTTCACCGCATCACGGGGCAGTTGAACGCCATCGACACCATGATCCGGGACGACCAGGACTGCGCGGATATTTTGATGCAGCTCGTCTCCGCGAGAAAAGCCCTGAAATCCCTTTCTGAAAAACTGATCCATTCCCACCTCCATCACTGCATTGAAGGCGCACAACAAACAAGCGATGCCCGGCGAAAACTGCGGGAATTGCTCAAGGTTCTGGAACGGTATGTCGAGTGAGAAGCGAATCGGGGCCATGCGGTGGCCTTGGGTCTGGTTGGCCGCGTTTTTTGCGCTTGGAACCGCCAGTGAAAACTCTTGGGCGGCGAAACAGAGGGGATTTTCAACAGTCGTCATCGATGCCGGGCACGGCGGCCACGACTTGGGCGGCATCCGCTCCAACATCATTCTCGAGAAAGGTGTCGCCCTTGATGTTGCCCTGCGCCTTCAAAAACATTTGAAGGCAGCAGGGCTCCACACCGTGCTGACCCGCTCCTCGGATGTTTTCGTCACGCTTGGACGGCGCGTGGCTATTTCCAATTCCCAATCGAACGCCATCTTTGTCAGCATCCATTTCAACTCCGCATACCGGGTCGGAGCACGGGGAATCGAGACCTTCCATTGTTCTCCTGCCGGGGCGAAGCTTGCCTCCCGCATCCAGTGCAATGCCATGAGAACAACCCCTGGCGACAATCGGGGAATCAAGCGCGCCAGCTTCTATGTTTTACGAAAGAACAGGCACACAGCCGTTTTGATCGAGGGGGGCTTTCTTACCAACGCCCAGGATGCCGCCCTAGCCAACCGGAAAGATTATCGGGAAAAGCTGGCGTTTCAAATCGCCTCCGCGATTTTGGAATATCGAAGATCGCTATGATAAACACGAAGCCAGCGCACTGGCGAAGGACGCGCCTTGGGCGGTATCTCCGCCACATGCCCCGCGCGAAACATATCCGCGGAACATGGCTTCACCGGTAGGGCAGAATTACAATTCCTCGCAGCGGGCGTAGAATGAGGGAGTAACGCGAAAATACCGGACAAATTCTTTGCCCTGCCATGAAATAACAAGCATGGGGAAAGACAAAAGTCGGTTTCGGTGCC
>Ga0172380_10001644_pt1 | contig 38122 bp, 36 predicted proteins | sample Leawe162metaG_FD_119747 | JGI IMG/M metagenome (GOLD analysis project Ga0172380, IMG submission 119747) | Leachate microbial communities from a municipal landfill in Southern Ontario, Canada - Leachate well 162 metaG | ecosystem: Engineered > Solid waste > Landfill > Unclassified | place...
AAAGAAGAAGTTAGAAATATTATAGAAAATGAATTAAAGGAGAACTAAATAATGGGAATTACACCGTTAAGCTTAGCAAAAATCAAAGAGAACGCAACTAACCTTTACGAAGGCGTTGTTGTTGCAGCTAAACGCGCTCGCAAACTCAATGATGAAACTAAACTCGAATTCAATGCTTTGCTCAGCACGATCACTGCCGGCAGAGAAGAGGAATTTGAAGACAGAGAAAATCCGGAACAATTAAAGCTTTCTCTCGAATTCGAAAAAAGAGAAAAATCTCATATACAGGCTATTAAAGAAGTTCGCGACGGAAAAGTAGAATTCCGTTTTAAGAACGCAAAATAAAATACTCTTTTTGAAATGAAAGCGGAGCGGCAAATTGTTTCTCCGCTTTTTTTATTAAATTCAGTTAATCAAATCGCAAACGCCTAAGGATTTTCTACTTGGATAACCTTAAAAAAGAATTAATGGAAGCATTGAAGGATCAGCAGTCAATCTTTGGTGATGTGCTGTTCGATAATTTTTCTTTTGAACTTCAGCCTAGAAAATCCAAAGAATTCGCCGTAACATTATCTCCAGACAAATCTCAAGAGGAAGAATCATCCGGAAATTCTCTGTTTCAAGAAGAATTTCAGAAGGCAGAAAGTCTTGTTGATCTGAATAAGATGATTTGCGATTGCCAGATGTGCTCTCTTGGAAAAACAAGGACCAAATTTGTGTTTGGTGTAGGCAATCCAAATGCAGATGCAATGTTGATTGGTGAAGCGCCCGGTGCAGATGAGGATCAGCAAGGTGAACCGTTTGTGGGAAGAGCAGGCAAACTTCTGAACGATATTTTGAAAGCAATAAATTTTGCACGCGAAGAAGTTTACATTGCAAATATTTTAAAATGCCGTCCGCCCGGTAACCGCGATCCTCAACCCGGCGAAATGGAAACTTGCATGCCTTATTTGATGAAGCAGATTGAATTAGTAAAACCAAAAGTGATTTTATGTTTAGGAAGAGTTGCCGCAAACGGTTTATTAAATAAAAAACTTACACTAACGGCTCTTAGAGAAAATGTTTACGAATTAAATGGAATAAAAGTTATTGCAACATATCATCCGGCGGCGCTGCTTCGTAATCCAAATTGGAAAAGAGGATGCTGGGAAGATGTTAAGAAATTCAGAAAAATTCACGATGAACTAACGGCTAAAAATGGCTAAGCAAAATCCACGCAGAAATGCAGAACCAAATTATGATTTGGAAAAACTCAGATCATCATCTAAACTTCCTCCATCTGCTGTAGAAGTTGAAACCGCCGTGCTCGGCGCAATGATGATCGATGAAGAAGCTGTTCCTAAAGCGGTAGAAATCCTTCGCCCCGATTCGTTTTATGATAAGAGAAACAAAATCATCTTTACTGCAATATCTTCTCTGTACGAAAGCGGTGAACCGATTGATACAGTTTCCGTTTATGAAGAATTGAAGAAAGGTGGTACAATTGATGAAGTTGGCGGAGCTGCTTACATAGGAAAACTTACTCAAGATGTTTCATCAGCAGCTAATGTTGATTATCACGCGCGCGTGGTAATGGAAAAATGGATTTTACGCCGCTTAATTTCTTCTTCTATGGATATTGCAACAGCGGCTTACGAAGGAAGAGATGACGTATTCGATTTACTTGATGCTGCAGAAGCAAAAATCTTCCAAATTTCCGAAGAGGGAATTAAAGAATCTTTTACATCAATGGAAAAAGCTGTAAAAGAAGCTTGGGAATTAATTGAAGCAATTCACGCAAAAAAGATTTCAACTTTTTCAGTTCCATCCGGATTTGTTGAGCTTGATGAATTGCTAGGCGGATTTCAAAAATCAGATTTGATAATTATTGCTGCACGTCCATCTATGGGAAAAACTGCTTTTGCTATGTCTGCAGCAAGAAATTCTGCTATGGATTTCGGCGTTCCGATCGGCGTGTTTAGTCTTGAAATGGCTACGACACAATTGGTTACTCGTTTAATTTCTGCCGAAGCAAGAATTAACGCACAAAGCTTGAGAACCGGTAAATTCAAAGCAGAAGATGGCGCTAAAGTTTCTCGCATCATTCATAAATTAAGTAAGGCTCCAATCTATATTGATGATACTCCCGGTATTTCAATTCTCGAACTTCGTGCAAAAGCCCGTCGATTGAAGAATGAAAAGAAAATAGGAATGATCATTGTGGACTATTTACAGCTTATAAATCCTTCTTATAACATGGATAGCCGTGAGCGGGAAATTTCTACAATCTCCCGTTCATTAAAAGCTTTAGCTAAAGAATTGAATATTCCGGTAATTGCGCTCTCGCAGCTTAATCGTGCAGTGGAAACAAGAACAGACAAAAGACCGCAGCTTTCAGATTTGCGCGAATCGGGCTCAATTGAACAAGATGCTGACGTTGTTATTTTTCTAAACCGGCCGGAAGTTTATGGCATTACGCAATTCACCGGCGGCGATATGAATGGTGAAACCACCGAAGGCATTGCTGAAATAATTATTGGTAAACAGCGTAACGGTCCTATTGGCGATGTAAGAATGAGATTCATAAAAGATTATGCGCGTTTCGAAAATCTCGAACGGTTCAGAGTTATTCCGGAAAGCGGCGATCAAGGTCAAGTAGAAGAACCGCCGTTCTAATAGATTGAGAATGGGAAATTGACAATTGAGAATTAAATTTGAATGAAGGGAGAATTAATATGATAAATGCGAGAAGCACATTAACAAGAATATTTGTCTTCGCGGTAGTTTTTTTTCACTCTACACTCTACTCTCAATCACTCTACACTCAGCAAGATGTTGATATCTGCAACTCGAAATTCAAAATAGCAGTTGATGCCAAACTTGCTCAGAAACCGATTAACGAAATAATCATTGAAATAGGGAAAAGCTTTATAGGTACCGACTATGTTGCTTACACACTTGAAAAAGGAGATAAAGAAAGTGTTGTTGTAAACTTAGCCGGATTGGATTGCTACACATTTTTCGAATCTACTTTTGCTCTTTCAAGATGTATAAAAAATGGTAAAACCAGTTTTGAAGATTACTTAAAAGAGATTGAAAACCTTCGCTATGGGGGCGGTAAGATGAATGACTATCCTTCACGACTACACTATTTCTCAGACTGGCTTTTCGATATTAACAAAAGAGGAATCGGCAAAGATGTAACCAAAATGATTGGCGGAGAACTGATTAAGAAGAAAATTAATTTTATGAGTACACATGTTGATTCATACAAGAGATTGAAAGAGAATCCAAAATTTGTGGCTGATATTGCGGCGATTGAAAAAGAAATTTCCGAACGTGATTATTACTGGATACCGCAAGCCAAGATAGCATCGGTTGAAAGCAAAATACAGAGTGGGGATATTATAGGCATCACTACTAGCGTTGAAGGTTTGGATATCGCCCACACTGGAATCGCAATTCGTATGGAAGATGGTCGAATACATTTTATGCATGCGCCGATAGTTGGTATGAAAGTACAGATAACTAAAAAGCCGCTGGCAGATTACATTGCGGGAAACAAAAAGCAGAATGGAATTATGGTTTTGAGGGCAAACTAAACTTAGGATTTGGGATTTAGGAATTTGAATTTTCTAAATCCCGATACTCTTTTCAAATTACTTCTTTGCTAAGCTCACAAGCACCTTAACCTTCTCTTAATCTTCAATCTGTTTTTCTTTTTGGGGTTTCAAGAAGCATAGCAATTTTTTTATCATTCATAATATTGGTAAATGCTTCTGAGCCAATTTAATTTTCGTAAATATAATCGTGGCGGTCGACTCGGCTTCCTAGAGCTTTTTTGCTGTCGTTCATGTGAATGCATTCGGCAAGTTCAAACCATTATATCATTAAATTCTCATTAAACTTACGGCTACTTAACAAATGGATTTAGCTGTTTGTTCGTGGGTTCTTCTTTTCCAAACTGAGTTATCCTCACATTTTTAACAACCAGAAAACAAAGAATTATCGTTATTACAATTAAGATGATCTTCAAAAACAGATAATTAGAATTACTCTTCTTTACATTTACTTTTGGTTCTTGCTGGGGCAAATAGTTAAGCGAAAAATTTGTTGATGGAATTGAATTAAGCCTTTTAATTATCACTTCACAGCTTTTGGGGCGCCTTCTAGATTCCTTTTGTAATGAGTCGTTGATAATGCTGATGAAATCCGGTGGCAAATCTAATCTCCAATTTTCAAGCGAGGCATGAACGTCCTTTAGATGTGCTTGCATGATCTCGAAAGCAGTTGAAAAATTGAACGGCGGATAACCGGTTACCATTTCGTAAGCTGTGCAGCCAACCGAATAAATATCGGAATGATGTGATAAATGTCCTCCTTTAATTTGTTCCGGACTCATATAGTAAACCGTCCCCGTAATATTGGAAGCAGTATTGTTTACTCCGGAATCGGAGAAAGACTTTGCAATACCGAAATCCGCAATTTTTACTAAGCCGTCTTTTCTGATAATAATATTGGAAGGTTTGATATCGCGGTGAACGAAACCATTTGAATGAGCAAAATTTAAACCGGCTAAAACTTGTTTAAGAATATCCTTTGTTCTAGAAAAATCAATTCGCGAACATCTTTTCAATAATTGACTGAGGCTTTCACCCTCAACATATTCCATAACAATTCCAACAGAAGAGTAGATTTTAATTAAATCTAAAACAGCAATAATATTAGGATGTTGAAGCTTTGCCTGGTTCCTCGCTTCTTTTTTAAATCTTTGAAGTGTAATTGTAGAATGGCTAATTCTAGGATGGATAACTTTGATCGCAACAAGGCGGTCCAGTTTATAATCATAAGCTTTATAAACAACAGCCATTCCTCCTTCGCCGATAATCGAAAGAAAGTTAAAGCCGTCAATCGTCTGTCCGATCAAACTTTGCATTTACGAATTCTTTTACTTGAACATAACAAAACCCTTTCTATTTGCAAAGGCTTAAAAGTGTTTTAACATTTTCCAAATCTTCAAGCTGCTCTTTACCTTTAGGAGTTTCAAGAATCAAGGCAACTTTTTCCAAACGCTTATCATTCATAATATTTGTAAAGCCTTCTAAGCCTATTTCGCCTTTGCCGATATGATCGTGACGATCAACTCTGCTGCCAAGAGCTTTCTTGCTGTCGTTCATGTGAATGCATTTGAGCAAATCCAATCCGATAATGTCATCAAACTCTTTCATCACTTTCTTATATTGCTTCGGATCCTTAATATCATATCCCGCGGCGTAAATGTGGGCCGTATCAATGCAGACGCACATTCTTTCTTTCTGCTCAACAAGTTCAATTATTTTTGCAAGTTGTTCAAATTTATAACCGATCGCGTTGCCTTGTCCGGCAGTTGCTTCCAGCATGCTCTTTACTTTGTAATCTTTGGTTTCTTGATGAACGATGTTTAATGACTCTGCAATTTTTTTTATTCCTTCTTCTTCGCCGGCACCGCCGTGAGAGCCGGGATGGAAATTCATAAAAGGTATTCCGAGGATTTCACATCTATCAAGTTCATCCTTAAAGGCAGCTAAAGATTTTTCAAGATTTTCGGGTATAATTGCACAAAGATTAATCAAGTATGAATCATGCGAGACTACAACTTTTACATTTGACTTGGCAAGTTTCTCTCTGAACTCGGTAATTTCTTTATCGGAAAGCGGTTTGGAAGCCCAGCGGTTATTATTCCTTGTAAATATTTGAATTGCGGTAAATCCGAATTCATCTGCTTTTGAAATTGCTGAACCGACTCCGCCTTCTACAAAAACGTGTGCGCCAATTAAATGCTTCATTTATTTCTCTCCAATCTGCTTGTTTTTCATTATCATGATCTTACTCATGAACTTGATCTAATCTTAACATGTAAAACTCATTTCAAGTTCAAGACAATATTGTTACAAAAGTTTATTCTAAACGATCTTGATTGTATAATTGCATACACAATTTATTGTTTGGAAAGTAAACATGAAAATATTTATTACCGGCGGCAGCGGACTAATTGGTCAATACTTGAATCTCGAATTGAGTAAGAATCATGAAATATTAACGCAATATTTTCAACATACCGGCAACTGCGGTAACTACAATTCTGTTCAAATCGCAATAAATAATTATTCTGAAATCGAAAGAGCTTTCAAAAATTTTCAACCGGAAATAGTTATTCATACGGCAGCTGTTTCAAATGCTGAAAAAGCTGATCAGCTACCGGCGGATGAAGTCTACGATGTGAATGTGAATGCAACTAAATTCCTTGCAGAGCTTTGCAAGAAGTATAATTCGAAAATGATCTATACTTCCACCGATCTCGTTTATGCCGGTTACCGGGGTTCTTTGTTGACGGAAGAGGCTAAACTGATTCCTATCTCCTTATATGCGGAGACTAAATTGATGGGAGAGGTTAAAGTGCGCGAGACATTGGAAAACCATATCATTCTTAGGGTGGCTTTGCAGTATGGTATCGGACAGAACCATACCCGCTCACACTTCCAATTTGTAAACGAAGAACTGAAGGCTGGAAGAAAAGTAAAACTGTTTACAGATCAATTCCGCTCGGCGCTTTCCTTAAAGGAATCCGCGCGAATGATTTCGAAGTTAGTTACAAAAGATGTAAAAGGTGAGACATTTAACTTTGGCGGAATTGAAAGATTATCGCGTTATGATTTGGGCAAAGCAATCTGCGGTTATTTTAATTACGATGAGAACTTAATAGTACCAACCAAACTTGAAGACTCAAGCGCCCTCTATAAAATTGCTGATGTTTCAATGAATGTAGATAAACTCAAAAAACTGGGAATAGTCTCAAAGTCATTTGCAGAAGCCTTAGAAGAAATAATAGCAAAATAAAGTAAGAGATTCTTCTTCAACCGTTGGCGGAATCAGAAAGATAGACTCATCTTCGTTCTTCCAGTTTCTTCTTCAGCAATTCATTAACAATCTGAGGGTTAGCTTTACCTTTAGTCTCGCGCATAATTTGCCCAACAAAAAAACCGATTGCCTTTTCCTTTCCGCCTAAATAATCTTGTACATCTTTAGGATTAGCATCAAGAATTTTCACAATTGCGGTTTCAAGTTCGGATGTATCCGAAATCTGAACCAGATTTTTCTCTTTCACAATTGTTTCCGGATCTTTCTCGATGGAAATCATTTCCGGAAAAACTTCTTTAGCAATTTTACCGCTGATTGTGTTTTTGCTGATTAGAGAAACAAGCTTTCCGAGATTTTGCGGTGAGACTGAAAAATCTTTTACAGAAATTTTCTGCTCATTAATTGTTTTGAGAACGTCTGTCATGACCCAGTTACTTGCTGATTTGAAGTCGTCGGTTTCTGTTAACACTCGCTCGTAATAATCTGCAAGTTCTCTCGAAGAGGTCAATACTTGGGCATCGTATACCGGTAATCTGTATTCTGCTATAAAGCGTTCTCTGCGTGAATCCGGAAGCTCCGGCAGTGTCGCGTTGATTTCATTACGCCACTTTTCATCTACAATAACCGGCATTAAGTCGGGATCGGGAAAATATCGGTAATCGTGGGCTTCTTCTTTCGTCCGCATTGGAATAACTTGATTCAGCTCCGCATTCCATAGGAGAGTTTGCTGAATAATCTTGCCGCCATCCTCAATTATATCAATCTGTCTTTCTATTTCATACTCAATTGCTTTTTCAACATTGCGAAAACTGTTCATGTTTTTAAGTTCAGCTTTGGTGCCGAGCTTTGTTTCTCCTCTTAAGCGAATGCTGATATTCGCATCGCATCTAAGAGAACCTTCTTCCATATTTCCATCACAGATTCCAAGATAAAGAAGCACTTGTTTTATCTTGTTAAGATATAAAACCGCCTCTTCGGCACTACGCATATCGGGCTCACTTACAATTTCCATCAGCGGCGTACCGGTTCGGTTTAAGTCAATCATTGTATCATCGCCCAAATCGTGAATCGATTTGCCGGCATCTTCTTCCATGTGAATTCGAGTAACACCAATATCTTTTTTAGAACCATCCTTAAATTCTATTGTAACTTTTCCATGTTCGCAAATTGGTTCTTCATATTGTGAGATTTGATAGCCTTTTGGTAAGTCGGGATAAAAATAATTTTTCCTTGCGAAGACAGACTTCTCATTAATTCTGCAGTTGGTTGCAAGTCCCATTAACACTGTGTATTCAACAACCTTTTTATTTAGAACGGGCAGAACTCCCGGATGACCAAGACAAACCGGGCATATGTTGGAGTTTGGGGATGAACCGAATTTGGTACTGCATCCGCAAAATATTTTTGTGTCTGTAAGTAACTGAGCGTGTACTTCAAGCCCAATTACAACTTCATACTTTGGATTCATATTAGAATTGAAGATTTGTTGCGGCGAATATAAACCCAAAAAATTCATTAAGAAAGAATTTTTTGCCGAAGGCCGCATGTAAAACGTTATTAAATAAACGTTTTACTGCGGGGTTGATCCCGCAAAACTTGTGGAAAAATTATAGTTTACTTTCGATCGCAAATAGGTTTTAAGCCTATTGTATTAATACTTATGGTTTGCGCGCGGAGCGCAAATTTTCCAATAAGAAAATTTGGGATAAATATTTTCAAAAGGGAAACGAAGCCGAATAGCATAATATATCAGTTCCCGGAAGTCCCGCCGCCTTGATCGTGACAAATTCCAGCTGGTCCTTGAATATCTTGAGCAATAACTTTGACATTATTTGGCAATTCAACGTTTGCAAGCTCAGTCCAAGTTGCTCCGTTAAGAATTTCGAATAAGTATTTGATGCCGGTAAATTGATAATACAATTGTTTTTTCCTCTCACCGGTTTTCCTTTCGATTTGGAGAGTTCTGTTAACGTTTGTGGAAAAATCATAACCGACTTGCGCGGCTAGAGTCTTTGATGAAATTTGTCCATTTGCGATTGTCACTTTTGGTGAGAGTGTAATCTCATACTCAGCCATGAATGAATTACAATCAGCAATTGCGTTGGTTGGTTTAGGCAAATCTTCATAGGCTTCCGATTTGTAACGGAGTGCACTTAAATCAACATAAAAATAGATGTAGCTGAAATGATTTACCGGAACTGTAATTGTGTTATTTACAACCACAAGGTTTGTTAGTTCTTCGTTTCCATTAGATGAAACGGAAACAGCTTTGATTAATGAAGGATTTATGCCGGCTAAACTATTTGGAACTTGCAAGCTTGCGGGAGTTCTGAAGGATAAACCGCTTGGTTCTAGCGAGACAGCCTCAATGATAAATCTATCATTAAACTGAACCGGAATTCCGGCGCCCAAAATTTGTGTAACGCTTATGTCTGTATTCTGAAGCAAAGCGTTTGCCGGAATTTGGAGTACTCTACTAGAATTTAGTCCTACAGTTCCGCCGGTAGCAGCATTAATCGTTACGCTGGGTTCTTTCTTAAATAACTTCAATGATAAAATTGCTGAAGCATTTTTTTTAATTTCTATATAGCGGACAATACCAATATAACCCGGTTTGTTTGCCGAAAGTTGGAGTGAGCCTGTTCCAATTTCTGTCCCAAAACTGTAATTGCCATTTGCATCAGATTGTTTTGATATACCGTTAACCGTGAGCACAACTTCAGCGAGAACACCGCCGTTTGTTTCATCAGAGACTACTCCGGTTAAAACCCCAATTGCTGCACTAGCTGTTTCGTTAGGTTCGTTAGGATTTTCTTTCTGCAGATCGCAGCTATTGTTTAGTAAAATGCCGAATGTTAGAAGCAAGACCAATTTACTTATTCTCTTCATGGCAGTTTCAATCCCTCTCGATGATCTAAAAGAAATATACTTTTATTTCTAAACATTCTGAACAAAGAAGTTGGGTTTACTTTCATAAACATTTTACTGATCTTTGAAAAAATAAAAGAGGCACTAATGAATTTGGATGTTCTGATCTTTGCTGCTCATCCCGATGACGCTGAACTTTCGATGGGCGGGACAATTGCCAAACTTGCAATTCTTGGTTATAAAGTTGGTATCATAGATTTAACTAAAGGAGAACTTGGTACGCGCGGTTCTGCCGAAACCAGAAAACTTGAAGCAGAAAAAGCTTCACAGATTTTATCTGTTTCTTACAGAGATAATCTCGGTTTGAAAGATGGATCGATAAAATTCAACGAAGATTATCTGAAGAAAATTATTGTAAAGATCAGAAAGCATAAGCCGAAATTGGTTTTTGCACCATACTTTAACGACCGTCACCCCGATCACATTGGCGCGAGTCAATTGGTTAAAGAAGCCTTTTTCTTTTCCGGGTTGCAGAAGATAGAAACAGAAGAGAATGACAGAATTCAAATACCATACAGACCGCATAAATTATTTTATTATATGCAGACTTACGAATTCACACCATCGTTTATTTATGATATAAGCGAAACATTCGAAACCAAAATGAAAGCTGTACTCGCTTATGATACTCAATTCCATAATCCGGAAAGCCGCGAACCGGAAACATTTATCAGTCAGCCTATCTTTCTCCAATTTTTAGAAGCGAGAGCTAAGTATTTTGGTTTTAAGATTGGCAAAAATTACGGCGAAGCATTTTTCAGTGAAGAGGAAATTGAGCTTGATTTTTCTAACTTGTTAAAGAAGAGTTAGCCGGTTAAGAAAATTTTACAATAACAAAAAGGTTTGCATATGGCAAAACCGCAGTCGCTAAAGAAAAATTTATCCGGCTTGTTTTTGGGAATTGTGTCGTTGGTTGCCATACTTCTTTTTGTTGATCTAGGTTCTGAATATTACAACGCGAAAATAGTTGCTGCAATAACTACAATGATGGGCATCTGGTGGATTACCGAAGCGATTCCTCTTGCCGCAACTTCCTTTATTCCACTGATACTCTTTCCGTTGCTCGGAATAGATTCCGGCGCAAAGACCGCGCAAGCATATGCTAATTCTACAATCTTTCTATTTCTCGGCGGAATGATTATCGCCGTTGCAATTCAAAAATGGAATCTTCACAAACGAATCGCTCTAAATGTAATTTCAATTTTCGGTACAACTCCATCGCGTATAGTACTGGGTTTTATGATTGCATCTGCCTTCATCTCAATGTGGATTAACAACACATCTACTACTCTAATGATAATGCCGATTGGTTTAGCAGTCCTACTTAAAGTAGAAGAATCTTTTGGAAAGCAGAAAGCTGAATCGTTTGGAAAGACTATAATGCTGGGAATTGCTTACGCAAGTTCAATCGGCGGAATAGCAACATTAATAGGCACTGCGCCGAACATGGTTTTTCAAAGAGTTTATAAAATATCTTTTCCAACAAATCCGGAAATTCATTTTGGCGAATGGATGAAATACGCGATTCCGATTGCTGTTATAATGCTAGTGTTTACTTGGTTTCTGTTGACAAAAGTTTTGTTTAAAGTCTCGGATAAATTTGAAATTAATCGCGATATAATAGTTGATGAAAAAAATAAACTTGGAAAAATATCTTATGAAGAAAAAGCAATATCGTTACTGTTCTTTGTAACCGGATTGCTATGGATTTTCCGTGCAGATTTGGACTTGGAATGGATTCTAATTCCCGGTTGGTCAAGATTATTCCCAAAGCTAAATTTTATTGATGATGGAACAATTGCAATTGCTATGGCAACTTTACTGTTCTTAATTCCATCTAAAAACGGCGATAGCGAAAACTCTTTTCTGCTGAATCACTCTTCGCTAAAAAAAGTTCCTTGGGATATAATCATACTTTTTGGTGGAGGCTTTGCTATTGCAGATGGATTTGTATCCAGTGGACTTTCTAAATTAATAGGCGAGAAATTAGCCGGACTTTCCGGAATGAACCTTGTGTTTCTTGTTGCTGTAGTTTGCTTTGCAGTTACAGCACTTTCCGAAATTGCATCGAACACTGCAACCGCACAAATTATATTGCCGATTCTTGCTTCAATAAGTGTACAGATGAATATTAATCCGATGATATTAATGATTCCGGCAACGCTGGCAGCTTCATTTGGATTTATGCTGCCGGTTGGCACTCCTCCAAATGCAATAGTTTTTGGCAGTGAAAGACTGCATGTTATAGATATGGTGAAAAGCGGCGTATTGATTGATTTGTTAAGCGTTTTTGTAATAACATTCTTTGCATGGTTTTTCTTTTTATAGATTGAAACGTTATTGTTATAATTGCATCAAATAGTATAAAAACGGAGGATTTATGGCTTACTATAATTCAATAGTTGTTAAATACTCTTTTGATGAAACTCTTATCAAAATTGTTGAAGAATTGAAGAAGGAAGGCTTTGGAGTATTAACGGAAATTGATGTAAAAGAAACACTTAAGAATAAGCTGCAAGTCGATTTTCGGCGTTACAAAATTTTAGGCGCATGTAATCCAACTTTTGCTTACAAAGCACTTCAAACTGAGGAAAACTTAGGCGTATTGCTTCCATGTAATGTTGTTGTGCAAGAAAAGGATGACCACACAATTCAAGTTAGTGTAGTTAACCCGATGGAATCTATGGAAGCTGTAAAAAATGAACTGCTGGGTGAAGTAGCTTCGGAAGTTTCTGCAAAATTGAAAAGAGTTTTAGAGAATATGTAAAGAGAGTAACTGAGTGCCAAAGTTCCTAAGTGTCTTAGTAAAGAAGTTAATTGTCATTCTGATTTCCGCTTTTGAAACGAAGAATCTCTCGTTGAATATAGTCGCAAGAGATTCTTCACTTCGTTCAGAATGACAAACTCAATTATTCTTCGGTTATAGTGACTTCAATCATCTGGTCACCCTGTTCAATGGAATCAACTACATCCAAACCATTCATTACTTTACCGAAAACAGTGTGCTTACCATTTAAATGCGGTTGCGGAGAATGTGTAATAAAGAACTGGCTTCCGTTTGTTCCCGGTCCGGAATTAGCCATTGACATAGCTCCACGATCATGTTTTAATGGATTGTTTTTGAATTCATCTTCAAATTTATAACCCGGGCCGCCGCGTCCGGTGCCGGTTGGATCGCCGCCTTGAATAACAAAATCTTCAATAACGCGATGGAATGAAACGCCGTCGTAAAATCCTTCTTTAGCTAGAAAGACAAAATTGTTAACTGTAATAGGTGCATGTTCGGGATAAAGTTTCATCTCGATCATTCCTTTGCTTGTATTTATCATAGCCGTGTAGCTTTTCTTAACATCAATTTGCATTTCCGGCTTTGTACTCCATTGTTTTGCTGCCATGTGTTCTCCTTTAAGAAAGTGCCTAAGTAACTGAGTTCCTTAGTGGCTTAGTTTATTGAAATAATTTTCGATGTAAAATTAATAATTAAACTTGATTAAGAGATAAGACGAATGGAAAATTCAACCACACATTTTTGAAACATTTTGTGTGATAAGAAAGTGCCTTTGCTTTCGCTAAGGCACTTAGGAACTCGGCTCCTCAGTTACTATCTCGTCAACTTCTTATACTTCACTCTATGCGGAACATCTGCATCCTTGCCAAGACGCTGACGTCTGTTCTCTTGATAATCGGAAAAGTTTCCTTCAAACCAAACAACTTGACTGTCTCCTTCGAACGAGAGAATGTGTGTACAAATTCTATCCAAGAACCAACGGTCGTGGGAAATAACCACAGCACAACCGGCAAAGTTTAGCAAGCCTTCTTCAAGTGCGCGCATTGTGTTTACATCAAGATCGTTTGTAGGCTCATCAAGAAGAATTACGTTTGCGGCTTGCCGCAATGCAATTGCTAGATGAACACGGTTGCGTTCGCCGCCGCTTAGTACGCCTACTTTCTTCTGCTGATCTCCACCGGTAAAATTAAACTGTCCGCAGTAAGCGCGGGAGTTTTGCTCTCTGCTTCCAAGCTGAATAATATCATTCCCGCCGCTGATCATTTCCCAAACAGATTTATCGGGGTCGAGTGTCTCTCTGCTTTGATCAACGTAGGCGAGTTTTACGGTATCTCCAACTTTGAATGAGCCGGCATCGGGTGTTTCTTGTCCAACAATCATTCTGAACAAAGTAGTTTTACCGGCGCCGTTCGGACCTATAACACCAACAATTCCTCCCGGAGGAAGTTTGAAACTGAGATTCTCAAAAAGAACTTTATCGCCATATGATTTGGAAATTCCTTCCGCTTCAATTACAACATTTCCTAAACGGGGTCCCGGCGGAATGTAGAGTTCTAAATCTTTCTGGCGCTTCTCGCTTTCTTCGGCAAGCATTTCCTCATAAGAAGTAATTCTCGCTTTAGATTTTGCTTGTCTTGCGCGGGGCGACATTTTAATCCATTCAAATTCACGCGCTAAAGTTTTTTGGCGCTCGGTTTCTTTCTTTTCTTCTTGAAGCAGTCTCTGCTGTTTCTGTTCAAGCCAAGAAGAATAATTTCCTTTCCAAGGAATTCCTTCGCCACGGTCTAATTCCAAAATCCATCCGGCAACATTATCTAAGAAATATCTATCGTGTGTTACTGCAATTACAGTTCCGGGATAGCGGTTCAGTTCTGCTTCCAACCATAAAACTGTTTCGGCATCAAGATGGTTTGTAGGCTCATCGAGAAGTAGAATATCCGGGTTTTTGAGTAGAAGTCTGCAAAGAGCAACGCGTCTGCGCTCTCCGCCGGAAAGAACTTTTACCGGAGTATCGCTGGGAGGACAGTTGAGAACATCCATTGCAAGATCGAGTCTGGCATCTAGGTCCCACACGTTCATTGAATCAAGTTTATCTTGAACTTTACCTTGGCGTTCGAGAAGATCATTCATTTCGTCGTCGCTCATTGGTTCGGCAAACTTTGCGTTTATTTCATCATACTCAGCAAGCACATCAACAATTTCTTGCACGCCTTCTTGAACTATGTCTTTTACAGTTTTGGTATCGTCAAGAATTGGTTCTTGCTCAAGAATTCCAACTGTAAAGCCGGGGGAGATTGCAGTCTCGCCGTTAAAGTCTTTGTCTGTTCCGGCAAGAATGCGTAGCAGAGAGGTTTTACCCGATCCGTTTAGACCGAGCACGCCAATCTTTGCGCTGTAGAAATATGAGAGGTATATGTTTTTTAATACAGCTTTTTGATTGTAGTACTTGCTTACTCCAATCATTGAATAAATTACTTTATTGATTTCCGGTGCTGCCATTATTGTTCCTTATATTCTTTTTTATAATAATAATTTAAAAATCTTTTCCCTTTTTCTGTCCACAAATAGAGTTTTGAATTGTTTGGATTCTTCTGAATTATATCACTTGACTCAAAAAAACTAATTACTTTTGTTGGCATAACTCCCTGAGTTAAATTTTTTGTAACAATTTCAATCAACCCTTTTAAATTACTAGAAAGTGGATTGTCGAGTATTTGCTCAAACTCATTTTGTTCTTTTGTTAGGGTATAAATGTTGCTCATTACTTCGCCAACTTTGTGAATAGCACTTTCAGTCCCCACTTTTCTTTCTATGCCAACTTCGGTGTCAACGGTTTGGGAGTCTAATTTTTGTTTTAGTTCATCAACTTTTTTTTTATAACCTTCTATTTCGCTATCCTTCCCCTCTAGTAGAGCTTGGAAAAGCGTGGATTGGTTTTTCATTTCTAATCGAAGAGCAATTGATTTATCTAATGGTATTAATTGTAGATTTTCAATTTTATTCTTTAGCTCATTTTGCCATTTCTTGTGCCTTAACCAAACATACATTGCTCCAGTAGTTACAAATGGATATATAACTACAAAGAAAGTTGCTGAGAGAATGGGATAAAGTAAAGTGGTCATCCAATCAATGAAGTTTTGCTCGATGAAAAGTATTCTTTCATTAAAAGGTAATTTGTTATTTACTGTTATCAAGTAATAAATGAGCTTCCAATTCCAAACGAACCAAGATAGAATGAACGCACCGGAGAACGGACTTGAGATTCGTTCGTACAATATTGATTGAATAGATTTTTTAACTTCTTCAAACATACTGACCCCTCAGTTTTTTCATTCCCAACTTACCACAAAACGGAAAAGATGTAAATAGTAGTGTTTGCGGGGGCGTGGTTTTGTTGTTGGTGTTAGTACCCACCCCACTTTCCCCTCCGGAGGAGGGGATTGCACATTCAAGCTTTTACAGTTTTCCCTCCATAAGAGGAAAGACCTTACATGTTGTCCCCTCCATGGGAGGGGAAAGTGGGGTGGGTCAACAATGCAAGTATTGCAACCCAACTATCTATTCTCATCAATCCATCTTTCAATTGCCTTTACAACACCGTCAAGATCGTAACGAATTACTTCATCATCAAAACGGAGAAAGCGGACACCGAGAGATTCCAACTTCTTTTGCCTTTCCTCGTCATACTTTTCATTACCAACATGACTTTCACCATCAATCTCAATAGCCAGCTGCAAATCTTTGCAGTAGAAATCAACAATGTAATTGTCAATCGGGCGCTGACGGTCAAAATCAAAACCGCGCATTTGTTTTTTCTTAAGATGATTCCATAGATAAATTTCTGTCTGTGTGCTGTTATTGCGCAACATGCGCGCACGCTCTTTTAAGATAGGATTATATGGAATGATTTTACGTTTCATGCATTTGCAACTTACTGCAAAACGGAAAAGATGTAAATAGGGAAGAAGGAGAAGAAAGAAGTGGATCTTTCTTGAACATGCTCTTGAACTTACTCATGATCTTCTTTCAAGCGGATCAAGATCATGAGTAAGTTCAAGATTAAGATTGGATTACATGCTCATCATTTTATGAGGGTCTTTGCCACCTTGAACTTTGGCATCTTCCAGCAATACTTTGTAGCTGTATCCGTAGCCGAAATCTTTGTTTAGTACAATCTTGCCGGTAACGGTAACAATTTGATCTTTAGCAACCATATCTTGAGTGGTTACGGTTAAATCAAAGTCTTCGCCGCTCTTTGTACCGTCTTGAATGTGAAGCCAGTTCTTTCCCATTATGCCGGTATTCAATTTTACTACTTTGCCTTTTAAGGTAACTGTTTTGTTTTGGTAAGCAGATGGGTTTGCAAAAAGCTGTGCAATAGTAATTCCGCCGGCTGCTTTTTCTATTTTAATATTTTCTTGTGTGATTGTTGGCTTCATTGGCTGATTCATTGTGCCGACACCAAGTTTGGAATCAAGTTTATCAACGAAGTAAATTGTCTCGAAGGTTTTCTTTAGGTCCTTGCTCTCGAAATTTTTCATTTCCATAGCTTGTTCGTAAGTAAGAACTTCACCTTCCTTAATTTCTGCTTTTGGTGCGGCCATCCAGTATTCTTTATCACCTTCTTTAACGCGGATGTACGTATAAGTTGTAACTTGAACAACTTCTTGAACTGTAACTTCGTGTGCGGCTTTAACTGCCGGTTTTGCAGCTTCTGCTTTCGGTTCTTCTTTCTTAGAACATCCTATAACGGTGAGCACAATCAACATTATAGCCATAAAAAATTTATTACGCATGTTTTTCCTATTTGTTTTATTAGAGGGCTCAAATATAAATAACTAGACCCTCAATTCTGCAAAAGTCATTTATTCTTAATGTATTGAACCGCTCTTTCTAGTATAGCGTCTTTGCCGGAATTAAAATCTGCTTGACTAATTGTAACCGGAATATCGGGCGCCAGTCCCACTCCTTCAAAAACCTTTTTATCGGCAGTGTATTGAATCCATCGCGAAACTCTATAGCTCCATCCGTTAGGAAGTTTTAGAGTTATCGGATTAGCAGAGCCGCCGCCGGTAGTATCTCCGATTGTTGTAACATTTGGTAAAACGCGGAACATTAAAGTTGTTCCTTCGGCGGAGCTGAAATTTTCCCGGTTGGTTAAGTAGGCAACCGGTTTTGTGTATTGAATTTTTCCGGCCGGAGAAATTACATCGCTTACCAGCGGAGTAAAATCGGTATGCTTTGTTCCGTTTCTAAAAGAGATGTAATTATAAATTCTGGTCTCGGCAGTAAAACGTGAAGCAACAATTTTGCCCAGTGCGTCGCTTCCTCCGCCGTTGCTTCGTATATCAACAATAATTCCTTTTGTGTTTTTCAGCGAGTCAATTATAACATCAATAGCATTACTCCAAACCGAAGTGGAGCCGGAAAGATTTGGGCCTATATAAATGTAGCCGATATTATTCTCAATTTTTCCGAAGCGCAGTTTTCCATCGGCCAATGTTCCGTAATCTTTAGAAAGATACGGTGTGATAGCTTGCGTACTTATAAAGTTCTTCGGGTATTTTTCGTAATAGTTATATCCGTAATTGGCAAAAGGAGCGGTTAGTGTTGCGTGTCCGTCTTTTAGATTTGCAATCATGGAAGACATAACGGAAAACAACTGCTGCTCGGTTGTCTGCTCGGTTATTTTAGCGCGGTAAACTGTGTAGAGCGAATCCCAGTTAATTTTTTTAATAACGAAGAAGGAATAGCGGGCATCAAACTCTTTCCAGAGAGCATCGAAATTCGTAATCGGGGAATAATTTAATCCAGCGGCGGGTAGAAATTCAATTTCGATAATAACTATAGAAGAACCGCTAATGTAAGGCATTTTAATTTTCAGTTTTTCTTTGCTTATTTCCAGAATAGAAACGGAAATTTGGGTCAAAGTTCCTTTATCGAAAATGATTGTTAATTCATCTTGACTAAGCTCCCAGTTGCCGTTTTGTACAGATGCGGCGTAAGTGCCGTTCGAATAAAATGTTTGATATACGTTGGAAAAATAAAAAGTTATGTCGGTTCTTCCATTGTTTGTAACATCGTAAACTTTGCTTACTTGCCACGTGCATCCGGTTAAAATGTCTTTTGTAGTTATTTTTGTTTCTACCGGTGAAGATTTGCTACATCCGGTTAATGTTAGAATTGTAGTTAATAAAACAATTGAAGTAAAAAATATGAATAGCTTTTTCATAGGTCTCCATGAATAACATTGCAAAATTACACAGAATTTGGGATTTCAAGTTTTTAGACGTACAACAATTTGATATGTTCTTTAAAAGACAATTGAGCTATATTGAATTAAGGAAAGGCAATAATTTTCGATAATAAACCAAAGAGTTTTATGAATATTATCCAAATGCTAAATGAACGTTAGAAAGATTAGAGAAATTGCAGATAATCTATTTGAGCAAGGCAAGTACGACGATGCTTATGTGGTTTATGATGAGATTTACACTCGCATTTGGAGCGCAATTGGACAAGTACAAACGGGGCTGACAAACTTTTCGAACGAATATCTTGGCAGCAGTTTCAAATCCAGCTACAAATTAAGAAGCACATTCACACTTCAAATTTCCGATAACATCTTTAAGAAGTGGTTCGATATAGACACCGACCAAACACTTAATGAATTAGCATTTACTACCTACGGACATCTTCAGTGCGTCTCTTATTCTCCATTCTTAAATAAAACGGTAAGTGCCGATTCCGTTTACAGCGAGTTCATGATTCTTCATACGCTTATTAACGATTCGGCAAAAGATGATTGGGTAAACTCTCTTCTTAAAGTTGTAACACCGGTAATGGAAGACAATCGGTTGAAGAAAATCCGTCCTAACATTACTGAAAAAAGTATTAAAAGTTTTCTTGTTGAAAATTCACTGAAACTCAATTCAACAGATTGGCGAGAAGTAAATATTTGTCTGCTCGATTATCTTTTTAATATGGGAGATAATTCATCGGACTTATATACATCCGTACATAAAGTTGTAGGCGCATACTTTAGGCAGAAAACGCACCGTAAGAAACAAGGTGAAACAAAAGGGGAAAAGAAGCAGCAGCAAGGAAATTTCCATTATCATAGTTACGAACGCTACGAAAAATATGAACGGTATGAGCGGTTCGAGAGCAACACTTCTAGCAAGCGCGATGAGTTTGATTCTACACGAGCTACAGATTTTGAGAAAGCGAAACATTACGGACAAGTACTTGGGCTAACCGGAAAGGTTTCCAAGACATACATCAGAAAAAAATATTTGGAGCTTATTGCCAAGTATCATCCAGATAAAGTATTTGATTTGGGAGAAGAACTGAAGATTTTAGCCGAAGTAAAAACAAAGCAGATTAATGCCGCTTACGATTGGATGAAAAAGAAGTATAGTATTTAGGTGCAAGGGACAAGGTTCAAGCAAAGATTAACTGTGTTTTGGATAGCCGGTTTCAATCGGCAAACTAAAATCGCGCGACCAATCATTCCACGCTGAGAAGTAACACTTCACATTTTTAATTCCAGCCATTTTCAAACAGATATAAACATTTGATGTTCTAGCACCTTTGAAACAGTAAATGATAACATTGCATTCGGGCGTTACGCCGACTTCTGCAAAAAGTTTTTTTAACTCTTCCGGTTCCTTAAACCATGGAATTGAATTTACATTTTTCATCATGTTGTACCACTCAAGCCATTTAGCGCCGGGAAGCCTTCCTTTACGGGGAGCGAAGTTGGGTCCGTATGGAGAAGAACTTACCCCAATCCATTCTGCATGGTCACGGACATCTAAAATTGTAATGTTTGGATTATTTAGTGCTTCCAACATCTCTTCTGTATTAACAATCATGGAATTATCAATTGAAACGACAAAATCTTTTTGTGCCGGAACCGGGATTTCTTTTGTAGTAGGATAATTTTTCATAAGCCATGCTTGAAATCCGCCGTGAAGCACAGTAACATTTTTGTGACCAAGATATTTAAGAAGGAATAAACCACGGCAAGATCTTCCGTAGCCATTATCCATTGCATCTTCATAAACAACAACTTTCTTATTACTATTTATCCCGACCGTTCCAAACAACCGGGCAAATGTTTTACGCATGGCTTCATATCCGCCGTTTTCTTTAGTAGCCAGATAGGTGAAAATATCGTAAAGATTAAAAGCGCCGGGAATATGGGAAATGATATAATCTTCCGGCTCGCGGGTATCGATAATTACCAAATTATCGTGATGAAGGAGACTCAGCAATTCATCAGCTTCGGTAAGAAATTCTTTTTGTATTTGTTTTGTAGTCATTATTTCCATTCGGTTCGCAACTTATCTTCGAAGGAAAGGAGATATTCTTTAGCGCGGAGTAATTGTATTTAATTATTCGCAAGAATCGCAGTTGCCGCACGGCTTCTCATCGTTAAAGCCAAAATATTCGGAGATAAAAACTCTCCGGCATGTAATTGACTTGAAGTAATTAACAACAGAAAGGAGTTTTTTGTTGTCGCTCATCAATTTTGCGCCGAGATGTTTTTCTTCGTGCAGTTCGTGGGGGAGTTCATCTACAATTTTTAAATCTTTTGTTTCAATAGTTCCTTCCGTAACGCCGTAACGATCCAGCATTGCAAGAACAGTTTCAACCCGGAAATCACTCTTGTCTTTCCAGCTCATCTGTTCGCGCAGAAAATCCAAACCCTCAGCGTTAACAACTTGCGGCTGACCTTTTATAAGATCAAACATACGGGAGTAGTAATCGGCATTTGGATTCGCCCACTTAATAAATTCCATCTGTGTATAAAGATCTTGCTGATTGTAAAGCATCATGCAAAGAGAAGGTTTACCATCTCTACCGGCTCTTCCAATTTCTTGATAATAGGATTCAATTGAAGAGGGAACTTCCGCATGTACAACGAAACGAATATCCGGTTTATCTATTCCCATTCCAAAGGCGTTGGTTGCGAGAATTAAATTCTGTTTGCCGGAAAGAAAATAGCGCTGTGTTCTCTTTCTATCTTGCGCTTCCAGCTTGCCATGATAAATGCTGTGTGCATAACCTTTATCGCGGAGAATTTGAGAATAGTATTCCAGTTTCTTAATTAATGCAAAATAAATTATGCCGGCACCTTTATAATTATCCAGCACTTTGAAGATTGCCGCGAGGGTTTCTTTTTCGTCATAAATATCGGTTGTTTCAAGTCTTAGATTCGGGCGCTCAATTCCTTCATGAAATATCTTAATATCATTTTTTGTTAAACCAAGTTTGGAAATAATATCCTTCTGAACTTCCGGTGTTGCTGTTGCGGTTAAGGCAATTGTCAAAGGATTATTCATCAGTGCACGGAATTCGGCAATGCGGGAATAATCGGGGCGGAAATCATGTCCCCACTCACTTATACAATGGGCTTCATCAACAGCCAGCATAGAAATATTTGATTGAGCGATCGCATCAATAAACTCCTTTTTGCGGAATCGCTCCGGAGTTACATAAAGCAGTTTCGCTTTTCCATCAACAAATTTCTTTAGTCTCTCCCGGCGCTGTTCCGGCTTTACTGTAGAATTTATAAACTCTGCCGGAATGTTTTTCTTCTTTAGCGCATCAACTTGGTCTTGCATCAAAGCTATCAACGGACTAATAACAATTGTCCCTCCATCGAAAAGTAGCGAAGGCAGCTGGTAGCATATCGATTTGCCCCCGCCGGTAGGCATCAGTACTAAAGAATGCTTCTTTTCTGTAACCAGACGGTTAACAATAGCTTCTTGCTTGCCGCGGAAATTGTCGTGTCCAAAATATTTAGTAAGTGCCTCTTTCGGTTCTAACATAATGCTTTTCTCAAGTTCTCTAATAATTTCGCCGTAAAGATACCAAAATGATGCCGGATTGAGCCTAAAGTGAAGTATCTTTGCATTAACAAAAGGTTAAACAATGGCAAAAGTGATTTTAAAGAAAAATGAAGAAAGACGAATTCGTCAAGGACATCTATGGGTATTCAGCAACGAAATTGATAAAAGAGAAGATTCACCTCAAACCGGCGATCTTGTTCAAATATACGATTCAAGAGGAAGTTTTATTGCCAACGGATTTTACAATGCAAACTCGTTGATCGCGGTTCGTGTTATATCAAATAAAGAAAGCAGTTCTTTGGATGAAGTAATTGAGGAGCGGATTGTTTCTGCTTACAATTACCGCAAGTCGGTTTACGCAAACCGCGATTCATTCCGTTTGGTTTTCAGCGAGAGTGATTTTCTCCCCGGACTTATAATTGATAAATATAATGACACGTTTGTTCTGCAAGTGTATTCTGCCGGAATCGAAAAAAATATTGGAGTTGTAGTAAACACTTTGCAAAATAAACTCGGCGCAAAAAACATTTTTACAAAGCATGATGAGTACTTCCGCACACTTGAAGGTTTGCCGGTAGAGGATGCTGTTTATTTAGGAGCCGCGGAAGAGGATGTAATTACCGACGGTAAGTTGAAGTACAAAATCAATTTTGAGAAGGGGCAGAAAACCGGATTCTATTTTGATCAGTGCGACAACAGAGAGTATATGGGCAAGTTCTGTAAAGAAAAAACGGTACTTGACTGCTTTTGCAATTCCGGCGGATTTGGTCTTCACGCTGCGGTAAATGGAGCCGCACAAGTTACTTTTGTGGATTCTTCCGCTAATGAAATTGAAAATGTAAAAAATAACCGTGCTCTAAATGAGCTTACGAATGAAGCAGAATATGTCTGCATGGATGTTTTTGATTATCTGGAAAAGTGTGTCGCCGAAAAGAAGAAGTTCGATATTGTAAACATCGATCCACCGGCATTCGCTAAGAGTAAAAAGAATCTGCCTAAGGCAGCAAAAGCTTATGAGAAATTAAACCGCTTGGCAATGGAAGTGGTAAATGAGGATGGTTTCGTATTTACCTCCTCATGTTCGCATCACTTAAAGAGAGATGAGTTTGTTTCCGTTATACGTGCCGCCTCAATTAAAGCGGAGAAGCAGATCCAGCTAATTTATACTAATGGTGCTTCGCTAGACCATCCCTCGCTTCCGGCTATGGATGAAACCTCTTATCTAAAATTTTGCGCGTTAAGAGTTAAAAAGTAACCCCCGGAAGGCACAGATTATTAGTGAAAAATCTGTGCCTCATTTTTTATATTTGTCCCGCAAAAAAATACTTTAACAGTTTTTAACATTTTTTACGAAACCGGAGAACGTTTCGGTTTGTAGAAGGCACAAGAAATTAAAAATCAGTGAGGGAAACCTTGGATATTACAGCACTCAACGAGAAAATCAGAAAAGAGAGTGAGTTTATTGATGTTCTTTTCAACGAAGTTGGCAAAACCATAGTTGGACAGAAACAAATGCTGGAGAGACTTGTAGTTGGTCTTCTTGGCAACGGACACGTTTTATTAGAAGGCGTTCCCGGACTAGCAAAAACACTCGCCATTAAATCTCTCGCTTCAGCAATGAAAGCGAAATTCCAGCGCATACAATTTACACCCGATCTACTTCCGGCAGATTTGCTCGGAACTATGATCTACAATCAGAAAGATGGAAATTTTGCGATAAAGAAAGGTCCGGTTTTCGCAAACTTCATTCTTGCCGATGAAATTAACCGCGCTCCCGCAAAAGTGCAAAGCGCGCTTCTTGAAGCTATGCAAGAGCGCCAAGTAACAATCGGCGAAAACACTTTTAAACTTGATGAGCCGTTCTTGGTTCTCGCTACACAAAATCCGATTGAACAAGAGGGAACATATCCTTTACCGGAAGCGCAAGTGGATCGTTTCATGCTGAAGGTTAAGATTACTTACCCTTCCCGCGAAGAAGAACAAAAAATTATGAGGTTAAATACTTCTGGAACAGTTCAGGCAATCAACGCTGTAATAACTCCGGATGATATTCTTCGCGCACGCAAGCTTGTTAACGAAATTTATGTTGATGAAAAAATTGAAAAATATATTCTTGATATAGTCTTTGCCACACGTTCTCCAAAAGATTTTGGTTTGGATGAATTGACTGACTTAATCAGTTATGGCGGTTCACCGCGTGCAACAATTAATTTGGCTCTAGGTGCTCGTGCAATGGCATTCATCCGCCGCAGAGGTTATGTAATTCCGGAAGATGTACGCTCAATTTGTATGGATGTGCTTCGTCATAGAATCGCAGTTACTTATGAAGCAGAAGCTGAGGATATAACTTCCGAAACAATTATCACTAAAATTTTGAACAGAGTTGAAGTACCTTAATAGCATTCTGCCATCAGCGGTCAGCGTTTAGCTGAAAGCCGATAGCCGAAAGCTGAGAGCTTTCTATGATAACAAAAGAATTACTTAAACAAGTAAAGCAAATAGAGATTCGCACAAGAGGACTTGTAAACGAAGTCTTCAGCGGTGAATATCATTCTGTGTTCAAAGGGCGCGGAATGGAATTCTCCGAAGTGCGCGAATATGATTTTGGCGATGATATAAGAAATATCGACTGGAATGTTACCGCACGGTTTGGTCATCCTTATGTAAAGATTTTTGAAGAGGAACGCGAACTTACCGTAATGCTTCTTGTTGATATGAGCGGTTCACTCGGTTTCGGTTCGGTTGAAAAAACAAAGCAGCAGATTGCCGCGGAATTAAGTTCTATTCTGGCTTTTTCAGCATTAAAGAATAATGATAAGGTTGGTTTAATTCTTTTTACCGACCGCATCGAAAAATTCATTCCTCCTAAAAAGGGAAAGACTCACTCTCTAAGAATCATTCGGGAAGTTTTGCAATTTGAACCGGAAGGTAATCAAACCAATCTTAAAGGCGCATTAGAGTATTTCAATCATACAATTAAGAAAAAAGCAATTGTGTTTTTGATCTCCGACTTTATTGATTGCGGCTACGATAAAATTCTAAAGATAGTTGGGCGCAAACACGATTTGATTGGTGTAGTGCTTCAAGATCAAAGAGAGAAAGCATTGTTCGATGCCGGATTGGTGAAATTCAGAGATGCGGAAACCGGTGAGATTCGTTATTTAGACACTAATGATAAAGCAGTTCAAAAGACAGTTGTTGAGCATACGAAAAAATGGAATCAGAGCCGCAAACAGCTTTTCCTTTCCAGCCGTTTGGACTCAATAGAAATTGAAACATCTCAATCATATGTAAAACCGCTGGTAGATTTCTTTAAGCAGAGGGAGAAAAGATGGTAAAAGTATTCCGATTCACTTTTCTACTTTTAAGTTTTGCCGTTATCTCACTTAAAGCACAGACAATTTCTGTTGCTGTTTCTACGGACACAACTGTTTATCAAGTTGGCGATTACATTACATTAATTATTGAAGCGCGTTACGACAAAAGTATTTCAATTAAACTTCCCCCGGTAAAGGACAGCATAAAAGTCCTTGACTACATTCAAACGCTACCTGTTGATAAAAAAGAAGTTGACGGCAAAATTGTAGAATATCATAAATTCATTTTTTCTAAATACGATTCAGCCCAAGTAACTATTCCTTCATTAAATATTGAATACTCTGAAGGAAAAAGCGGAGAGAAGAAGTTCTTAGCTACAACCCCTATAACAATTACAATCAACAAACTCCAAGTCAATCAGCAAGAAGATATACGTGATGTGAAAGAACCTTATACAATTCCTTTGCCTTGGTGGATTATATTGTTGGTAGTTGTGGGAACAGTTGGTTTAGCTATTGGCGGTTATTACTTATATAAATATTGGAAGAAGAGAAAAGAAGGCAAGATTGAATTAAAGCCGGAAGTAATCATTCCTCCATACGACATTGCTCTTGCTAAACTTGATGAACTTGGTCAAAAGAAACTTTGGCAAAATGGAAAAGTGAAAGAATTTCATAGTGAAGTAACCGAAATTGTACGCGAGTATTTTGAAAAGCGTTTTAATTTCCGCGCACTTGAAATGCCATCGTCTGAAATTCTTCCGGTGCTTAGTTATTTGGAAGAGGGAAAAGTAATTGTAGAAACAGCAGATAAATTTTTCAGTAATGCAGATTTGGTAAAGTTCGCAAAGTTTGAACCTATGCCACATATCAATGATGAAATGATGACACAAGCTTATGAGATGGTGAAGCTGACAATTCCAGCTCCTCCAAAACCGGTTCAAGAAGGAGAAGCAAATGTTCAGTGATGTATCATTTGCATATCCATATGTTTTAATTCTATTGCTTGCAATACCAGCGCTCGCTTATTGGTATTGGAAGAAGAAAGAAAAAATTACTCCGGATGTAACGTTCTCATCATTACAGATTTTTGGTAAAGCGCCGGTTACGTTGAGAGAGAAGCTGGCTCACGTACCATCATATATTCGTCTGCTTGGTTTAACATTTTTAATTATTGCAGCAGCACGTCCGCAAAGTTTCAGCAGCGGCGAGAACTTTTATACCGAAGGAATTGACATCGCAATGGTTCTTGATATCTCCGGAAGTATGCTGGCAGAGGATTTTAAACCTAACCGTCTTGATGCAGCAAAAAAAGTTATAGATGAGTTTATCAAAGGAAGAACCGTTGATAAAATTGGTTTGGTGATTTTCTCCGGTGAAAGTTTTACACAGTGCCCGCTAACAATCGATTATTCGGTCTTGAGAAATCTTCTTAAAGATATTCAGATGGGGATGATAGAGGATGGAACCGCGATTGGTAACGCAATTGCTAACGGTGTTAACAGATTGAAAGACAGCAAAGCCAAAAGTAAAGTAATGATCTTGTTGACCGATGGTGTTAACAATGCCGGTCACATTGATCCGCTAACCGCAGCTCAGATCGCGCAAAAATTTGGAATAAGAATATATTCAATTGGCGTTGGAACGATTGGACAAGCTCCTTATCCGTTTCAAACTCCATTCGGCATTCGTTATCAAATGGTGCCAGTAGAAATTGATGAAAACATTCTGAAGCAGATTGCTTCTACAACCGGCGGAAAATATTTCCGTGCTACAAACAACCGTAAACTTGCAGAAATTTACGATGAGATAGATCATCTTGAGAAAACACGCGTTGAAGTTACATCGTACCGCCATGCAAAGGAATTGTTTTTCAATTGGGCTCTGGCTGGAATGCTTTTATTGTTTATAGAAGTTGGATTATCAAAAACTTACTTGAAAAGATTACCGTGATTCGATTTGGACATAGTACAATATTGTATTTCTTGTGGCTAATACCGGCGCTGGCTGTATTGTATTGGTATTTGCAGAAGAATCAGAATAAGCTGATGGAGAAATTTGCCGGAACAAAACTTCACAAAGTTATTTTTCCGGAAAGAAGTTTATTTAAATCTGCAATTAAGTTTGGCGTCTTCTTGTTCGCATTAACTTTGTTAATTCTTGCAGTTGCCAATCCACAGATTGGAACTAAGATTGAAGACGTTAAGCAAGTAGGAATTGATGTTTACATTCTATTGGATGTTTCGCGAAGCATGGCTGCAGAGGATATTAAGCCGAGTAGATTGGAAAAAGCACGTTTCGAAATTGCTAAGCTGATACAAAAGTTGGAAGGCGACAGAATTGGCTTAATAGTTTTTTCCGGACAAGCATTTGTTCAGTTTCCTCTTACTTCTGATTATTCAGCCGCAAATCTGTTTCTGAATGCAGTAGATTTTAATTCGGTACCGCAGCCCGGAACAAACATCGGCTCCGCGTTAGAGTTAGCTTTAAAGTCTTTCCGTTATGATGACGGTACAAAGAAAGCTATTGTTGTTATAACCGACGGTGAAGATCATGAAGGAAATATAGACGGAGCGATTAACGAAGCCAACTCAAAAGATGTTGCAATCTATGCAATTGGCTTTGGTTCACAATCGGGGACTCCAATCCCGATGTATAATGAGAGCGGCGCGCAAGTTGGATATAAGAAAGATGGTGAAGGACATATAGTTTTGACCAAGCTTGATGAAGCTACTTTGAAGACTATAACAGAAAAGGGGAACGGCAAGTATTATCGTGGAAGCAATACCGAAGACGAGCTAGATAATATTTACAACGATTTGGCAAAGATTCAAGAATCGGAATATGGGTCAAAAAAAGTAACTGAGTATGAAGACCGCTTCTACTATCTTTTATTCCCGGCAATATTTTTATTGATCGCAGAGTTTATGATGACTTCAAAAAGAACAAAATGGCTTGATAAATTTGAGAAGATGCGGAAAGGAGAAATCCGATGAGAAAATTTAGTTCCGCAATTGTTATTGGATTAGCATTGCTTGGCTCTGTTTCTGCACAAAGCAAACGCAGTTTGAATAACGACGGTGTAGATTTATACAAAGAAAATAAATTTGCCGATGCCGAAGTGAAATTCAAAAAAAGTTTGGAAAAAGATCCGCAGTTGTTTCAAGGACATTTCAATCTTGGTGACGCTTATTATAAGCAAGGCCGATACGACGAAGCGATTCAATCATACAAAAACTCAATGGCTTTGACAGACGACAAAGAAAAGAAATCGAAAGCTTTTCATAACATAGGCAACGCTTTACTAAAGCAGCAGAAATATGAGGATGGAATTGGCGCTTACAAAAACGCCCTTAAGACCAATCCAAACGATTTGGAAACGAAGTACAATCTTTCTTATGCGTTGAATATGCTGAAGCAAAATCAGAACAAACAGAATCAGCAAAACAAGAACGATAAAAATAAAGATCAGAATAAAGATCAGCAGCAGAAGCAAGATCAGCAAGACCAAAAAGATCAGAACAAGGATCAGCAGAAACAGCAACAGCAACCTCAGCCAAAGAATCAGATTTCAAAAGAAGAAGCACAGAGAATTCTAGAGGCAATGAAGAATAATGAAAAAGATATGCAGAAAAAGCTTCGTAAAGTAAAAGGTAAAGCTTACGCAACTGATAAAGACTGGTAATACTAGTAGCTAGTATAAAGTATTTAGTAATTAGAATAATAGAAGAGTTTGGTGATGAGTAACAGTGCAAAATATTTTTTCTTGTTGAGTATGTTTTTCTTAAGTGCTGTAATTCAAAACTCATACGCACAAAAATTTTCTGCTTCAATCGAAAGAACAACAGTTGGTCAAAACGACCGATTCCAAGTTGATTTCAATTTTGAGGGTGGCGACATAAATAATATCAGCAATTTTCGTCCACCTAACTTTGCCGGCTTCAGAGTCTTAAGCGGACCAAATCAATCATCCAGCATGCAGATTATTAATGGTAGAGTAAGCGGCTCAATAGGATTCTCCTACATTCTGCAGCCAGCGAACATGGGAGATTTTACAATTGGATCAGCTTCGCTTGATTATGCTGGAAAGGCATATTCTACTCAACCAATCAAAATTAAAGTTGAAAAAGGATCACCCCAACAACAACAGCAGCAATCAAACAGCAGTGGATATAGCGAACAAGATTTGGCAAAGAATGTTTTTATTGTTGCCGAAACAAATAAAACTCGTGTTACTCAAGGCGAGCAGATTACAGTTGTTTATAAACTTTACACAAAGCTGAATATAGCTTCACCTCAGATTACGAAATTACCTTCATATGAGGGTTTCTGGTCTGAGGAGATTGGACCTATCAAACAGATTAATTTTAATTTGGAAATGTATCGCGGAGAGAGATTCAGAGTTGCAACGATTAAGCAAGTTGCTTTATTTCCAAGTAAAACCGGTACTCTAAATGTTACTCCTTTTGAATTAAACATTCCGGTTATTGTAAAAAAGAAACGTACCGGCAATGATATGTTTGATGAGTTTTTCAATGATTCATTTTTCGGCAGATCGGAAACGGTTCAGTTTCTTGCCAAATCCAACACACTCAAAGTTCAAGTTGATCCGCTTCCTTCCGGAGCTCCGGCTTCTTTCAATGGTGCGGTTGGTAATTTTACTTTTAGAGCCGAACTTGATAAGGATAATGTTGCTACAAACGAAAGTGTAACACTAAGAATGAATTTAAGCGGAAGCGGAAATATTAAGTTGCTCAATGTTCCTCAGCTTCAACTTCCGGGCGGTTTTGAAAAGTATGAACCTAAGACAGTTGAAAACATTAACCGCGGTTCTCTAGTGTCCGGACAAAAAATTGTGGATTACTTAATCGTCCCTCGCTCGGTAGGAACAAAAGAAATTCCGGCGGTAGAGTTTAGCTATTTCAATCCATCTACTAAAAAGTATGTTACTCTGAAGTCTCAGACCTTCAAAATAAATGTTCGCCAAGGTGTAGGTGGAGAAGTTGCCTCAAGTAACTTTAATAAAGAGGATGTTAAACTTCTTAACGAAGATATTCGCTTCATAAAACTATCCAATTTCAATTTGGAACCGAAGCAAGAAATATCATTTATTAAACCTTGGTTTTGGCTTTCGATTGTAATTCCTTTCTTTGCAATGGTTGGAGCATTTGTTTATAAGAGCAAGCAGGATAAACTTTACGGTAACATTCAGCTTCTAAAGTTTCAAAAGGCGGAAAAAGAAGCGCGTAAACGTTTGAAGCTGGCTAAAGCGGCACTTGACTCTAAACAGACTACAAATTTTTATTCAGAAATCTCATTTGCATTATTTGGTTATTTAGAAGATAAACTCTCAATTCAAAAATCAGAATTTACTCTTGATGGTGCGGTTGAAAAACTGCAGAGAAAAAGTGTTAACGATGAAATGATTCAGCGTGTTAAGCAAATAGCTGAACGATGCGAGTTTGCCCGCTTTGCACCTCAAGGAGAAATGCAAGCCGCCGCAAATGATATGTATGAAAGTACGGTAAAGGTTATTGTAGATCTGGATTCTACGATTGGAGGTAAGAAATGAAACTGATTAGAATTTTCTTGTTAGCTGTATTATCAGTCGTTTCTGTCGGCAACGTGTCAGCTCAAACACCCGATCAATTGATGGTTAAGGCAAATAAGTTTTACCAGGATCAGAACTACTCTGAAGCTATTGTGACTTACGAAAAAATATTGTCGCAAGGATTTGAGAGCGGTGCACTTTACTATAATCTTGGCAACGCTTACTTCAAAGAGGGGAATCTTGGCAAATCAATTCTTTGCTTTGAAAGAGGATTAAAGATTGAACCGAACGATGAAGATTTAGCCTACAACTTGCGAATTGCAAATGCCCGTACGGTTGATAAAATTTCGGAAATACCAAAACTGTTTATTATTTCTTGGTGGGAAGGATTGGTGACTAGTTTTGGAATAAGCGGTTGGTCTGTTTTTGTAATAACTGTATTCTGGATTCTTCTTGCCAGCATTGCAGTTTATTTCTTTTCTCGCAACGGACGCCTGCAAAGAATTTCATTTATGAGCGGATCAATTTCACTATCTGTACTTATGCTGCTTGTTGTAATTTTATTTGTCAGAATAAATCGCGAAGCCGCAACCGATTATGGAATCTTGGTTGAACAAACTTATTCTGCAAAGGTATCGCCGGATCAAAAAAGTAACGATGCGTTCGTAATACATGAAGGTGTAAAATTCAGCATAGAAGATGCTGTTGGCGAGTGGGCTAAAATTCGTCTTAACGATGGAAAAGTAGGCTGGGTACAGAAGAACTCATTCGGACAAATTTGATTCAAAATAAATTTGATTGTACAGAGCAGACGTTTGGTTAGCCGGGCGATCTGCTCTTTTGTTTATACACGATAGCACTTCTTCAAAGAAAAGTTCTAATCATACCTACATTAATTATTTTTATTTATATTTGAACAAGCAGATCAGTTGGAAATTCTATGAAAGAAATTATTATGAAATATAGCCGGATTGTGTTAGCAGCAATGTTTCTTGTATCAGGCTGCTCATTTAACAATGACACAACAACTCCAACAGATTCAACTACAAACTCATCAGCGCTTCAGCTTTCTACTCCAAAAGATGGAACGACTTCTATTTCTTCATTCGGTACAACTCTTCAATGGTCTACTACTGCTGCAATTGGAACTGTGTTCGAAGTATTTCTTGAACCGACAACAGGAAAGAATATTTTGCCAACTGCAACTACATGGAATACAACACCAAAGGCTTTGGGATTAACATCTACTACATATTCAACCGGACAGCTTTCTTATGCAACTTGGTACGCTTGGAGAGTCCGTGCGTTATATACAACAGGTTCGTGGACGGATTCACCCATACAATATTTTCAAACTGAAGATATTCCTCAATCTGCATCAAACATAATTAAGGTTCACGATTATTCTACTAATTACGATCCGGCAAATGTTAGCCAAGATCATATAATCAATGTGATATTTCAGGTAACAGATGCAGCCGGAAACGGAATTGTGAATCTTACTAAGGATCAATTTGAAGTTCTTGAAGATGGCGAACAACTTCGCGAGGCTGAGGTTAATTTTTCTCAGTTGCCGGCTTCGCGAGTAATATTACCTGTTCACTTGCTTATAGATAACAGTACAAGTTTAAAAGCAAACAATCGTTTGCCTATAATGAAATCTGATGCGACAGAAATTGTTACACGCCTTGGATCAATTCCTTCTTTAACAACGTATTTCAATATTTATCAATTCAGCGAAAATCTTTCTCCGCAGGTTGGCTCTATTACACCTCCCGGTGTTACGGCGGATCAAGCTAAACTGGAAATAGGAAACATACAGCAAGGGGTTGCTTCAACAGATTTTAACGGCGCAGTTGCAGATGTTGCCCGTTCAATGGTTAACTCATACACTGTTAGTGAAGTGAAGCAGCAAATTATGATTGTCCTTTCCGATGGTGATGACACTGCTGCAAAACGTTCGCTGGCAGAGGCAACTAATGCGGTTTCATCTAAAAGAGTTTATACAATGGGATATGCCGGAGATCTCCGTGAAGATATTCTTAAAATGATAGGTGTTTCCGGATACTTTAACCGAAGCTTGAATGCCGATTTTAGTTCATACTTGCTTAACATTAGAACATATCTTGAAAGTTTTTCTCGCAGCTTTTATATGCTTACGGTTACAAGTCCAAAACGCGGATATAGAAACCATACAATTTCAATTCGTATGCACGGAAGTTTAAATCCGGTTTCAGTAAACTATCCGGGCTGGTAAAAGGAAAACAATGTCTGTTACAAGAAAAGATGTAGAATATATTGCTTCACTTTCAAAACTAAAGTTTGAAGAAAACGAGCTGGAAAATTTTACGCATCAGTTAAACGATATTCTCGCTTACGTAGATAAGTTAAATGAACTTGATACCGAGAATGTTGAACCTCTTTCTCATCCCGTTGAAAACAATAATGTGTTTCGCGAAGATGAACTTAAACCATCCATTACAACTGAAGAAGCTTTAAAGAACGCTGCAAACAAAACGGAAGAGTTTTTCAGAGTTCCCAAAGTAATTAACCAATAACTCCAGAATAAATAATGATTGTAGGAATAATTCCCGCGCGCTTTGCATCGACACGTTTAATGGGAAAGCCGCTTGCTGATATCGGCGGCAAACCGATGATTCAGCATACATACAACAGCGCTAAAAAATCCAAGCTTTTAGATAAAGTAATAATTGCTGTAGATGACGAAAAAGTTTTGCAAGTTGTTAAGAGTTTTGGCGCCGAAGCTTATATGACTCCGAAAGACTGTGCGAGCGGATCGGACAGAATTGCTTTTGTGGTTGAAAAAATTCCCGAAGCTGAAATAATTGTAAACATTCAAGGTGATGAACCCTTTATTAAAGGGAAAATGATTGATCAGGCAATTGAACCTCTTTGGATAGACAATAAGGTTAGTCTTTCAACACTTGCAAGAAGAATTACAAATGTGGAAGAAATGAAATCTCCCGCAGTTGTAAAGGTTGTTTTTGATTATCATAACTACGCAATGTATTTCTCACGTTCTCCAATTCCATTTGTGCGGGATGCTAGGACAAATCTTGAGAAGGTTCAATCTGCTGATATTTATAAACACATTGGTCTTTATGTTTACCGCCGCGAGACTTTACTTAAGTTTACTACACTAAAGCCAACTGACTTGGAACAAATTGAAAAACTTGAGCAGCTCCGGTTTTTGGAAAATGGATTTAAGATGAAGATCGTGGTTACAGAATATGATAGTCTTTCCGTTGATACACCGCGCGATCTGGAATTAGCCCGCCGATTTCTGGAACGCCAGAACAGAAAATAATTTATCTAGGCTTCTGAAAAATTAATGCGAAGAAACATCAACTAAACTTAATAGAACGCAGATTACACGGATTTACACGGATTATATTCTGCGTTAATCCGTTTAATCAGCGTCATCCGCGTTCCATTTGTTTATTTTTCAGAAGTTTCTTATCGCTAATAGCGAAGAACTAGAGTTGGTGTTTGAAGCAAAATAAAGATTCTTCACTTCACTGCGTTCCGTTCAGAATGACAAACCGTATAACGTAAGTTACTAATTGTCTTTTCAACCCCGGCGTGCTATTTTTGAGTAGAAAAAATTGGAGAAATTGATGGATAGCAAGATTAGAGTTCTAGTAGCTAAAGCCGGATTAGATGGACACGATAGAGGTGCTAAAGTTGTTGCCGCAGCATTACGAGATGCCGGAATGGAAGTAATCTACACCGGATTGCGCCAGACACCCGAAATGATTGTTGAAGCCGCAATACAAGAAGATGTTCACGCAATTGGAATAAGCATTCTTTCCGGCGCACACATGACAATCTTCCCGCGCATTTTGCAATTGATGAAGGATAAGGAAGTGGAAGACATTCTTTTATTTGGCGGCGGAATTATTCCGGAAAGCGATTTGAACAAACTGAAAGAGCTAGGTGTTGGAATGCTGTTTACACCCGGAACTTCCACGCAAGAGATTATTAAATATCTAACCGAATGGGTTGAACAACACCCGAAGAATTGAAACAGCTGTCAGCGTTCAGCTATCAGCGATAAGAAATAAGATTAAGGAAGAGCCTCGCAAATGCGGGGCTTTTCCTTTTTGCTTAAAAATGAATTTAAAGCCTACTTTTTTATTTGCATTGCTTTTATAAGATGTAATTCTGATTTTAGAAGCAGAACAAATATTGTTATCTGTATCTAACCTTTATTTGGGGTGATGTTATGAAAACCAAAACTTTTCTTTTCTTAATCGCTATACTACCGGTTATTGTTAATGCGCAGTGGGTTAAGTTAAGTGCTTCAATACAAGAAGTTGATTTACTGAGTGTTGAACTAGTAACGCCTAGTGTGGGCTGGATTGTTGGAGGGAAAGGGACAATACTTAAAACAACAACAGGTGGATCAAGTTGGAGTAAACAAGATAGTAATACAGAATATGCTTTATTTGACGTTTCGTTTTCTGATTTAAATTATGGTATGGTAGTTGGCGAACGAGGTACAATCTTAACCACAACTAATGGTGGTACAACTTGGAACTTGTCATCAAATGGTTCAATAAGTTGGCTATATAGTGTTTCGTTAGTTAGTCCGGAAAATGGCATTGTGGCAGGAAACACTAATATCTTTAAAACTTCGAATGGGGGGATAACTTGGTCGCAAGTTACTGGCTTACCTCCTTATGGCTTGAATTGTCTTTCATTTTGCGACTCTAATAACGGTTCTGCTGTTGGCTCCTATAGCACAATAATTAGAACTACTAACAATGGCGAAACATGGGTAAATCAATCAAGAGGAACAATGGCTCCATTATTAAGTGTTAGCCTAACTGATTCTTTAAATAGCTTTGCGGTTGGCTGGTATGGGACAATACTTAAAACTACTGATGGCGGAGAATCTTGGCTCTCGCTTTCAAGTGGTACTCAAAAGCATTTGAATAGTGTAATGTTTACTGATATTAATAATGGTACTATAGTAGGCGAAGGCGGTTTAATTTTAAGGACTACAAATGGTGGAGTAAACTGGCGTGAGCAACCGAGTGAAACAAAAGAGTATTTGCAATGTGTTTCTTTTGTGGATGCTAACACGGGTATCATTGTTGGGTACAAAGGAACAATCTTATTAACTACAAATGGCGGGGCAACATATACAAGTGATATTAAAATAAATCTGCCAAGCGAATTTTCTCTTTCCCAAAACTACCCAAACCCGTTTAACCCAGGGACAACAATCAACTATCAGCTTCCAACTTCCGGTTTAGTTACACTAAAAGTTTACGATCTGCTCGGAAGAGAAGTAGCAACTCTTGTTGATGAATTTATGCAAGCTGGAACATATAATTCTAAATTCTCAATTATAAATTATAAATTGTCTTCGGGCGTTTATTTTTACCGCTTGCAAGCCGGCGGTTTCAGCGAGACGAAGAAGTTTGTACTGATGAAATGAGAAAAGCCGGAAGACGTGAGAAGCCTGTCCCGCAGTTTTGTTGCGGGATGAGAGTTTAGCGAAAATCTTTCATCTTTTTCGTTTCCCGTTTTTCCTCTTCCGTTTCCCAACTTTCCACTTTCTTCTCTCAACTTTCGCCTAACTCTTCAATTAATGCCATTCTTTATTTATTTTTAAGCAGTTATTAAAAGAGATCAATGGCAAAACAAACCCGTGAAAGAATAATCTTTATAGACCTCATGCGCGCCTTCGCCGTTATAATGATGGTTCAAGGGCACACAATAGATGCTTTTCTTGCAGATGAGTACCGCACCTACGATTCTTTAATTTATGGCTTCTGGGTAACAATACGCGGTTTTACAGCACCAATTTTCATGGTGTCATCAGGTGTAGCTTTTACTTATTTGTTCCGTTCGGTACATCTTCCTTTTAACGAAAATCCAAGAGTGAAAAAAGGGGTGAGCCGTTTTATAGTTCTGATGCTTACCGCTTATTTACTCAGATTTCCTACATACAGAATGATTGATTTTAGTCAAGTAACGCATGAGCAGTGGCTTACATTTTTCACAATAGACGCGCTTCACTTAATCGGCATAGGACTTTTATTCACTCTCTTCTTTTCATATTTATCCGAAAAACTAAAACTGAATGAATATTTGGTTTATTCTTTAGGTGCAGCTTTCTTCTTTTTAATTTGGAATGTAACCGAATACATCAATTGGGCTAACTATATGCCCATTCCTTTTGCGGCTTATTTCTATGCCGGGACCGGTTCACTTTTTCCACTTTTCCCATGGACCGGATATGTTCTTGCCGGTGCAATTTTGGGAACATACCTTGCTAAGAATCCGGGCGTTTACGCAAAGAAAAATTTTAGTTATAAACTAGGCGCTTTTGGTATAGGGTTTTTGCTCTTGGCACTTACAGTTTCATTGATTCAGTCGAATTTTATTGGCTACAAATATTTTATTACGGACAATGCTTTTGTTATTTTACTGCGTCTTGGTGTGGTAACTTTGTTAAACAGCGCAATGTCTTTGCTTGCAGTTTCGCTTAAGCGGATACCAGAGTTGATACAAGAAGTTGGCAGATATACATTAGTTGTTTACGCAGTTCATGTAATAATTTTATATGGCAGTGCGTGGATTCCCGGCTTTGCAATGTTCTGGCCAAAGTCGCTTAATCTAACATATTCTCTTTTAGCTGCTGTTGTTATGATTGTGTTGATGATTCTTATGGTTCATTTTCTTCAAAAGTATAAACCGGTATTCAAAAAGAAACCGGCTCCATCTCAAGTTTAGGAGTTTAGTTGAAAAAACGTGCTGATGATTTGAT
>Ga0172380_10001645_pt1 | contig 38116 bp, 59 predicted proteins | sample Leawe162metaG_FD_119747 | JGI IMG/M metagenome (GOLD analysis project Ga0172380, IMG submission 119747) | Leachate microbial communities from a municipal landfill in Southern Ontario, Canada - Leachate well 162 metaG | ecosystem: Engineered > Solid waste > Landfill > Unclassified | place...
ACTAGAGAGTATGTCGTTTCTGTAAAAAGCTCAAGTTATTTCAGAGTAAGAATTTATAACAATGCCACTGCCTCACTTACAAATTCAGATTTTATGTTTATTTTAACAAGGTTGCCATAGTGCAATTAGTAGTAACAATGACAATCCACAGCATAGTTGCTCTACAATTACAAGTTAAAGTGGTATAATAAAAACAATGAAAAGTCTAAAGAAAAAAAACAAAATAGATAAAGAAAAAATTGACAACAAAGTCAGAGCCTATTTTGAAAGTGAAAAAGAATTACTTAATAAACTTGGCTTGAGTAAACGCCTTGTTGTTCTTTTCCCTCACCGCCGCTTTGGGGCACCGTCATTGTTTGGTACATTACTCCTTATGCTCTTGAGGTCGCAAGGGGGCATTCTTGATACAGAATTTTCATTAAAAGAAAAAAAATAATATATGGCAAATACAAATTTAAATGTTGATACGTCAGTTGTTGATTACCTAAAAAGTACAGGTAAAGATAGCAGTTTTAATTCCCGTGCGTCTCTCGCCAAGACATACGGTATTGAGGGTTATAGTGGAAGTGTTGACCAAAACAACTCACTGTTGAGTGCTCTCAAAAAAGGGTCAGTTCCTAAAACAACAACCGCAGTGACCGACTTAAGTTCGGCTACTGATTATATCAATGCAAACCAAGAGACAGACAAAGCAGCTGCCTCAAAAACAACAGACGTACCAGTTAGAACCTCAACACAATCGTATCAAGATATTTTCTCTGACTTACAAAAAACAATAACGTCAGGACTTGGTTCAAAAGCAAGTGCACCAAACTTTGAACAAACATATCAAAATGAACTTTCAAAGGCAGGTATTTCAGACCTTGAAACAACCGTCAATGATTTATCAAATCAAGAGAATGAAATCAGAGCAAGTTTCAGAGCACAAAAAACCAACGAGGAGGGTAAGCCTGTGGCAATGAATGTTATTGAGTGACGTGTTGGCGAGGAGGAACGTGCTGCCAACGAACGCCTTGATACTGTTTTGAGACAAAAAGAATATGCTACAAACCAATTAAAGACCAAATACGACGTCGTAAATAATCTTATGACATTAAAGAAATTGGACTATACAACAGCCAGTGACGAATACAACACTGCTTTTTCTCAAAACTTACAGCTTTTTAATACAGTCAAAGGAATTGCTGACGACCAAAAAACAGACGCAGAACGTGAGCAAGATAATGCTCGTGCAAATGCTCAAATTATTTACAATTCAATTCAATCAGGTGGTCTTGATTTAGCAAATATTTCAGCTGACCAAAAACTCTCAATTACAAAAATGGAAATGCAGGCAGGTTTGCCAAGTGGCTTTTATGAAAGTCTGCAAAGTAAAAATCCAAAGGCTGACATTGTCACTTCAACCTCTCGTGAAAGTAACGGCTCAAAATATGTTGACGTTATTATGCGCAATCAAGACGGCTCACTCACAACAAAGAGTATGCTCGTTGGTAGTGTAGACAAAGGAGGTAGTGGTAACCCAACCGAGGCTGAAACAAAGAAAGGTGACGCCTCAAAAGTAGCCTCACAGCTTGCAAGCCGTGCAGGTGACGACGGATATGTTGCACCAGAGGATTATAAAACAGCTCGTAAGGCTTGGGTCAATGCAGGATATGACGCAGGTGACTTTGATACACGTTTTGCAAAGACTTACGCAAATCCTGACAGTTACGACGTTATTGGTATTAGCTCAAAAGCACTTGATTAAATTATATGCCATTTGGAACCCTAGACAACATTTTTGGGGATAGTCAGGACGAAAATAAGAAAAAAACTACCCCAAGCAATAGCAGCCAATCAAGGACAGTGACCGCTGACCCTCTTTCAAATATCTTTGCGAATACTCCCAAGCCAACAGCAAAACAGGTTCAAGTTGAAACTGCTGCAAAGCCAAAAGAGGAACAAGGTTTTTTCAGCACGGCGGTTGATAAGACTGCAAACTTTATTGGAAAAGTAGCCACGTCAGTTGGTAATTGGTTTTCTGAAAATCAAAAGAAAAATGACGCAGCAAGCCTACCAATGCGTGAACTTATGTACGGTCAGGGCACTATCATTAAAGACCCTGTAACTGGAAAAAATAAATATACCACTGCTCGTTTGGAGGCTTTTAATAATGCAAAAACAGCAGAGGAAAAATCTAAAATTCTTGACGAAGTAAACCAAGAGGCACCAATCATTAAATTTTTAAATTCAGAGACTGGTAAAAAAGTCACAGGTGCTATTTATGAAAACACTTCAAATATTCCTCTCAAAACTTGGGCACGAATAAAATCAATCGGTGACGACACATATGACGAGGCGTATGCTGCACTTCAAGCAAAATCTAAAGACCCAAACAATAGCCGTTTTGAAAATATTATGTATGGCTTGCAAGACAGTGGTGTTCAATCAGGTATTGGAGCATTGCTTGCAGTTGGGGCGTCTCTATTAACTCGTAACCCTAAAGTTGGTCAGGCTGTTTCTATGGCTTACTTTGCTCCTATTTCTGCCGAAAGTCAGAGACGTGAAAAGGGTCAAGTTGAAAGCGTTGGTAATATTGTGATTGATACAATTGGTGACACTGTTCTTTCAGGTGTTGCCGAAAGTGCACTTAAGAGTGTTATCAAAGAGGGAGGCGAGGCAAGTTTTAAAGAGTTCGCCAAACAACTCGGTAAAGGTTTTCTTGTTGAGGGAACGACTGAACCGTCTCAAACATTTTTAAAGTATGCAAACGATTACAAGAATGCGAATACAGAGGAGGAAAGAAAGGCAGTTGTTGCCAAGGTTAATGAGTATGTAAAAAGCGGTGCTATGGTTGACGAGTTTCTTATTGGAGGTCTATCAGGTGCAGGTATAACAGGTGTTGCCACAGGGGCAGGTAAAATTCTTGGCAAAGGTGGTACTCCCGTTGAACCCTCAATGCAACCTAAAAAAGGTACAGTTGTTGGTGAACTCAATGTTGATTTTTCTAAGGTCAGAGACGAGGCAGGAACGCTTGAGAGCGAATTACGTACCGACCCGAACAATGATACCGTTGCGCACCGTTTAAACGTCGTACAGGAGCAATTAAGCGACTATCAGCAAGCCTTTAAAGAAAGACCTGTGTATATCACAGACGAAACTCAAGACAGTCCACTTGCTGTAATTGAAACAGTTAAATATCCTGACGGAAAATACTCATATTCATTTTCAGCTGATACACAATCAAATAGTATACAAGCTCCATTCTTAAATACAGAAACATTTAAAACAAAAGAGGAGGCTATTAAGGCAGGAAAGAAAGCAATAATTAGTTGGGTTGATACTCAATCACAGAATGCTGACGTTGCTGAATTAGCAAAATTAAGTGAGATTAAAAAAGAAATTGAGACCCCTACAAAGGCAAGTGAGGTAAAAATCAAACAAGAAAAAGACACAGAAAACCAAGCAATAGAGCCACAAATTGAGGGTGAAAAGCCTCTTGTAAGTTCAAATATACAAGAGAATAAAAATGTTGAAAAAACCCGAACAGGTGTATACAGAGTTACCCAATACACTCAAAAAGGTGAGGCTCAAGGAAAGGCAGAGGCTCGTTATACACGTTCAAAAAAAACAGGAAAAATCTTTTTTGAGGTTACCAAAGACGGTGAGCGCATTGTCCGTATGCCACTTGAAAAAGCCAAAAAAACTTATGGTACAAAGAACAGACCTGAAATGGTTGAGCGTGCTGTTAATGGAAAAATAAATAAAGAAACTGGTAATTGGGAATTGAGACAAAGCAATGCCCCTGTCATTAAAAATACAAGCCAAAATCAGATTGAGAAAAAGCCAATCAAAACAAAAGGTGAGGTTAAAAGTTCACGTGCCTTTCAGAGGGTGCAAGAAAGATTGGGCGAGTATGCTGACTTTGACGTTAATTACAACAAATTAAACCTTGCCGAGGATACTGCCAAGGCTCTTGAGTTTATAGAAAAATACCCTAAAGACGCAAAGAAAATTGCTCTTGGTATGCAAGGTGCTCCCGAGGGTGTAACAGAAACGGCAATCAGTATTGCTCTTGCTGAACAAGCAGCCGACAAGGGTGATTATGCTTTACAGGCTCAATTGGAGCGCTCACGTTCATTACGTCAGACACGTCGTGGTCAAGAAATTGTATCAGAGCGTGGCAGGTTTAATGAGAACAGTCCTCATTTCTTTATTCAACAAGTTCTTGCCGCTCGTATGGAGCAGGCAGGCAAAACAAAATTTAAATTCCTTGGTCGTACTAAAGGAAAAACGCAAGTCATTGAGGGGCAAATTAAAGAGGGTACCGAGAGCATAAAGCAAACGGTTAAAACCAAATTAAGTGCCGCTGAACTTGCACAGAGTGTCATTGACAAAATAACGTGTTAAAATAAATATATATGCTTTGTATACCAAAAGAAATCAGTAATAAGTTACTCAAAGCCGCAAAGGCAGGTGACTTCAATATTCAACAATTAACAGAAATGTCCTCAAAACAAAGAAGTGAATTGTTTTCAAAATATGTTGACAAAGGCACTGCTCAAAGTGTGAATGGTTTGTTTGAAAAGGCTCTTGTCTCACAGCAAAAAACTGCTCTTAAGAGTTGGGCTGAAACTGTTTTTGGTACCAAAGCAAAAGAAACTCCAAAGTACAAAAATGTAATGAGAAAAATAAATGAACTGGACGAGCTCGGAGTGTTAAACCCAACCGAGGCTGACAGTTTCTTTTCTGACCTTGTGGCTGAAAAACTTGGTGTGACTATCTCACCCGAGGAGGCAAAAGCTATTTCAGAGAGAGCAAACAAACTTGAGGAAATGGCAAAGACCGACAAACCAAATGAATTTGGATTGCCTAGTATTGAATACTTTAAGGCTCGCAGAGAAATGTTTGATTATTTAAACGGTCTTGCACCGTCCTCACGTCTCAAAATTTTAACCTCTACAATTGCAAGAGGTAATATGCTTTTTTCAATAAAATCACCTATTACAAACATTGTTGGTAACACTGTTCAGGGTATTCAACAGGCTTTTGAAAGACGTTTATCGTCAGGAAAATTCACAGGAACAAACAAAGAATTTGCCAAAAAATATTTTAAATATGCAAATAAAGTTTTCAAAGAAAGTGGCTATGACGTAACCCGTATGCTCCACATTGACGACACTCAAAGAACTCTTGGTGAGGAAAATGTACAATCAGAGGGTAAAGGAAAATTAAGAAAAGTTGGACGTTTTTACGAGGATTTTGTTTTTAAAAAGTTAATGGCGTCACCCGACGTTGCTTTCTCGGCAGTTCATTTTGCTGATAGTGCAAATCTTGGCTCAAGTAAAATTGCTGAACAGGAAAATTTAAAAGGTGAGGCAGCACAAAAACGTGCTCTTGAAATCTTTAAGGACGCAACAAGGCTTGACCCTCAAACAGACGAGGGTACATATGTTCGTGCGCAGGCTCTTGCTGACGCCTCATATGCTACATATCAAAATGACAGTTATTATTCAACCCTCGCTCTAGCTATTCGGAAAATCCTAAATAGTGCGTCAGGTGACGTTAGATTGGGTGACCAGTTAATGCCATTCGTAAAGACCCCTGCCAACGTTATCGGTGCAGGTATAGACGCCTCGGGAGTATCAGCAATCAGAGCAATGTTTAATTTAAAGAGTGCTCTTGAGAGTGCTAAACTTGAAAACAAGGAGCCATTAAAACAAGTGGTCAGAGATTTTGTCCGTTCAGGTTTGGGACTATCTCTTGCTTTCATTGTCAGTGCAATGTTTGACCCTGACGATTTTATTGGGGAATATCCTATCAATCCAAAAGAACAAGAACTTTTGAGATTACAACGTGCAAGTCCAAACTCAATAAGAATTGGTGACAAGTGGATTTCACTTGATTACTTTGGCGCAATTGCTGCACCTCTTGTTGGTATTATGTATGCAAGAAAATATGGAAATGGACTTGTAAGTACTGCTCAAAAATACGGACAGGGTGTTCTCACTCAAGTTACAAAATTCCCAAGTTATTCAGCTGTCAGAGATTTGTTTAATGACATTCAAAGCAGTGTTGATAAAGCCACAGATACAAAGAAAACTCCCGAGGAGCAAGCCAAGGCAACACTTGGAGCACTTGGAGTTACCGCCACAGATTTTATTTCGTCTCGTGTTGTTCCTGCTATCGTTTACGATATAGGAAAAGCGACAGACCAATACGAAAGAAAATACGATACAAAAAACCCTGCTGAAAGATTGCAAGCCAAAGTTCCTGCACTCCGAAATAAACTACCTGTTAAAACAGACGTACTCGGGACTAAGGTTGAGAACGAGGGTATTATTTCAACATTCTTATTTGGTGCAAGAGTTAAGACCTCAAGTGAGAACGCTGTTGTGGACGAATTGGTACGTTTACAAAGTGTTGGAAACCTACCGTCAATCACTGACGTTGAAAAGACCTCAACAAAAGTTAAGGATTTCAAAGAGCAAATGGCTGCTAAAGGTAAGCCTGAAAAATACGAAAAAACAGTACAGAAATTTAAAGACGAATTTAATAAGCGTCTTGGAACTTTGACGACTTCATTCACATATAAGCGTGCTGACGACGAAAAGAAAGCCGCAATGATAAATGACGTAAGGTCTGATATTCTTGATAGAAATTTATTGCTTGCAGGATACAGAAAGTCACCTAAAAAATAAAGTCAAGCCATTTTATCCACAGTGTGAATAACTAGGTGTTGCAAACTTGCTCAAAATGGTAAAATTAAAGAGTAATGAAATCAGATAAATGGCGGTCATACTTTATAGTATTTCTGCTCACAATTACGACATTGATATTCCTGTTTTCTTTCCCGACCGAAATCACCTATCATAAAATACAAACGGAAACAGCACTTGCGAGTACTATCAAAGACGAACCAAGTGACCCACAAATCTTGCCTATAATGCCCAAAGTTCTTTTGGATATTTCTTGGTGTGAGAGCCGAGACAATCAAAATAAGGTTGGAAATAATTACCGTTATCGCCTAGAAAAAGACGCTGACGGTAATTCTATAAAAGTAAAATATTTATGGTCAAAAGATATTGGGCGTTGGCAAATAAATGAATACTATCACCTAGAGGAGGCAAAAGCCTTGGGCATTGACATATACACAGAGAAAGGTAATGCGGAGTTTGCTTTATTGTTGTATAATAAAAACAGTACAAATGATTGGAGCGCAAGCAAGTCTTGTTGGAGCAACATTGAGGCTTGGAAAGCGAGAGAACAATCATATTATTAGTTAATTTATTATAAAAAAATATATGGAGATAGCACTTATTTTTGGTGGGGTAGTCGTTTCAATAATTATTCAATTGGTCAAAACAAAACTAAAACTTAACGCAGGAGGCGTTATGCTTTTTGTTGTAATATTCTCTCTTATCGGGGGAGCAGTATATAAAGCCTTGCTCACATACGGGCTTTGGGAGTCATTTTTAAGTATCATTGTTTCCGCAGGGGCATTCTATTCTTTCATTATTAAAAATATAAAAGACCTTTCAACTGATACCGCTGTTGAAAGAGAAAGTATTTAATTCTTATGCCTGAAATAACAAAGAATACAGGCATACTTATTGTTCCACTTTCACCTAAAGCCTTTTTGGTTGGTGGTGAGAGTGGAGTTGGTTTTGAAATACGTTTATCAAAAGGTGACTGGTTCAACTACGCTCCAACAGGTGAAAAACAGTCAACGGTAAAGTATGACACAATGAGTTGCGCTACATTTTCAGCGCTTAATTCGCTTGAAATGCAAGTGAATTGGCTCATTGCTAACAATAAAATAAGTAGTGACGCAATCGCCCTCTTGAAAGAATGGGGGTATTTTGACGAGAACAATAAATTTAATTGTTCTGATTGGTTCACGGCAATAATGTCGGGGACTACACCGCAGGGTAATGACTTCGGTTCAGTGTGGGACAGTATCAGAAAAGTTGGAGTATTGCCACAAAGTAAGGGATACAAACCTAGTGACTTTAATTCAACAATTAACTGGCTTGATAAAACAAAAGTAACAACAGAACAAAAAGAATTGGCACTCAAGTTTCTTGAGATTTTTGACGTTGCTTATGAATTTATTTTGTCAGGCGTTTCAAATCCAAGTGTCATTGAGCAGCATTTAAAACACGCTCCAATTCACATTGCCACACCTGTTTGTTCAGGTTGGGGGTTTGATACCATTGTTAAAAAATGTGACCAACAAGTTCAGCACGCCACTTGTGCACACGGCTCTGAAAAAGAAGTTGCAACATTGATATATGACCACTATGACCCACTCAATAAAAAACTCTCTTGGGATTATTCTATTCCTTGGGCAGTCAAAGGGGTGCTCTCGGTAAAAGCACCAAAGCCAAAAACTGAAAAGCCTGTTTATGTATTTACCAAAACTCTACAAAGAGGGAGTAAGGGCAAAGACGTTCAAATGCTACAAAAGGCACTTAAATATCTTGGTTTTTTCACTCTAAATTATACAACTGATTTTTTTGGATATTATACAGAACAAGCGGTCAAAGCATTTCAGGCTCGTTATGCAAGTGATATTTTAAAGCCAATCGGTCTTTCAATTCCGACTGGTAAATTTGCCTCAATGAGTATTAAAAAAATGAACGCACTTCTTAAATAATTATGAGCACAAACAAACCACAATTTTTAATTGTTCACCACACTGGCGGAACAGACGCAGACCCAAAGGCAGATACTTCTCACCACACGTTTGACGTTGTGGACGGTTGGCACAAGAAACTTTGGAACTTCAAATCAAGTCTTGGTCATTATATCGGATATCATTATTTCATTGATAAAACTGGTAAGGTCACTCAAGGACGTTCAGATACCGACGAGGGAGCACACACCAAAGGAAAGAACCTCGTAAGCCTTGGTATATGCCTCGCAGGTAACTTTGACGTCACTGTTCCGAGTAAGGAGCAGGTTGCAGCACTTAAGACCCTCCTACGGGCAAAAATGACGCAATATGCCCTATCTCTTGATAGTATTGTGCCTCATAGAAAGTTTGCGGTTAAAAGTTGCTATGGTAGTAAGTTGTCAGACACTTGGGCAAAAGATTTGCTCAAAGAAATTCCTGTCACTCCAACACCAATACAAAATGAAACCAATGACAGTATCAAAGACGAGATACGTAAAAAACTTTCAGAGGTTGACGTGCTTGTCGGTAAATTAAAATAGTTATATAATAAGTTTGCGTCTTTGCTATATGCAGAACGAATTACCCCCTTATCATTTTTGATAGAGGAAATGTATAAATAGGGGGAAATGGGAGTGTAGCTCAGCGGTAGAGCGATACAGTGACTTATACTAGTCTAACGGTCAGCTTATGTCGTAGGTTCAAATCCTACCACTTCCACAAAATACCAATCGGAGGAAATGTCTAAATAAAAAGAATAAGGCAAATTAAATTCTATCAGGATTTAAGTGCTTAATTTCCTCTGATTGATATATGGCGGTTCAATGCAAACAATAGCCCTCCCGTCGCTTGGGACTAGGCAGCCAACTATGTTGAACCATAGCGTAATGGCAAACTATAAAAGAAAAAATGCTCACAGAGAGCAAAATAGAAAGTTTTTTAATTATTATTACGGTTTTAAGAAGTCTTTTAAGGTTGATTATTACGATAGTCGGGAATTTAAAAGGAAACTTAAAAACAGAAAGCCCCTTGATTAAGGGGGCTTTTTGTTTATCTTTGGCGAGATTGTTCACACTATACAATATGAACATTAAAATAACATTAACACAAGGTGGGCGGAAAATACGCCCACCTTATGTTTCAATTATTTGGATACCGTACTGTGCCTCAACAAGTTTCTTTTTGAGACGGTATACGTCGGTACGCACTCCTTTCACGTCAATTATTTCCTCTCTACCGTCGGCATATTTTACTTTAAAGTCTGCGAGATATTTACAAATTTTTTTGTCATTTAAAATTATTTGAAATGGCACTTGGCACTCATAACTTATCACACGGTCACGGGGGGTGGTGGCTTTGCGCTGCCAATCAAGTTGCATTGCATATTCTGCCTCCTTTTTAGACATAAATTTTATGCCGTTATATTCCGTTTGAATGTTCCGATATTTGGAAAGTGTTTTTGGAATGACTAAATAATTTTTCATAAATATATTATAACAAACCTGTGGATAACTTTCAATGAAATACTTTTGTTTAGAGCCGAAACCTTACAAATAAAAGGTTTCAGCCGTATGTGTTGTTATACGTCAAGCCGTATTGACTTTATTATCTAACTTTGCGACAATATAAATATCGGAGGTCGGTACGATAAAAAATTATTATTTATTTACACTCAACTTATGAAAAAAACAAAACCCGTGACAAAGAAACCTACACCAAGTATTCAAAGCAAAGGTGGCAAGGCAGTTGTCAAAAAGTATGGTAAAGACCATATGCGTAAGTTGGTTCAAAAGCGTTGGAACAACGCCAAAAAACCAAACTAAAATGAAACAAAATCTTACAAACAAAATAAAGCCAATTAAATATATTACTTTCTATTCTCTACTTGAGAAACACAACAGTGATATTAAAAAGGCAACAGAGCAAGAGTTAGCCAGAGTTAAGCCAAACGGATTGAAAAATCTATTTAAGGCGTGGAGGGTGTATGACGAAATGAACGGTCGTAAAAACGAAAACGCACCTTTGAAAAAGGTACGTTAATCGTGAAACAAAATCTTACAAGTTAGCACTTATATTATATACTATGAATACAAAAGATACTAGCAATAACAGTGGCAAGCCTACTACAAGTCAGGCATTAACCCCTGTTGACCAGTTCAGTGTTGCGCTCCAAAAAGAACACCAGAAAGCGATTGAAAACTTTTTTAGAGGCGACAAAGAAAAAGTAATGAAGTTCTTAACGTCGGTCAGATACTCACTTAAAAAAGTGCCAAAGCTGATTGATTGTGACAGAGGTACATTATTCACCGCATTTATGACTTGTGCAGAATACGAATTGTATCCGTCAAACGTTTCAGGTGAGGCTTACGTTTTACCTTACGGAAAAGAGGCACAATTCCAACTTGGTTATCAAGGAATAATTACCTTGTTGTACCGTGCAGGAATGCAAAGCATAAACGCTGACATTGTTTACCAGAATGACGAGTTTGATTACCAATCAGGCTTGAACCCAACTCTGCTACATAGACCAAAAGTCTTTGAACCAAGAGGTGAGGCAATCGGTTGTTATGCCGTTGCAACATTACCAAGTGGTGAGAGAGCTTTTAAAGTTCTTTCAAAGGCAGACGTAATGAAGTTTAAGGAATTTTCCAAGAGTAAAAATTCAGAGTTTAGCCCTTGGAACCCAAAGAATGACCCTGAACTTTCAATGTGGCGCAAGACAGCGATAAAACAGTTAGCAAAGTTTCTACCCAAAAACAGTACAATCTTTGAGGCATTTGAAAAAGACAATAGAGACAGTCGTATCAGCGACGCTCAAGCTCTTGCCGAAAATAGTGACTTAAAAATGGGTACATTATTAAAAGATAACAACCAAAATAATGAGCACAACCAAGAAAACTCAAACAAAGAAAAAGAAATTCAAATTGAGGAAACTGACAGCTCCGACGATAACAAAAAAGGTTAAAGACGAGGGTTTGGTTGGTGAATATATAAAATTTCCTGTTCAGCATTACAGTTACTCTGCACTCACAAAGTTTGGTTCTGACCCGTTTATGTTTAAAGTTAATTACATTAACGGTGACCAAATTGAGACAACAAGTTCACCAACCAACGTGCTTGGAAAAACAATGCACAAAGCTCTTGAGGTTTATCTAGGAGGGAACAAGGATATACCAGTATCAACCGACGAGGGTGAGGCAATCAAAACAGCTCACGCATTCGCTCTTGATTACTTGGGTGGATATTCTGACGGATTTATTTCGTACAATGCCACTGTCAATGGTCGTGCGAAATTAGAGGAAAGATTTGCATTTATTTTCTTTCAATATATTAAAGAACTTGATTACAAAAAGTATGTAAAAGAAGTCTTGCTTGTTGAAAAAATGCTCAAATCTAAAATTGAGATTGACGGAAAGGTCTTGCCAATTCCACTCAAGGGTTCGGCTGACCTAGTTTATAGAGACTTTAAAAATAGGATAATAATAAAAGACCACAAATTCACAACAAAGTATTCTGACGAGGAGGCAATTGACGGAGCAAAACTTATTCAAGCTGCATTTAATTTCTTTCTTGTTTGGGCTGAACTTGGTGAGAAACCATACTCAATGATTTATTCCGAGTTCAAGATTACTCCAAACCAAGACAAATCACGACAGACAAAAGATTTTGAGATTGTCTTTGAGGAGCACCCATTGATATTTGAGTTCTTTTATCGGTATTACTACGACGTGACAGACGCATTGCTCGGCAAGCAGGTATTCGTGCCAAACGTTTACGCAATGTACGACAAAGAAGTTTCTATACTCGCCTACATTCACAGATTGGACTTGGACGAGGAAAGAGAGAAAGCCTTTAAAACAATGAAAGTTGATAATATAACAGATTTCTTAAAGAAACGAATAATGAAAGACGGTGCAATGAAAAAGTATCTTGAAACCGTCAGCACAAAGTTCGTCTCGGCAGAAACATTAAACTATAAAAATATGACCACAGAGGAAAAAATAAAAATGAAACTAGCGGAACACGGTCTTGCCGTTGAGTTCCATTCAAAGATACAGGGCAACTCTGTTGAACTGTATAGGTACGAACCGTCAGTTGGGCTTAAAATGAGCAAAATAATGTCCTACGTAAAAGATATTGAGCAAGTCATAGAAAAGTCAGGTATTCGTGTTCTTGCTCCAATTCCAAACTCGGGACTTGTTGGGTTTGAGGTTCCACTTGAAAGTAGAACTTTCCCAACACTACCAAAGACCAGTGGATTTAATCTTGCAATCGGTCAAACAATAATGGGTGAACCAAAATTGTTTGATATTAGACAAGCACCTCATATGCTCGTTGCAGGTTCAAGTGGTTCAGGTAAGTCAGTCTTTCTTAATTGTTTAATCAATCAATTATTAAAAGTTCCAAACATTCAATTGCATTTATTTGACCCAAAACAAGTTGAATTATTTGCTTTTGAGGGATTACCAAAAGTGGTGGAATATCAAAGTCACCACGCAGCCATTGCAACCTCACTTGAGCAATTAGTTGAGGTTATGGAAAACAGATACGACGAAATGAAAGCGGCAAGAGCCAAAAACATTGACCAAATGCCAAGTATGAAATACAAATTTATTATTATTGACGAATTTGCAGACCTTGGAATGAAAACGTCTATTGGTTCACTAATTCAGTTACTTGCACAAAAAGGACGTGCTTGCGGTATCCATTTAATTATCGCTACCCAAAGAGCAAGTACAAGTATAATTTCTGGTGATATTAAGGTTAATTTCCCAACACGTGCTGTGTTTAGAATGGGTAAGAGCATTGATAGTCGTGTAATGCTTGACGAGGACGGTGCTGAAAAATTACTCGGGAAAGGTGATATGCTTTTCGCTAGTGATGCAGGCATTGAACGATTACAAGGTTTTAGCTCATAAAAATATCTATGGCGAGAGGCAGAATAATAGACGCAGTAATATCTAACAGCAGAAAAGTTAATGAGGTTAGTGACCAAGCAGCACTTTTGTTCACTTGGATACAGGCTCATACCGACGATTACGGACGCATTGAGGGTGAGACTTTAGACGTTTTATTCCTCATTGTGCCACGCAGAGGGTGGAAAGAGGAACAAGTTGAAAGTTACTTAAAAGAGTTGTGGGAAGTTGGACTTTTGAAACAATACCACGACGACAAAGGAAAACGCTATTTTGAAATATACGCCTTTAATGAACACCAAATTTTCAGGTCAGACCGTTCACGCAAGGCAAAATATCCCAATCCAACAACCTTTGACACCCAATGGTATACCAAAGACAGTCAGTGGGTGCAAAAAGACACAGAAGTTAAGTTAAGAGAAGTTAAGTTAAGTATAAGTAAAGTTAAGTTAAAGAAAAAAGGCGTCACTGGTAAACCAGTGACCGCAATCACAGAGGAAAAAATTGAAAAAGCTAAAGGTGGTGAAGTTGTAAAAATTACAGCAACACCAAAAGAGAAAGCAATAAGTTTTTTTCAAGGTGTTGAGGATTTAAAAAACAAACAAGAAGTTCCTTGGTTACAAGAGTTTTTAAATGCTATTTCTCAAAAGAACAACAATGTATCAAAACAAGCTATTTGGAACGAAATCAAAGCATTTACAAATTATTGGACTGAACTCACTCACACAGGATTGCGTCAGAGGTGGGAATGTCAGAAAACGTTTGAGTTTGAGCGCCGACTAGCAACTTGGTTCAGTCGTGCAGGTTTCAAAGATTTCAACTCAAGTGGTACTTTTGCAAAGTCGGGCAAAGGTAAAAACATTATTGGATTAGACGAGGACGAAAATGAACACTCAAAATGAGGCAAAATTGCTCCTAGAGCGTGAAAAGTGCTATAAGGTGATACTTTCTACGAAAACAGAGATTAAATGCGACAAGGACGAAATACAGCGTGTTATAGAGGGTATTACAGGCGGAAGTATAATCAAATTAAAGCAAGGTTTGATTAACCCAAGTTTTATTGTCACTGTCATTGAGGACACAGACAGGGTTTCAAAACTGGTTGAGGTTGTGAATGACGTTGTCAGGCACAACAACCAAGATACCGAATATCACGGTGGAAAAAATCAGAAAAATTTACCAGAGGGTTTGAAACCACTGGCTGATATTTTCAAAGGAGCACAACTCAAAATGATAAAAGGGTCAGAAATTAAACACCTAGGGGGGGGTAACTAAATATGACTTATTCATTCAAAAAAGTCTTTTCATACATTTGTGACACGTGTAAAAAGAAAAGAAGTACAACTAAAAATGACAGGGCAGAGTTGGGAATGTGTAAGTCTTGCGAGGTTTATCAGAAATTTATGCAAGGTCAGCCGCAACTTTTTGAAACTGTTGAAAACACAGGGGATAAAGTTAATAAATAAAATGTCAAAACAAGGCACACTTACAAAAGAAATGGTTGAAAAGATATTGCGCAATGTTCCTGAAAGTAGAAACAGCGATATTACCCTCCTTATTGAAATTTGGAAAAGATTTTATTCACACAAGCTCAAAAAAGGAGCGACTGGTGAGGAGGGTGTTTGGCTTAAAGATTTATACGAATTACCACGTGAGGACGGTGTAAAACGTATCAGAGCAACATTCAATCACGAGGGCAAGTATTTCCCGACTGATTGGAAAGTTGCGAAAGGTAGAGGTATCAAAGAGGACGAGTGGCGTATTGCTCTCGGTTATCCTGCAAAGGACGACACTGTCAAACCAACAAAAGACGACAGCTATATGGACGAGCAAAGGTCATTCAACAAAGTTCCTCAATTATTCAATAATTAACTTAAATTTATGGAGGCAATAGACAAATTTTTCACAGAGGTTTTTAAGGCAAACAAACAATTCGCTTTGGAGGCTTGGGCAGACTGGCAAAAGTATAACGAGGAAACATTAAAGGCAGACGTAGAAAAAAAGTATCCTGACGGGTACAAAGATTTCTTGGTTGAGCGTTTAGACAAAGAAATTAAAACCAACTCAAAAAAATAACTATGGACGAAATTAAACAAAAAATGCTCACTCAAAATAAACGTGGAACTTCATACCCAATTTTTATTGTTGTGAGTGACCAAAGAGTTTATGGGTTTGATAGTGATTGGAGAGAGGGAACAGAAAGAAAAGACATTGACAGTATTGATATTGATAGTGAGTTATGCGAGGACTGTAAACAAGGTTATTACGAAAACGGTGAGATACCTGACGAGTGTGAGGAATGGGAATGTGACGAAAGTTTTATTGGTTACAGAATAGAAAAAGACGTACCAAATTTAAGAGCAGCTTTCTTTTTTACCGCCGAGGCTTGCGACGCTCACATTGAGGCAAATAGACACCACTACGGAAAAGACGCACATAGTTATGCAATAAGTGCTTACCATAATTCTGAATTACAACAAGTAATGCAAAATATTATTGGTGAGGAAAACAAAAAAACACTTGATTAAGCCTTATGCCGTATAGTGTCCCTGTAAGGTAAAGTTATCCACAGTCTAGTACTTGCATTATTATACGGCTTGCCGTATTATATAAATATTACCAATTAAGAACAAATCGTATATGAAAAATAAAACAATAAAATTTTATAGAGATAGGGTTTACGGTGTAGTTAAATTCTACGTCAAAGAGCCTGAACTAGCTCAAGCAATCACTGTTCTGACTGGTCGCAAGACTATCACAGAACAGGATATGCAAGCGCTTACAGCTCTAGGGTTCACGTTTGAGGAAGTGTTTAAAGATAAATAATTATTAACGTTTCTTAATTTAAAAATCGTCTTATGAAAACAATCGCCAAGTTCACAATCATATTAGCCTTTATTATCGGGTTCGTTTACTTGCTTAATGCAGGTTTTAAAAAACAGGAAATCGTTGACTGTTATCACTTGGTCGGACAGTCAGAGGAGTTTGCAAATTTCTATATCACAAATTGGCAGAAAGAAATGTGCGACGCTCACGGTATCTCAATTAACGCAGAGGTAAAATAAATATGGAAACAATTGAAGTATCAGCCTGTTGTAAGGCTGAATTAGTGGAGGACTTTAAGGATAATCCAAGAGACCACCACGACCCCATTGAAATATATACCTGCAAGAAGTGCAAGAAAGAATGCGAAGTTGAGGAAGTGTGCGCAGACTGTTTGGGGACTGGCGAGGTAACAACAATGGAAAGTGTATACGCAGGTGAGCCACATATGGCACCTATCGGAACAGCAAAATGTCATTGTCAGTCTCGTGACGAGGACGATTACGATAATTAAGAATAATTTTATGGAAACAAGAATAATAAAATTTAGATTTTGGCACAACAATAAAATGTATCCTGACTTCTATCAAGAATTAGACGGTTATTCGTTAGAAATGTTATTAAACTCAAAAAATAACGGTGGGGCTATACCTATGCAATACATAGGTCAGAACGACGAAAATGACAAAGAAATTTATGAGGGTGATTTGATTGAATGCGCTTATTGTAAAAAAGAGTACGGAGTTGTTACTTGGAACAATGATATGTCAAGATTTGATTTAAAATGGGGTGATAAAGATTGTGGTAATGCACGACATACAAGAATGGACGACTGGTCAAATGTTGTTGGAAATATCTACGAAAATAAAGATTTATTGAAATAATTTATGAAAAAAATAAATTTATTTAGAAAAAATTACACAGTTTGGGGCTACGAGCTATATAACAATTTCGTTATAATCTACGCTTACACAGAGCAGCCATTTGAGAAATACGGAACGTTCGGCTTTCTGTGGTGGGTTGAATTGAGTGACAATGTTTGTTATGGCGACTGGATAACTATGTCGTCAGAAAATTTAACACCGTCCGAAAAAGAAAAGATTGATTGCTTTGAGGTTTTAAGTGACCAAGCAAAAAGGTCAATAGACGGTGCATTACAAGGTAAAAATGAGGACTTAAAAAAATGAAATCAATATTTGTTTTAGCAGGAAATCAAACAGAATACCTGCAATGGGCACGAAAATTCAGAGACGAACTTGTTGCAAAAAACTTTTTTCCAAGATATTTACCGACAGGAACGCTTAACTATTTGGGACATAAAGATTGTTTTTTTACAGAGGTTGGAAGTTTCTACCGCACCGACAGGCACAATGAGATTTATAATTATTTTGAGACGCATAATATCATTAAAATATGAAACCTATCACAAAAATTGAGCAAATAATCAAGCTCGCAAACCAAGGTAAAAGTGTCATTTTTAATCCTCGTAATGGTAATGGTTACAGAATAGCTGCTGCCTTTATTCAAAATTACCAAGCTCGTATGTTGTTTCAACAAATTAAGGCAGGGTATTATTTCTTTTATACAAAGGGTGATACGTTCAAATGCTGTCTTTGTGGAAAGCAAAAAGTAGGTGGTAAGAATAATCCGCAACCACTCAAAGAGGGATTTGAAAGTTGCTGCGATAATTGCAATCGTACAAAAGTTATCCCTGAACGTATTAAAAGATTAAATAAAAAATAAAATATGGACGAAACAAAAAATGACGCTGTTATTAAGGAAATTGATTTGATTGTTTGGGATTTAGAGACGACGGGATTTGTCGCTCCCGAATGTAAAATACTTGAAATTGGTTGCTTTGTTGTATACGCAGACGGTGAAGTTCAGCATAGGCACTGGGTGCTCAACAACAATGTTGAAATACCTGAAAAGATTGTTGAACTCACAGGTATAACCCAAGCAATAATTGACGCAGAGGGGCGAGACCCAAAGGAATGTTTACTTGAATTTTTGCCACTATTTAAGCGCTGCAAAAAGAATATAACTCATAACGGGGTCAGGTTTGATATTCCATTCTTGGTAAATACAGCGAATGATATTCTTGGATTTACACCCGAGGAAAAAATGGCTGTGACTAATCTCAAACGCTCAACTGCTTTTGATACTGCTGTTCATTTCAAGGCAAAGAAAATTGGTATGGAAATGCAATTTAGAGAAAGTTTTGTGCAATTTGCCGATAGAGTAATGAACGTCAGGGCTTATGGCGTTAAATACTCTCTTGGTTTGTGTGTTGAGGAATTGGGAATAAAACACGAACTGACACAGCACAGAGCAATGGCAGACGTGGAACTCACTCACGAAATTTATAAGTTAATTAAGGCTTAATATGAAACCGCTTGAACAAATAAAAAAAGAGATTTTTGAGGAATTTATTGAACAGCAATTGTTTGAAAGTGATACCGAGTATTATTTCAATAACGAATGCACTCTCATTCTTTACAGAGACCTTGAGGAAAGAACGGGAATGAATAGAGCATATTTAAAACCAATAGTTATTGAGCTAAGAAACGAGGGACTGATTGAACTTTCAGTCGCAGTTGATTACGAATACTCTGCGCCAAATGGTAGTGGCTATATGCTCACCAAAAAGGGAGTTGAATTTATTAACAAAAATTACCCGTATAAACCTGAATAATTTTATGGCTAGAAATATACTATGCGAAAATGATAATAAAAAATGCGAGCAAGTGGCTATCAAGTTTCACGAGTATTTTAAGTCTATCAAGGGAGCGGCAAAACGAGATTTTTATTGTGATATTTGCGGAACACTGATACCAAAAGACAGCGAATGTTACTGTGGGGTATTACTAGATAACATAAAGCACCAGAACCTGACGTACCAAACGCCAGAGGTATGGGCGAGTGAATATATAAATTATTAAACATATGAAAAAATTAAGAAAAAAACTATTTAAATTTTTGTTTTATAAAGAGTATTACGCTCTCAATGAGGCAATAGAAATTGCTTATAGATATTGGGCTGATAGCCCAGTCGCAGAAAAAAGGAGTGTTGGTGAGGATATTTATTTTAGAATAACAAATTTATTGAAATAATTTTATGTCTATCCCAAAAGAAAGATTGTGCCCAACCTGTAATAAACCTCTTGTTCAGATTAAGGTTCCACACCGCAAAATGGTTTTTGAATGTACTGAACACGGAAAATTTAGAGTGGTAGTTAGGAGGCACAAAGATATGAACGATAGCCGTAATTGGAAAGCTACCTGCTCGGAGTGTGGCGGTATAATGGATTATTTTAATTTACGATATGGCTGCCGAAAGTGCGGCAATATTTTGGAAGTATAAATTTTATGAAATGTATTTGTAGCAACTGCAAAAGAGAATTTATTAAGCACAGGATTTTACCACCCAAGCCATTTACTATTACCAAAAAGCAATGGGCAAAAATTAAATACGGTACCATTTTCAAATCAGAGAATGGTATCCTGCGCAAGAATATAAACAAAAACAAAAAAAGTTTCTGTGTGGTCTTTCAAAAGATACACTCAAGCCAATACCCAAGCAACGAGACTGTATACGGATACAACGATATGTCTCACAAATATAAAATAGTGAAGTATTAAAGAAAGAACCCCGAATGAGGTTCTTTTTTTACGTTGCAAGGGCTTGCAGATTACGAGCAATGCTCCAATCCTCAACGTCCTTGATAGGCACAATTTTCTTTTCTTGATACGTTGAGCTGCTTAATGTAAGTATCTCAATCTCAAGTGTTGGGTTGTTTCTTTTAAAACTTTCATAAAGAGTAAAAGGCATATCCAAACTAAATAACTGGTTGTTGTGTAAGACTGTCATATCGGTAAGTTTTAAGTTCAATGTAATTATATACTTAATGAAATAAAATACTATACAGAGAGAGGGGAAAAGATAGCACTCGCAAGGGTTCTTTTATTTTTCTTATATTTATCAATACACCTATTTACTTTATCCACAGGAATATAGCTTTTATTTTTTAAACAATGAGAGTATAATGCAAGTAGTAATAACACTATGACTACAAAGAATAATAAAAAGAAAAATAGCAGTACTAAGGTTGTGGAAAAGAAAGCCAAGACTAAGGTTAAAGTTGAGACAGCAATGTTGTCACCAACTGCTATCAAACATAAAAGAGTTCTAAAATATATGACTGATAACCTCTGTTCTATGAAAGAGGCTCTAGCAGCGTGTGGTTACTCAAAATCAATACAAAATAAACCTGCTCAAGTCACAGGAACAAAGAGTTGGAAACAATTACTTAATCAGTATTTACCCGAGGACAAACTCTTGAAAATTCACGAACAGCAAATGAACTCTTGGAAGTTGCAATCAATGCTATTTTCAAAACAAGTTAAAGACGAGGATATATTTGAACTTATGGAAACAGTTAATTGCGTTGTTAAAAAGGTTGTTGAAATACCAACAGGCAAATTGGTATTTTATATTACCCCTGACAATCAAAGCCGAAACAAAGCACTTGAAATGGGTCTCAAACTACATAAGAAACTCACTGACAAAGTTGAAATCAAAGACACAACACCATTCACGCAATTGTCTGACCAAGAACTTGCAGAGAGAATTAAAAAGGGTAAGAACTTTTTTATGAAAAAATAAACCTTGGTATGTCACTGGTTGTCAGTGGTATACCAAAATTAACATTATAAATTAAATAACAAATCGCTATATGATAAACAAAAAAGATTGTGCACAGTGTAAGGATTTACCAGAGGGTGTTTGTATTGAGGGTCACTTTCATAGTGTTGACGTTGAAATAACAGTCAACCGTTTGAATATTGAGAACCGAACACCCGAGGATACAATGGCAGAGAAAAAGATTATTGAGGCAATGAGCAAGAAAGTTGTTCGTGTCGTCGTCATACACAAACCAACAAATGAAAATGCGAGCTTTGAAAGTCCGTTGCCTCTTGTTCGTAAGAGAGCAGAGCAAGTTGTAAGAGCACACATTGACGCAATTAAAGCTAAAGCAAATTTACCAGACAGTGTTGATTTTCAAGAACCTCCATTAAGTGATTATATTGTGGTTGAGTTTGATATTGACCAAGTAAGAGTAACAAGCCTATGAAAAAAACAGACTATATAAAACTACATATTTATCTTTTCTTTGAAAGTCTTTTATGGACGCTGATTGACCTTGTGAGAGCAGGTCGTATGCGTCTCACCAAACGTATGAGTGAGTTAAAAAACTCTGTGCCTGATAATGACCAATCAGACACCGAGATTAAAAATTAAAGGTCAAAAAGAAAATCGTATATGTTTAACAAAGAAAATCTTATTAACACAGTGCACGCAGATAACGGAGGCTCAAGAGCTAGTGCGGAACGCATTGTTGATTTAATGTTTGTCACTCTTAAGGGTGAAATAAACAAGGGCAAGAAAGTGAGTATTGCAGGCTTTGGTATCTTTATCAAGAAAGCGGTTAAAGCCAAAATGGCACGCAACCCTGCAACAGGTGAAAAGGTTAAGGTTGCAGCTCATAACAAGATTAAGTTTGCACCTGCAAAAGGTTTCAAAGAATTTATCAATAACAAATAATACTATGGCAGAAACAAGAGCAATAAAACAATTTAAAATATATACTCTGTTCGCCAATGTGGAAACTCCACGTGGTAAAGATAAAGGCAAAGTCATTACACGCACAGACAGAGTTGCGTTAGCTATCTTTGACGACGCCAAAGTGCTTAAGAAATTCCAAGATAACAACAAGGCTAAGTTAGCCAATCAGATTGGCTATGAAGTCGTTGAGGACTGGGTTGAGGTTGAACCAGTCGCAAGTGGTTTCTCATTACCATTTAATCCTGCACCAAATGCGTCAGAGAGCGTTGCCAAGGCTCAAGAGGTGTCACAAGACAATGGAACTCATTAAAGCTCACCACAAGCCGTCAGAGAGCATTACGGGCAAGAATATGTCCCGTGCTTATAAAGAGGCAAAGCAACTTTCACAGTTTCTTGAGGACGGTAACAAGACAGGGTTCAAAGGTAACTGGCAGAGAGCTGTTGGTGTAAGTCATTGCCAAGTCTCTGAAAACCCTCTTAAAATGTTTGCAGTCTCAACAGAGCTATTGGGTAAGCCAAAGAAAACACGCAATCAGAATATTAAAAACTGGTATTTTCCTGCACAAGTTATTTTCAATGCAGAGATAGTTGAGGCACTGGACGAGATAGAACGTCTATTACCAAAGCGTGAGATTACTCGTAAGCCAAACAGTCACGAATATGAGGCTAAAATCACCAAAGAATTTAAAAAGGTTTCAAACATTATTGAGTGTGACGACGCTTGTATGTCATTCCCAAATAGAACAAAGAAAAAGACAAAGAGATACCATACAATCAAAGTCAGGTATCAGATTATGCGTTCATTCCTTGGTTTCAAGTGGCTTAAAACAATCACAGAGGAAGTTGTTGCGCTTAAGGCTCACATATTTCAACACGAGATTGACCACAGTTTCGGGATTGATATGTACTTTGGTGACGGGGAAAATAGAAACCCTGAAAAGCCTTACAAGAATATCGGTTGTGATTGTCAACCAAATCAAAAGTCATTGTAAACAATATGAAAAAAACATTTTATTGGCTTAATAAATGGAGGAGGGCAAACGGTAAAGTATTTTATACGTTGATATTATTAGCGTTTTTAGTCGGTTTGTTAATTGGTAAAATCATATGATAAAAAAACACATTGAAATTAAAACTTACGTGGCTTGTGATATTGAGGTTATGGTTGAAATAGACTATGACAACAAATGTATTTCTCTAGTAGAGAAAGCAGTAAAAGATAGTAGATACAGAGACCCACTTGAACAAGGTATGCCTAGATTTAGCAATAAAAGTTGGGTATTCGTTAAGCGTGGTTTAGAATTTATGCAAGGTTGGGACGATATACTTGAGGCAATGAGGTATGCTATCAAGGAGGCAAGCAAAGAGCTGCAATCATACTTGGAGGCAGTTGAGAAATCAAAGCTAGACCAAGCGTGTGATATTTTAGATTTGGCAACTGATATGATTAAAAATAAAAAGTCCATTAACAAACCTAAGAGTAAGAAATAATATTATGTTGCGTTACGATATGAGATTTTGGGATAAAGATAAAAAGCAAATGATTTATGGTGCAGGATTGTCACCAACTCAAATGCCAATTATTAAACACCCAAACGGACAGCTTGAGGAATTACAGGGACAGTTTGTGCCTATGATTTGTACTCACCAAAAAGCTACGAATGGCTATATTTGGGAGGCTGACGTCATTGAGTGTGAAATACCTGCATACCTAGACAAAGACGTGCAGTTCGTTCCTGCTCAAAAGGCTCGTGGAGTAATGCAATACAATCAAGCGCAAGGAGCATTTACGGTTAATATAGTTTCAATGCCACAAATGGCAGGACGTGAATTTAAAGTAACAAAATCAACAATTATCGGGTGTGTAGTCGCTAACCCCGAATTATTACAAGACAGCAATAAACAAAATGAACAAATCACCAATCAAAAAGAAACGCAAGGCGGTGACACAGTTGCCAAAGAGTGAGAGCAATGTGCACAAGATAGTTAATTGGGTTGTCTCAATTATTCTCATTGCCTTTGCTTTTTGGAGTATAAAATTAAATGCAGAGAGTAAGGCATTATTTAATCAGACAAGTGCAATCACAAGAGAGACAGACAACAAGATTGTAACTATCACCCAATCAATGCAATCGGTATTGGAAGTGTGTCAGAAGTCTGTCACTGGTATACCAAGCGTAACCACTGGCACCAATTAGAAACCATTATGAGTAAACCCGTTAAAACAATTGAGCGTCAGGACAATATGACTGACGAGGAATGGCGAGACTTACAACTTGAGTTGTTACGACGACTTGAGCGTGAAAGGTATCGCTACTATGAGCCAACAGGAGTTGGTGAGGAATTTATTGACGCTGTTGCTTGTGGTGAGAACTTTATTATCTTATATTCTGCTGCCAACGGTGTTGGTAAGACGGCAACAGGTTCAAATATCCTTGCTCATATGTTTTGGAACACAGGCGAAAACCAATATTTCAATGACGGTATATTCAAAGAGTTTCCTTGGAAAAAGAAAGGGCGTATTATTTCTGACCCAACGAACCTGACTAAAAATATTATTCCTGAATTAAAGTTTTGGTTTCCCGAGGGTAGATATACAACTCACAAGGGTAATAAAACCTTTGAGAGTATCTTTGAGACTGATACAGGTTGGGAGTTTGACTGTATGACCTACGAACAAGACCCAAGAGAATTTGAGGGTGTGACGCTAGGTTGGGCTTGGTTTGACGAACCACCACCAGAGGCTATATTTAAAGCCACAGTTTCCCGTATGCGTAAGGGAGGAATGATTATCATAACCGCAACACCTCTTGCAGGTTCTGCGTATCTTTATGACGCCTTTGCTAAAGGAAATTATAAAATTGAAATCACAAGTGAGGAGGGCGGAGTTACTGCTGAATATACTCGTAAGGTTGCTTACATTGAGGCAGGTATTGAGAGTGCTTGTAAAACTCACGGAGTGCGTGGTCACCTAGAGCACGAGCACATTATGAATATCATTGCCGAGTATTCAGAGGAGGAAAAGCAAGCCCGTATTTATGGAAAATTCCAACACTTGGTTGGTTTGGTATTTAAGAGGTGGAACAGAAAAATCCACGTTATTAAACCTTTTGCGCTTGACCCAACAGAGTATGTTGTTTGGCACGCACTTGACCCACACCCAAGAACAAGAGACGCAGGACTTTGGGTTGCGATTGATAGAAAAGGACGCAAGTTTGTTGTAGACGAGTTATGGGTTAAGCCTGAAAACGGTACCAAAGAACTTGCTTATTTACTCAAGAATAAACACTCACAGTACCGTGTAGTAAAGCAATTGATTGACCCCTCTGCCTCAATCGTTAATCAGCACGACGAGGACGGTAAGAGCCTCACAGAGCGTTTAAATGGGCTTGGTTGTTCGTATGAGGACGCAAGTAAGGAAAGAACACTCTCAAACCAACGTATAATGGATAGTATGACCTATCAGAAACTTGAGAACGGGGAAATGATACAAGCACCTGAACTTTATGTCTTTGAAAACTGTCAGCAAATGATTTGGGAAATTGAACACTGGCGTTGGCAAGAATTGAAAGGTCGCTCGGCTGAAACAAGGAACGCACCGAATGCACCGATTGATAAGGACGACCACTTGATTGAGGACTTGGGGCGTATTCTTATTCAAGAGCCTCAATATTTCCCTATCCCACCAAAAAGAAATCAGTCAGAGAAAATTAACTTTGACCCTTATAATTAAAAATAGTTATCCACAGGTTGACTTGCACTATACTTTGTAATACTACTTGTGGTATAATTAAAACACGCAATGCAAGTACGAGATATAATAACAAGTGAATACGAAAAGTGTCCGTTCACCATTGTAAATGTTGGCTCTGTATTTATCATTTTAATGAGCATTAAGGGGAAATTACACAGAGGTCACATTGTAGCCACACGCACATTTTTACAAACAATTCTTGGAAAGGATTATACAAAAAAACAACTAGACGATATTAGCAAATATTGTGTCGGGGTTGCACAAGCAACAATTGACACAGTCCTTTCAAAAAAGTAATGGATACACAATTTTAATAATTTAATACAAATCGCCAAAAATTTTACAAGTTAGCACTTTAGAATTATGGCGAAAACAAACTCACAAGTCAGTATAAAAATCAATAATGCAGACTTTGTTGCTGTCTCGCTTTTTATTAACCCCACCTCGTAAGTGGGTTTTTAACGTTTATATAAAATTTATGGGAAAAGATAAAATGAACAAAGTTATACCTGAAACATATCCAAGTATGTCAGAGAGTAAGAAAATAAAAGTGTATCCAACATTTAGATTGGGTGACGACGATTTACCTGAACTTAAAGAAATGGAAGTTGGTAAAAAATACACTCTCGTTATGGAGGTTGAAGTTAAGAGCAAGTCACAAGGCAGTGAATGGAGTGACGCCGAGACTGATAAGCAAATAAGAGCCTCATTTAAGATTACAAAGGTTGGTTGTGAAATGGACGACAAGAAAGAAAAGAAAGCGCCTATGTCAGGTAAAGCATTTGAAATGGAATATGCAAAAAGACGTTCAGGTGGAACAGGGTCACGTTTTGATAAATAAAAACTATGCCTACAAAAAACATTAAAAAAAATAAAAAGGTTTTGAAACCAAAGAAAGCCCAACCTGTTTTGGATACTGACGAAATGGAAGTTGACGAACTTAAGGCGGAGCTTGATACACTTTCAAAGACTGATTTCAGTTCTCTTATTGAACAAATAGAGACTGAATACAATCTTGGTTGGTGGTCTTTCAAACCTAAATTTGACGAATTTGGTGTACGTTTAAAGTTGTATAACAACCAAAAGCGTGACAAGGAGGCAGTCGGTGACCCGTTGCTTTTCACAATACACCAAACAGTCTTGGCGTCACTCTATGACGACAAATTAAATGTTACTTTCGTACCACGTGAACAAGGTGACGAGGACGTGGCTGAAAATGATACAACTCTTGCTGAATACGACGCAGAGGAAATGGAAAAGGACGTACTTGATTACAATTGGGATTGGGACGCAACATTTTACGGAACAGGTCTTGTTTGTTTAATGGAATTTGACCGTGAAAGAATGCTGCCTATTCCTGAATACTGGAACAGAATGACAGTTATTGTTGACCCTAGAGCCACAAGTGTTAATGGTGACTTACGAGGACGAGGACGTGCTCGTTTTATGGGTCGTGAAGTTCGTCTCACAAAAGGTGATATGGACGACGCAGGTGTTTATTTTGGATACGATAATTTAAAGAATGAAACAAAAGATTTGCGTTCATTCACTGACGAGGCTGAAACTCTTTCACAAGAGGCACGAGGCTTGCAACAGACGTCAAAATTCACTGGTTTAAAGGGTGATAACGTTGACCACCGTTGTTTGGAATGGTTCACAATGTGGAAAGGCAAGCGTATCTTTGTAACTCTCGCAGACAATCGCAGAAAGGTTATCAGATACCACGAATTAAAAACAAAAGATATTCCTGTTCAAGACAGACGTATCTATCCATTACCAAACTCATTTGACGGTATTTCTATTCCTGACTTGGTTGAGGATAAACAAAGAGCAAGAGCCGTCTTGCAGAACCTAGGACTTAAGGGAGCAAAAGCAAACTTACACCCTATGTATTTGTTCAACACAAATAAAATTAAGAACCGTGCTGACCTCAATTTTGATTTCAATAAATTTATACCAGTTGACGGTGATACAACAAACGCTGTTATCACAATGCCTAAAGACCAAGTTAAGCAAGAGGTTCAATACATTATGGACGTGCTTGATAGCGCTGCTCAAAAGGCAACCGCAACACCTGATATTCAGCAAGGTGCTCGTGGTGATACAAAGAGAAGTGCAACAGAACTTTCATTGCAAAATCAGAAAGTTGATACACGTTACTCACTCTCTGCCAAGATATTCGGTTGGTCAGAAAAAAGATTTTGGAGGCAATGGCACCAACTTTATAGAGACCACTTTAAGGACGGTATAGACGAAAAGATTGTGCGTGTAGTCGGTGCTCTCGGTGCTCAATACAGACCATTCAGACGTGAGGATATTGTCTCAAAAACAGATTTGGACGTATCAGTTGAAAGTCGTGTCTTATCAGAGGCAAAGCAATTCAACAAGAGCAGAAACTTTGAGGGATTTCTTTCAATCATTGCTCAAGACCCAACAGCAAATCTACGTTATGGATTTAAGAGACTTGGTAAATTAAAAGGTTTAAAGAAAGACGAAATTGACCTACTCTTGCCCCCAACTATTGAGGAATTAAGAGCTGACGACGAAAACCAAATACTTGAGAGAGACGAAATTGCCGAAGTATTACCAACAGACGACCATATCACTCACCTTGAAATACACAATAAACTTTCTGATACACCTGCCAAGTATGCCCACATTGAGGCACACAAGAGAGCAATGCTCTTGGCTCGTGTCAGACCTGATTTAATACCTCAATTGCCAAGTGCTCAAAACCCAACTGGCGGACAAGGTATGCAACAGGGTTCAGGAACAAAGGCACCAGTTAATGAGGCTAACGTAACAATGTAAATATATGGCAACAAAAAAATCACCAAAAAATAATAAGACAGTTAAGAAACACACAAAGTTTGATTTATCAATTGATAAACCAGAACAAGCGCTTGACGTTATTGACGCATTAAGGTCATTACAGCAAGACAGAGGTTGGCTTTTATTGAAACAAGTCTTTGAGGGTAATATTGCAATCCTTGAGGCAGCAATACTCCGTAAATTAGACCCCGAGGACGGCAAAACGCCCCTCACAGAGACGGAATGCGACAGGTTGAGAGATAAGCTCGCTTACCTTGAGGAACTGCTTAATAAGCCAAATGAAATCATTGCCCGTTTCAATCAGAAACCAACAGAGATACCCGAATATGACCCGTATGCGAAAGTGAAAGAAAGGAAAGGTTAATCAAGTAAAGTTCTTTTAAAATAAAATAGTTAATCGGGTTTGTTGGTTCGGTGAGGGTAGTAATGCTTGGGCTTTGGCGATTTGTCCTTTTGCAACCTGCTACTCTCACCGAGCCAATAGGCTCGGGATAATCAAATCGCAACCCTTTGGTCGCTAGTCCCGACACAAAGAGCGTCCAATTTCTTGGTTTTAAAACCCCATTTTTCCAAGGAGTTGAGTATTAAAAAAGTTAATTATAACACTATGGGAGAGACTGAAACCACCAAACAAGGTGAGGACAACCTTGATAAAGCAGGTGAGGAGGAAACCAAGACCTCTGAAAATAAGAATGGCGCAGACGACGACACCAAGGAGGGTGACGACGCTGACGATAACAACGACGACGGTTCTGACGACGAGGAGGAAACCGACGACGACGAGGACGACGCAGACGATAAAAAGTCTGACAAATCTACCTCCAAGGACACTAAGAAAGACGACGACGAGGACAAAGAGCCTCCAACTCGTAAGCGTCCGATTGATTTTATCAAGGAACGCCAAGAACGCAGAAATGCGAAAAAAGGCGACGATAAGTCAAAGACCTCAAAAGACGACGAGGACGACGACATTGACCCAGAGGACGAAAAAACCATTGGTAAAGTCGTTGAAAAAGCCCTTAAGCCTTTCGTTGAAAAAGAGGCAAAGCAACAGGACGAACAAGAAATAAAAGATTTCTTGACTTCCAATCCTGACTTTAAGCCGTACGAGGCTAAAGCCCGAAAGTATATGTCTCACCCTAGCCGTAAAGACGTTCCGATTTCGGAAATATTTTATGGAGTAGCAGGTGCAGACCTCTTAAAAATCGGTGCAAAGAGGGGCAAAATCGCTGACAATGAGGCAAAGAAAACTAAAAGTGGCGGAGGTGCACAAGACGCAGGCGGAGTTAAGAGTGCTGCAAATATGACAAAAGCAGAACTTGAGGCAAAGCAGCTTGAGGTGCGTTCAAAGCTCGCTGATAGATACTAAAACCTTAAACATTATTATTAGTTAATTATATTTACTAAAATGGGAAACACAACAAGAACTCAAATCCCTGCCGAAGTGAATGCGTTTTATGACAAGACACTCTTAATGAGAGCTGTTCCTGCATTTATCCACTCACGTTGGGCACAGGTTCGTGATATACCTCGCAGAGCAGGTACTAACACGATTAAATTTAGACGTTATGGAAACTTGGCAGCCGCTACAACAGCGTTGTCCGAGGGAGTAACGCCAGTAGGTTCGTCACTATCAGTCACAGATATTACAGCAACAGTTGCTCAATATGGTGACTTCGTAACAATTACAGACGTACTTGATTACGAAAGTGAAGACCCAATCTTAATGGAAACAGCCGAAATACTTGGCGACCAAATGGGTGACACGATTGACCAAATTACTCGTGACATTCTAGCCGCTGGTACTTCTGTCTTTTATGTTGGTTCAGGTTCAACTCAACGTTCACACGTTGCAGCAACTGATATCATAACTGACGTATTTATTAAGAAAGCTGTACGTTTGTTAAAGAACAACAAGGCAAAGAAAATCAGCCGTATGATAAACGCAGAGACTGGAATAAACACAACTCCAATCAATGCCGCTTTCATTGGTTTGGTTCACCCAAATACTACTTACGACTTAAAGGGAGTAACTGGTTGGGTGCCTGTTGAAAAGTACGCAAGTACAAAGCAAGCTATGGATAATGAAGTTGGGGCAGTTGACGAAGTTCGCTTTGTTGAAAGTCCAAACGCAAAAGTATTCACAGGCGAGGGCGAAAGTTCTGCCGACGTTTACGCAACCATTATCTTTGGTGCAGAGGCTTACGGTACAACTCGTGTATCAGGTGAGGCTGTTAAGAACATTGTTAAACCTTTGGGTTCAGCAGGTACTGACGACCCTCTTGACCAGAGAGCAACAAGTGGTTGGAAAATCACTTTCGTTGCAAAAATCCTCAATAACGACTTCATAACTCGTATTGAACACGGAGTAACCGCCTAACCAACTTCTTGGTAGCCAAAGCCCGTATTATTAACCCTTTAATTTAAAGAATTAAATATATGCCTAAAAAGGACAACAAGAAAAAAGCAAACCCTGCGCTTGAGGACGACGAAAAAGACGTCGCAGACGTAGAGGAAACCGACACTGATACCGACGAGGAGGAAGTGGCGGAAAAGCCTACCAAAACACCTGCAAAGGGAAAGGTAGCAAAGCCAGTTGTGAAAGCAGCTGACGAGGACGAGGACGAAAAGCCTCTTATACAGAGGGAAGTCGCACCCCGTCGTTCTCAAAGTTCCATTGAAAGCGAAATAAGTGCTGACATTAAAACTGTCAAAGACGCATTGGCATTACAACCAAAGGTGCGCATATTTGTTCCGCTTGGAATTGGTGAGAAAAAAGGCTCAAAAGGTGCCTTTGAAAGTGTAACTATAAACGGTTACAGAATGGTACTACCGAAAGGTGAATATATTACAGTTCCTCAAGGTGTCGCAGACATTATTGAAAGGCACTATAATATGTCACCTGAAAATACAGAGGCAGGCGAGGCGTTTCGTCTTGACCGACCTCGTATGAAAGACGGTATGAGTACCGACGAGGCACTTATGTAGTCTATTATTCACGTTTGTTAATTTGAAAAAACATTATGCCTATAATCACAGATAGTGCAGCACAGTCTCATAAGGAACTTAAAACACTTCTTTTGGCTATGCTTTCAGATTTCGGAGGCTTAAACGGCTCTGAAACCTACGACGCAGGCTCTATTGCAGACGGCGACGAGGAAGTTGGGGAAATCACTGTAACAGGTGCTGCCCTCGGCGACTTTGTTCTTGTCTCATTCAGCTTGGACGTTGCAGACCTCGCAATTACTGCGGCGGTGACTGCGGCTAACACAGTAACTTACCAGTTGCTTAACAACACTGGTGGTGCCATTGACCTAGCGTCAGGAACAGTTGCTGTTCGTGTTATCCCGAAAACTCCAACCGTTACAGTTGCGTAACTTGTAACAGTTCCTTGTCCCTTTCAGCCCCTTTACGGGGGTTGGGGTGGGACAGGGAGCACAATTTATTAGAGTTTCTTAATTACACAACCTCAATGAAATACACTGAATTCGCAACATACATAAGGTTCCACACAAAGACAGACAGCACAACGCTGACTGACGCCGAGTTGGTAGCTTTGGCAAACGTTCGTAAGGACGATATAGCCAAAGAAATCGCAAAGACCAACGAGGATATTTTCGGAATGTGGTACTTGCGAGACCTTGAGGCAGGTGTCCGTGAGTATTCTTTCCCTGCAAACATTTTAAGCAATATTAAAGCCGTTGAGGCTTGCGTTGCTAACTTGGGCACAGAGTTCAAAAAGTTTACTGAATTTGATTTAACTCAATACCGAGGGGTAACAGTTGAGGCAAGTATCAGACAGGCTTTTGGTGGAAAATATCAGTTTGATATTTTTCGCAAATCACTTTGGCTTTATACAGGGGAGGAAATTGTTGCTGTAACGGAGGGCTTGAAACTTTGGGCAATCCAATTTCCTGCTGACCTTACAACTGCAAAATTGGCGTCAACTGACGATATGTCTATTGACCCAAGTACAACAACACACGGTATGCCCCGTGAGGCTCACGAAATATGGGCGAGAGGAGTAATTATTGATTATAAGAACTCTAAAGAAAAGCCCATACCTCTTACTGAAAAAGAACAGAGTTATGACGCAGACCTGCAAAAGGTTCTCAATTCTATCAAAGGCACAAACCTTGACAGACAGAACCAAGGCACCGTCCCTTACAATGACGGGTCAAATTATTAACCAATCAAACCAACGCTATGGATAAAAAAGACATAAAAACACAAGCAGAGGCTTACTGTAAAAATCCAAAAAAATATCGCAAATCACCCGAGGGTGTTACTGCGTTCCTTGCTCTTGCTGCACCCGTGCAAGCAAAAGTTCGTGAAATTTTGGAGGGCAACAGAGGTTTCAGACGTGTTAATGGCGTTCTTGAGTTTAGTAAGGAGGGCTTAAATGACCAAATTACTAGATTAGAGGAAAAACTTGCTGACGTAGAGGCTAAAAAGCCATTACTTAAGGCTCGTATTTCTGAACTTAAGAGCGAGTACAAAGAGCGTTTTGGTGAGACTAACGAATAACAACTATGGCTGACGTAATATACAACAGTTTTAAGAAAAAGATTATGGACGGTTCCATTGATTTGGATACTGACACAATCAAGGTTGCTCTCGTTACCTCAACTTACACTCCCGACCAAGATACTCACGATTTCTTTGACGACGTCACAAACGAAGTTACTGGAACAGGGTATACAGCAGGCGGAGCGGCACTCGCAAATAAGGCAGTAACGGCAGACAACACCGACAATGAGGGCGTATTTGACGCTGACGACGTATCGTGGACAACCTCCACAATTACGGCAAGAGGCGCAGTCCTTTACAAGAGTACAGGAACAGCAAGCACCTCGGCGCTTATTTGTTATATAGATTTCGGGGCAGATAAAATATCAACCGCAGGAACTTTCACAATTGCGTGGAATGCGGAGGGAATTTTGAACCTCAACTAAATGACGAATAGGTAAGTCTTGGATAGGCGCCTGTTCAAGTCCTCACTCTGTCAACTATTTGGCTTTTCCGAATAGTTGACAGGAATGAGCACTTTAAGCTCAACAATAAATATTATGATAACAGTAGACGCAACAAGTAGCGGACAAGGCACAGGTGTAAATTCAAAAACAGTATCACACGTTTGCTCGGGAGCAGACCGTATTTTGATTGTTGGTGTTTCTAACTACGACGCAGGGTCAGGAGGAAATGACAAAGTAACTGGGGTTACATATAACGGTGTCGCTATGACACTGATAACAAAAACACAAGGTGACGGTGCAGATAGTTGGAATTATTTATATGCTTTAGTTGCTCCTGATACTGGAACACACAATATCGTAGTATCCACAAGCACAACACAAGACGAAATAAATGTTGTTGCAGCCTCTTATAATGGAGCAAAACAAACAGGACAACCAGACGCTTATGTTATAAATAATCAAACCTCAAGTGTTACGTCAATCACACCAACACTCACAACACTTACCAACAATTGTTGGTTGGTTAGTTTATTTGTAAATGGATATGGTGGAGCTATTACAGCAGGGACAGGTACTACGTTAAGAGTAACAGCAACACAAGCTCGTAAGTTAATGGACTCAAACGGTTCTGTTGGAAATGCAGGTAGTTATAGTTTAAATGCCACTCAATCCTCTGCACCTGCTTGTGCAATTATGTGTTCTATTGCTGTGGCAGAAACAAACGTAACAGTATCAGCCACTGTTGTTGCTGCAACATTTTCAATACCAACTGTAACTGTTACAGCAATACAGAATGCAACAATTTCACCAAATGCACAGTCAGCAACTTTCTCAAGTCAGGCAGTGGCAATATCAGGTGGGGCAATAGTTTCCTCAAGTGTTTTAAGTGCGACATTTTCATTGCCTGCACCAAACATAATCACACCTGACTCAATTATTTATCCAAATGCAGTCTCGGCTATTTTCTCAATGCCTACACCTGCCGTTGGAGGTGGTTCAATCATAGACGTTGGAGTACTTACAGCAACGTTCTCAATACCCTCCTCAAGCGTTGAAATAGGGGCTACGATAGACGCAAACACATTAAATGCAACATTCTCTATTGAGACACCAACAGTCAACGCAGACAGCAATATAACGATAAATGCAGGGGTACAAACAGCCACATTTAACATTGAAACTCCAACTATTACAGCAGAGACAAATGCAATGTTCAACGCAAGTGTAATTTCTCTTACATTTAGCATTCAGTCACCAACAATAACAGCCGAAAGAAATATGACTGTTGATAGTTCTGTTGTTTCAGCAACATTTTCAGTATTAAGTCCTCGTAAGGTCGGGGGACTTTGGACTGCGCAGCCAAGAGTGCAAGGCACTTGGACGCCACAGCCAAGAATTATTTAATAATTTAATTTTTTTATAAAAATGGCAAAATCAAAACAAAACGTATCAGCAACAGGTAACCTTATAAGAGCAATACTCTCAAGTGAGGTTAAATTTATTATTGGTATTGTTGGTTTTGTTATCGGAGTTGTTTCGCCTTACTACCAAATGAAACAAGACGTTGCCCTTATTCAAAAGGATATTTCAACAATCAACTCAAACCACCTTTTGCATACTCAAGACCTTGCTCAACAATTAAAAGAAACTGTGACCGCAGTTCAGTCACAACAAAATCAAATTACGATATTACAAACCCAACAAGCAATTATATTGGATAAATTAAAATAATTATATGGCAAAAATAGAAATAAAAAATTTAAACTTGGGCGGAATTGCAGACAGTGACTATCTTGGAGGCGAGAACAGTGTTGCTGAACTTGTTGGTCTTGATTTACATTCTGAAAGTGGAGTGATAAAAGTCAATCAAAAACTTACAAAAGAAAGTGGCTCTATTGTTGACGATTTTGTCAAAGCGTCAGTCCCTTGTTCAGACGGTAGTACATATCACTTTGGCTCAACAAACGGCAAGATTTGGAAAAGAACAAGTGCAGGTACTTGGTCACTTGAGGCAACGGCTGCACCTGCCGCAGGCGCTGTTGGAATTTTAGACGCCAAAGAATATCAAGGTTATATTTATTACGCAATGCAATCACGTCTTGGACGTTGGCAAATTGGTACAGCTTGGAGTACAAGAAATGACAGTTGGGCTACATTCACAAATACAGACGCCGATTGGCACCCTATGAAAATTGTCAGTATGGTTTTGTATATTGGTGACAAAAACTATGTGGCACAGGTTGACGTGGCTACATTCTCGGCAAATGCTCTTGATATTGCTGCACCTCTACGAATTAAAAGTCTTGGACGTTTAAATACTGATTTATTGATTGGTACATACGTTTCTGACAATGTAACTGAAACAGAAATAATAAGGTGGAATACTTGGAGTGTGTCATTTTCAACCTCTGACCCTATTCCCGAGGTTGGAGTTAATTGTTTCCTTGATACCGACAATAATGTCATTGTGAACGCAGGGACGAAAGGAAATTTGTATATGTACAATGGAACCTCACTTGAGGAATATAAATGCGTTAAGGGTGTCTTTACACTCGCAGCAAAGGGATATGTACACCCAAATGCCAAGTTTAATTTCAACGGCTTGCCTCTCTTTGGTTTCTCAAATATCAACGCAAATCCTGCTAACCAAGGTGTTTATTCTCTTGGACGCACAAACAGAAATTACCCATTTATTTTGAACCTTGAATACGCAATCTCAACAAGTAATTTAGCAGGTATTGAAATTGGAGCAATTTGCCCTGTCAGTTCTGACCAATTCACTGTGTCTTGGAAAGATACAAACGGTAGCACTACATACGGGGTTGATATCCTTGACCTTACAGCAAAGGCAACACTCGCCTATTTCACAACAAGAGTAATAATGGCAGACAGAACAAAATTACTTAATTATGGTTTGGTAAACGTCGCATACAGGTCACTCCCAACAGGTACCTCGCTTTCTGTTCAGAAAAAAGTAAATGCAGATAGTTCTTTCGGTACTGCAATCGGCGCAAGAGTTGATACAAAAAGAATGATACTTGCAACAGAGGTTGACGTGAATGACGCAGTGAGAGTTCAATTAAAAGTTAATCTTGTGGCAAGTGCAAACCTTGCTCCCGAGGTTGAAATGGCAGAGGTTAATGTTGACGCATAATATGGCAAAAACAAACGAGAAACCAAATACAGATTTATCAAAAGACGAAATAAAATCATTGTCGGTTATTGAGAGTGAGCAGAATAAGGTTGTTGCCTCAATGAAATCACGAAATGACGAGACTAAAAAGAATGAGGATTTTATAAACGAATTGTCAAAAACCATTAAAAATAAGCGTGCTTTAAGACTAGGAAAAAAGTAATATGCCTGACGAAGTAATAACACCATACATAAATATTCCAATACAACCTCTTGAGCCAAAGAGTGACGTTCGCTATGGTTCTCAATTCTTTAGAGACGTGCAAGAATTACAGGTTGGTTATGGGGCTAAAGTTATGAGAGTTGACCAACAAGGATTGTGGCTTGGAGCTGAAACGTTTGCAGCTGCACCATTCAGTGTTGATATGGACGGCAATGTTGTGGCAACGTCTCTTTCTCTTGGTACTCTTTCAGGAACTTTGGACGATATTGCAAACGGTTCAACTTACAAAAAAACAACATTCAATGAGGTCTTGGGGGCAAGTTATGGCTATTCAGGGCTTAATTCCTCTGGTGAAATAATCAAAGGATTTTTAAATTCTCAACTATCAGCAAAGTCACTACCAACAAACGGTGTGCGTGTAGATAGTTCAGGAATTTATGGGCGTCAAAGTGGTTCAACAACATTTTATATTGATAGTGCAGGCAATGCTTATTTTACAGGTAGTATTGCGTCTGCAAGTATGAGTGCTAGTACAATTACAGGTTCAACTATAACTGGTACTACTCTTTCAACAGCAACGTCAGGGCAGAGAGTTGTTTTATATTCAACCCTTGCCTCATATTACAATTCAAGCGGTACTTTGATTGCCTCAACATACGCAGCAAGTTCCTCTTTCTTATTAAAAGGCGAAACCTCAACCTCAAATATATATTTAGACGCAGGCTCGTCAGGCTCAATTGCTTTTCTATTTAACGGTACAATTAGATTTATTATGAGTTATTCTGGTAGTTATTTTGCACCGTCAGGTTCAGGTCTTGACCTTGGAAATATATCAAATCAATGGTATGACTTTTGGCACAATGGAACAGAGGTGTATCAAGGAATAGACCAACCTGTGACTTATTTTGGAACAGTATACGACGGTGACAGTTATGTGAGTGAGGGAAATGAGGGAGGTTGGAGTGTCACAAACAACTCAACAGGGGTGTATACAGTCACTCATAGTTTGAGTACATATGATTACGCAGTGACGATTGTGCCAATCAATTCAAGCACTAGAGAGTATGTCGTTTCTGTAAAAAGCTCAAGTTATTTCAGAGTAAGAATTTATAACAATGCCACTGCCTCACTTACAAATTCAGATTTTATGTTTATTTTAACAAGGTTGCCATAGTGC
>Ga0172380_10001646_pt1 | contig 38101 bp, 40 predicted proteins | sample Leawe162metaG_FD_119747 | JGI IMG/M metagenome (GOLD analysis project Ga0172380, IMG submission 119747) | Leachate microbial communities from a municipal landfill in Southern Ontario, Canada - Leachate well 162 metaG | ecosystem: Engineered > Solid waste > Landfill > Unclassified | place...
CGTAAGCACCACTAAGCCGATAATTTACGTTACTGGTGGAAGTACGGGATCGCTTGCAATAAATGACATGCTGCGTAAAATAATTCCTGCGTTATCTGATTACTATGTAATTCACCAGCATGGAGCATCTGATCCTGGCATAGTAGGCGAAAAGAGTAATTATTTATCTCGTCCATTTTTTGCACCTGCTGAAGTTGCATGGATTATGAAGAATGCAGCTCTTATTATATCCAGATCAGGAATTAATACAGTAAGTGAAGTATTATATTTAGGATTGCCTGCAATTTTTATTCCTCTTCCGTATGGTCAAAAAAATGAACAATTAAAAAATGCGAGATACGCTCAAAAAAATGGAAGAACAACTTATTTTTTCCAAGAAAAGGTTACTCCTAAAACCATGATTTCAACCATTCGTGATATGATTAGAAGAGGAAAAAGTAAAAAAATAAGCACAGCTATGCAAAAAAGCCTAACAGCAACAGACTTAATCATTAATGAAACTGAAAAACTTTATAAAAAAACAAAAGACAAAGAAAGCAAAAGAAACTAAGACATTTCACACGACTTTAAAACCTGTTAAAAAGCAAAATAGAGCAAAGGAGAAAGCGCATCATAAATTCAGTAAAAGAACATTTTTTCTAATTAGAGCGGGTATTGTGATATTTATCATAGTTATTTTGCTTTTTATAGTGGCATTTTTATATAACAATTATATTTCAGGTCAAATAAATTCAAAAGATATAATTACACCCGGAAGGCAAAATGTAATAGAGTTAGATCCAGCAAGGCAGTTGATAATCGATAACGATATAAAAATAGAAAGCTTTGGTTATGGATCAGGATCGTCAATACTTAAGTTGAAAATAGAAGAAGGGGCTACAGTTTATTTTTCGAACTCTATAAAATTTAGTGAACAAATTGAATTACTTAAAAAAATATTATATAGCCTCAAAACTGAAGATAAGAAAGCTTTGGTAATTGATCTTCGATATAACAGACCTATTGTAAAATTTTAGTTCTTATTGTAGGCTTAAATGAGTATGAAGACCTCAGACGTTGTAGTTGGTGTGGATATAGGATCGTCAAAAATTGCAGTCGTAATAGGACGCGTAGAAGACGAAGTTATTAATATTCTTGGAGTTTCTGAAATTCCCTCAAAAGGTATTAAAAAAGGTCAGATCGTGAACATTGATGAAGCAGCTGGAGTAATAAATTTGGCACTTGATAGTGCAGAGCGTATGGCAGGACTTTCTGCAGAGCGTGCGTTTGTATCTATAAGCGGCGTAAATATAGAAGGAGAGAATTCTAAGGGTGTAGTTGCAGTAAGTCAACCAAATGGCGAAATTTCAGAGTATGATGTCGAGCGTGTACTGGAGGCTGCTGGAGCAGTTTCACTACCTGCAACAAGGGAAATAATACATGTCGTTCCAAAAACATTCACAGTAGATGGCGAGGGTGGTATTAAAGATCCTGTGGGCATGTCTGGCGTAAGGCTTGAGGTAGATACTCATATAATTACTGCAAATAACGCGACTATTAAAAACATCGAAAGAATTCTAACTCAGGAGGCTGGTGTTGAGGTTCAGGCACTGGTATTTTCAGGACTTGCATCATCTCTTGCGACACTTTCTGATACAGAAAAAGAATTAGGTGTAATACTTGCTGATATCGGAGCTGGTGTAACAAATATTGCGGTATATGTAGATGGATCTCTGAGCTATACAAGTGTTATTCCGATAGGTGCTAGGCATATTACAAATGATCTTGCGATAGGACTTCGCATATCTCTTGAGAGTGCAGAAAAAGTAAAATTATTTTTATCTGATCACAAAAAAAGAAAAGGAGAACTCGTTAAAAAAGAAGACGATGAGCTCGACCTTGAACATCTGCACATCCCAGAAGACGTACGTAAAGTTTCTAGAAAAACACTTACAGAGGGTATTATAAGACCCAGGCTCAATGAATTATTTACTATGATTGCGATCGAAATAAAAAAGAGTGGATTTGCTACGCAAACTCCAGCAGGCATTGTGGTAACTGGCGGAGGGGCAAAAACAGTTGGAGTTGAGGATGCGGCTAAGAGAATGCTTTCAATGCCTGTGAGGGTTGGTTATCCTGTAAATATTGCAGGACTTATAGATGACGTTGAGACTCCCACATTTTCAACCGCAGTAGGTCTACTTAGATCTGCCGAAAATTACAAAACAGCCGAGCCGTCATTTTCTATGGGAAGTCTTTTCGGAAATTTTAACTTAAATTTTGGAAGCGGAGATTCTATTAAAAAGCTCAAAAAATTAATCAGCAAATTTATCCCCTTGTAGTCATATAATTCAATTGCAAAGCCTTTTTCATTGTGGTAGGATAACTTACTGTTAGTAATATGCTTATAAGACCCCAAGCTTCAACATTTGCCAAAATTCGAGTCGTCGGAATAGGCGGCGGCGGCGGAAATTCTACTGATTCTATGATTTCTGAAGGACAAATTCAGGGAGTTGATTTTATAGCACTTAATACAGATGCTCAAGCGCTTTTGAAAAACAAAGCCACTACAAAACTTCAAATAGGAGAAAATCTTACACGTGGACTTGGATCCGGGGGTAACCCTGAAATAGGACGAGCTGCAGCTGAGGAAAGTGTTGAGAAAATAAAGCAGTTACTAGAAGGATCAGATATGGTTTTTCTTACAGCTGGAATGGGTGGAGGAACTGGAACAGGAGCGATCTCTATAGTCGCACAAGCTGCAAAAGAAGCAGGAGCACTAACTATCGCAGTAGTAACAAAGCCTTTTCAGTTTGAGGGAGCACGTCGCAAAGTCGCAGCAGAAGAAGGAATTGAGGAGTTAAAAGATAAAGTCGATACGCTTATAACTATTCCAAATCAAAGAATTCTTGAGGCGGTAGATAAAAAATTGTCTCTTATTGAGGCATTTAAAGTAGCGGATTCAGTACTCGGTCATGGAGTAAAAGGAATTTCAGACATAATAACCGTTCCTGGACTTATAAATGTAGATTTTGCTGATGTAAAATCTATTATGAATGAGGCAGGAAGTGCACTTATGGGAATAGGAGTAGGAGTAGGCGAGAACCGTGCACAGCTTGCAGCGCGACAGGCTACATCATCACCACTTTTGGAAGTTTCTATGGAAGGAGCACGAGGAGTTCTCTTTAACATAACAGGAGGTGCTGATATGACTATGCAGGAGGTAGAAGATGCTTCGCGTGTTATTTCAAAGTCCGCTGATCCAGATGCAAATATCATATTTGGAGCCGCTATAAATGAAGAATTAAAAGACGAAATCAGGATTACTCTTATTGCGACTGGATTTGATGAGTCTAGGGTTCGCCTTCAGCAGATGGTCGAGGATACTGTAGATATGCATAACAGCAATAACAATAATAATCGCGATGATGATGACAGACGCGATCAGTATAGGGATAACACCCCAACTCATAATTCCAACGAGAGACAAAAAGAAGATGATGAAGATATCTTCGAAATCCCAGCATTTCTAAGACAAAAGAACTAAATATGGAAAATATTAAAATTACCGTCCTTGGATCGGGTACTGTAATGTCTTCCTTCTATCAATCTTTTGATTTCAGAAATCCCTCTGGGCATCTAATTCAATATGGTGGGCTGAATGTTCTACTTGATATTGGAGAAGGAATGAGGGGACGACTGGACCATATTAGGGTGGATTATTTTAATATTGATGCAATATTTATTAGCCACTTTCATCCTGATCATTTTACGATTGAGACTATAATTCCTTCACTGTTAGATAGGATTATTCGTGGCAAGAAAGAAAAAGAGTTAACTATTTATGGACCAAAAGAAATTCGCAAGAGATTGGAAGTGATTTGGGATAATAAACACTATGATGGTTCTTTTGAGAAGGATGTTTTGAGTGTTTTTCCAATAAACTTTATTGAGTATAACAATGAAGTGATAGATCTTAAAAATGGCATGAAAATTTTACCTATCAAAGTAGAGCATGGATTAATGGAAGCCTACGCATTAAGAATAAGTGTGGGCGCTAAAGTAGTTGCGTATTCTGGTGATTCAGGAATTTGTGACGGTTTGTTAAAAGCCGCTCAAGATGCAGATATTTTTCTTTGCGAAGCAGCAATTGATACAAATGATGAGGTAGTAGATAAGACCAAGCACTTAGCTGCTTTTGATGCAGGAGAGATTGCAAGAAAAGCTGGTGTAAGTCATTTAATACTAATACATTATAAGGGTAAAGATGATGCGCCAACAATGAAGAGCGAGGTAGAAAGAAGCGGTTTTAAAGGGAAGATAGATGTAAGTTTAGATTTTGATTCATATAGTATTTAAGTAATAGTATATTTTTAAATAGTTTTCATCATTTAGTTGTTCGATTCTTTTATATCCTTTTATTTTAAGAATTCCAGATCCTGTGTGCAGGATGGTTGGATTATTAAAATTAGGGTGGAGTAATAGTCTATCCGATCCTAATCGTGAAAAGGAATCCCCAGCAATAAAAACTTTTGTTTCGTTAGAGTATCCTATGTTTGACAGTAATTTTGTTAGATGATTGACTGCATATGATTTGTTTATGTCCTTAAGATGAATATCTACTGTTCTGCTTCCAGCAACGTGAGCCTCAAGTTTTAAATTATATTTTTTAAAGCGCTTCATCAAAGCGGAAACTACCTTTTCTCTTTTATTTTCATTTCCTTGCATTGTTAAGGCCGCCTGAGCCTCTTTATATTCAATCCAAATTTCATTATATTTTGCTTTTGTAGCTTTGCCTTCTTTTATAATCTCTATATTTAGTTCAGTTGCCACATCTTGGGTGAGCTTTTTAATAAAACGCTTGTGAATTAAAAAATCGCTCTCAAGAGAATAATGTTTCTTATATTTCCCCTCCGTAGATATTTGAAAAGAGAGTGCTCCACTATTTGTATAAAATATAAATTTATTCAAAAATTCGTTGGGAATTCTGTTAATTACTCTTTTATATAAAGAATTTGTAGAGGCGCCAGTAATAATTACAATAAATAACCCGTTTTTTATACTTGATAGCAATAGATTTATTTGTTTACTATTTATTTCTGAGTGTGCTTTCTGAAGTGTTTCATCGAGATCGCTTATTAAAAGTTTTTTCATTTTTTTTACTGGTCTAATGCTATATCTAGAAGATCCTTGCGCGATTTTATATCAGTATCGAGTGGAAATGTTATTTTTCTGTTCCCTTTAGAGGTGATTACAGACGAATGAAAAGTGGAGGGTGGTAGATTTACTTCCCCTGTTGTATTTGCTACTAGGGATCGATCGCCAATTTCTCCTTTAATATCCGAATTGGTTACTACAGAGTTTGATCCGAGCCTCCCATCTCTTATTTGAGATTTATTATAAACAATGACCTCTTTGCCAACTTGAACATTACCAGAAATTGATGCAGAAGGAGATACAAGAACACTATCTGGTGTTGGGTTTGCATTTAATAAGTTTTTGGTGGTTTCGTCCTGAAACAATTGTTGACAAAAATCATGGAATTCACGATTAGACCCAATATGTTTAAAATATGCATCCGGACCGCTATTTGCAAATCCAAATCCATCATTCATTCGGTGCCAGCTTCTTGCAGCCTGCCATGTTTTTTCATCATATCCTGGATTTCTGATTAGCCAATCATCTAAATTAACATAGGCAGCCTCAATTATTCTACTAAATTCTCCATATTCTGTACTGAACATTTCGCTAAAAGCATCTTCTAGTGCATATGGAACGTAGTAACCACCCCAGCTAACAGGTATGTGTTCTTTTTGTTTAAAAATACTCATAAGTTCGGCATGTGGCCTCTTCTCATAAAAATTTATAAGTTTTCCATTTTGACTATCTATTTCGCAACATCCACATAAAGGTAGATACTGATCATTTGCTGGCAGCTCCCCTCCTATAATTGTGAAGCGATCTTGATCTATCTCTGGGGGATTTCCTAGCACTATAACTTCGTCGCATGCCATTATTAGGGTACCATTAGAAATATTATCTGAGAACTGTTTCATTTTTTTAATCCCCAGCTCTATTAAGCTTTCGTCATTTGGTAGAGTTATTAGACCTTTATTTCCTAGAGGAGCAAGACCAAGATTTCTTGTTGATCGTCCTCCAGACAGGAGTACAGAGCTCTTGTCGAATTTAAATCCAGTTGCATCTTCATACCACCTTATCATTCTCATGGCATTAGCCGCTGCACTAATAGTGCCCATAATATTTGTGTCTTCGGCTAATATTAATAAGCTTTGTGAGGAGGATGATCTAGATGTTAATTTAAATTCTCCATCATTTTGAGTAATAATTGAAGCTGGCAATTCACTATCATTAAAAACTTGTTCAAAACCTGGTAGATATTTCTCTCTCGTAACAATAACGATTCCCTCATTCGGGGCAACCGATATTTTCTCTTTATACTGATCTAGTCCATAATTAAGGAAGCTTTCTTTACTCATTTTGCTAATGGTAAGTTTGATATTTCTGTATCATGAGACATGCTATCAAAATGCCTTACAATGTAAATATTAGATACAGGAAGAACAAGAGCAGGATGTATGTTCCGATGAGTTGAAACATAGTTTTTATATTCTTGGTATTCCGCTTTTTCTAAAGGTTGTAGTATGCGTGCTATAGCTATATGAGCAAGATTGGGAATAGATTTTGCACCTGTTTGCCTTTGCGCCATAGATCGTATATCTAATAGATAGTCATTCATAACTTGTCCTTCAAGGATAAAGTCTCCTTTGCTTAAGGAAAGCTTTTCAAAATTTATATCAAAGCTTGGTTGTTTAGAGATATATAATGATATTTCCCGCATGGCTTCAGGTGTTGGGTCATTCTTGATTTCTTCCGTTGAAATGTAAAATGGAAAAACAGTAATATGTAGACTTTCTTGAGATGGTATATATAGGTTTGTATTTGTATTGAGTTTCAGAAGGTCAGACTGAACATTTGAAATTAATTCGGTAATTTCCTCAGCTCCATCTTGAAGCAATATTTGTAATGCCAATCCTTCTCCAGGATAAGGTGTGCCATTTATGTCTGTTAACGTGTCAAGGGTTCTTTGAATATCTTCATAGACAAGTTCTTCTTTCTGCAGGGTTTCTTGCCATATGGAGTTATAAGTAGTACGCAGTATTTCTTGATGTACAGACATGTTTACAAATACTCCTTAAACCAATCGTATGTTTTTATGTCATTTTTTGGTACTTTGCTCCAAATACTTTTGCCGTGATTTTTGGTTATTGTTCTAAGTTCTCTAAGCCTTTTTTTGACTGTTGTTGATAAATATTGATCCAACTTATCTTGCTTGTCATATTTAGCTATTTCGTTCCATAGTGATCTTCCAGCAACGAAACCAGAGCAGCCATTTTTGCAAGATATTAATAATGCTTTTTTAAATTCTTTATAGTCGCAGCCTCCAGAGAGTAATACCCAGGGTATTTTACAAATAGAATTTAATTTTTTGACGTGTAATTCTCCCGGGTATTCTATCTTCATAACGTCTGCGCCCAAATGAGATAATAGCTTGACACTTTCAATTATATGATCTGGTTTTTTGGATAGGTCGTTGGATGTAGTAATAGGTTCTAAGAGAAAAGGAATGTCATATTTTAGGCACTGAGCAGATATTTTTTTTACAGTTTTAATTACTTCTTTTTTTTGATGATCATCATCAAGATTTAGATAAATTACTAGCTTTACTGCTGATGCGCCAATTTTTTTTATTTTTGAGACATCCCAACCTTTCATAAACTTTGTGTGTTTACTACCTTTTTTACTTAAAATAGTGCCGGTGCTTTCTAAGGAAACAATTAGTCCTTCTCCATGATCAAGCCCAATGCTATAGTTGGGATCAAGTAGGAGAGCAGATGAGTCCGAGGATAAAATATCCGACATAGATTTTTTGATTCTTCTCATTTCTTTAAAGCTAAGTTTTTTATTATACATTCTCTCAAGCGAACTTCTATGGTCAGCAGCAGCAATATATATGTATCCATTATTACTAATGCATTTTAATCCTCTTATTTTACCAGGTTGATATGTCATATAAAATTAAATTGAGATATATTTATCACATCTTTTAAGCTAAATATTTGTTCCTGAATTTTAGTCATTTTTTTATAAACCTTCATTACTTCATGAAGAGAAGGAGAAGCCAAACAATTTCCTCGAGATAAGCACTGAACTAATGCAGTACTATTAGCAAACATACCAATTTCTTTATCATTAAAGTTATTAAGTGCTGCATATATAAATCCTGCCCTAAAGACGTCTCCAGCACCTAAGGTGTCAATCACTTTTGTTTGTAATGTAGGGTAATAATAAACTTTTCCACGACATATTTTCATACATCCTTTATCGCCAGCAGTTACCCAGAATTCATCCTTCATTTCATTCAATTTTTGAAGATTTTGCGCGAAGCTTTCGTTTAAATCCCAGTTAACAACAAATTCAAATGGAACAACTGAATAATCTGCATTTATAAATAATTTGATCGTTTCAGGAGTAACATAGGTAGAGGTGTCAATTATAATTTTTGTAGTTCTCTTTTTATTTGCAAGAATTAACGAAAGCAGATTACTGTCTTCTCTATCCAAAAGAATAATATCTGCTTTAAAAATGTTTATGAGATATGAGTCTGGATAGACAATTTTTTGCTTCTTTGTTTTGTAAATTGTTCTAGATTTATATTGAAGGTCTATGTAGACATTGTTAATTGGTGTTTCCGGGACTATATTTTTTCTAACACTAATTTTTTTGAATTCAAAGAACATATCAATAATATTTCCATACACATCATTTCCCCATGAGCCTATAAAAGAAGTATTTATACCAAGATTAGAAAGTGTAGAAGCGGCAGATGCGGCTGTTCCACCGATATCTAGCATTTGATCAATTACATTTATTTTGGTACCTCTTTGAGGATAAGTTTCAACATATGAAATTTTGTCTATAACCGCATCGCCAGCAGTCACAGCAAAGAATTTATTCTTTTTGGTAGCATTCTTCATTTGGCTTACTTACATCCAGCATTATAATGGTATTTGATAGGCTAGTCAACATGAATTAGCCCAATTTTTATTCGGAATTATTTAATCAAATCTGAATTTTTATTGGGTATTTTTATAAAGTAATTTGCAACTTGATGATCTATAGATTATATTTTTTTAAAAATTTACTTAGTGCGGTATTTATTTCGCTGATTATTTCTGGATTATATCGATAATCGTGGTCAGAATTTAATTCCTGAATCATTTTAGGTTCTGGTAAAGTTTCGAATACTTCTTTTACTCTTTCAGATGAAGTGAATTCATCACGGGTTCCATAAAGTACTAATTTGGGTTTAGTGCATTTTTCTAAAACATCTATAACGTTATACTTTTGTCCATCAATGAAGTAATTTAATGGTAAGGCAAATTCTTTTTGCTCTTGGGTTTTAGCAGTTCCGGGTGGAAGATCTCTGTGAGACATTTTAAATCCAGTCATAATTGATTCTTGATCTGGTGGGGTTGGTTCACCATATGTAGCCATAATTGGTGCAATAGCTATGACATGTGGATTATTTGCACCGGCTAGAATGGATACAGTTCCACCTCTACTGTGCCCAATAAGAACAGTAGGCTTGTTTCCATAGTGCTCTATTAAATCTTCAACACCTTTAATGTAGTTTGTGGTAGTAAATAATTCAATTCCTCCAGCGCTTTCCCATGTGCCAGGTGGGTCAAATGAAATAGCTAAGAATCCTTTTTCAGATAAATATTCTAGGTGACTATTGAAACAGGCGTAATCTTTTGTATCGAGTCTGCCGGGAAGTACTATTGCTAATTTCTCTGCTGCTTCATTTCCTCTACTATTAACTGCTAGTTCAAAGGATTTAGTTTTTATCAGCTGCATGAGGTTATTATAGCAATAACTATAAACGTTTTATGCCTATATAATTCCGATAATATTCAAGCATAAGACTTGGGTATATTAAATTATTGCAACTTTAGCCCGCTGCAGGTATAATTCCTTCATGAATTACGATAAAGAACATCGCTTTATGGTGCCGTTAGTAACTATACATAATCCTGGAGATAAAAGCGCATCATCTAAAGTACGGCGACTAAGAGCAGAAGAGCGAAATTTCTGGGAAAAAGTAGACCAGTTAAGAAATGGAAGGATGCTCGTTCAGGGAGATTGGCAGCCTATATGCACTTCTCAGGAAAGAGCAGAAGCGGAAGTAGATGCCGCGCTTTCCTTAATGCGTCTCGATAGAGGTCTTGAGGAAATTAAAGATTATGAAAATTTTCGAAACAGTACCGCTTCTCCCTTTAGTGTCGAAGAAGATGTGTTAAATAGTGAACGCCCCATAGATTTGTTTCTAAATGAAATACATATACTTATAGAATTAGGTCAAAATTCTGATTATTAAAGTAAGACTTAAAGTCGATATTAACTATTCTACTACTCAAAATTCCAAAAATGATATTATAGTTCGGATGTATGAATAATTTCCCTGAAATTAAGATAATTCGATCAAAGAGAAAGTCGATCGCGATTGCTATAAAATCTGATGGCACAGTTAAAATAAGAGCCCCGAAATATATTCCTAATTTTATTATAAATACTTTCGTAAAATATAGAGCTTATTGTAATGAAAAATTAATGCCTTTGTTATAGTTATACAAGAAATTGAGTAAGTTAAACTAATTTAGTTCATATATAGATTTTAAATTAATGACCTCTTGACACATTTATTTTAAAGGGGTACTATATCCCTTGTGGGGGGATATACCCCATAGACCGCTTAGAGCACTATATATATGGCTTACAGACCGAAAGACACACACGAAAGAATTACACACCGCCTCAAGATAGCGAGGGGACATTTAGATAAAGTCATTAAAATGATGGAAGACGATACCTACTGTATTGATGTGATGCATCAATTGCAAGCTGTCGAAAGCGGGCTAAAAGAAACAGGAAATCTCCTTCTCGAAAATCATCTCAAATGTTGTGTTGCCGATGCAATTAAAAATGGAGATGCCGATAAATCAATTTCTGAGATTATGGAGGTATTTAAAAAAAAATCATAGCGAATGGAGGTGAGAAATATGAAAGACGATAAGATGAAATACGGATTAGGAGGATTACTTATTGGAGGATTACTTGTTTGGCTTACAACTATGACAATTGTTAATTCAAACAATTTAGGCATGATGGGAATGATGGGTTACAAAAATGGAAATCAGTCAGACATCATGCAAAATGAGAACGTAATTGATGCACATTTTATTGAACAGATGATTCCTCACCACGAAGATGCGATAACTATGGCAGAACTTGCTCAAGAAAAAGCACAAAAGCCTGAAATAAAAGAGCTTGCTGAAAATATTATTCAGTCTCAGGGAGAGGAGATAAGTCAAATGAAGGAGTGGTATAAGTCATGGTTTGGAAAAGAAGTTCCTGAAGGGACCCAGGTTATGGATCAGCACGGAATGAGAACTGGAAACGGTATGCACATGGGAATGATGGGTGATGATACGGACATGACAAGGCTTGAAAATGCTCAAGATTTTGACAAAATTTTCATTGAGGGTATGATTCCACATCATCAAATGGCTGTGATGATGGCAAATATGCTTAAAGGAGGTACTCAAAGACCTGAAATGATAGAGCTTGCGGATGATATAGTAACCGCTCAGACAAATGAAATTGAACAAATGAGGCAATGGTATATTGATTGGGAGTATTCTCAGTAATCCTTTTAGAAGAAGAGCTGTCGATGCTCTTCTTCTAAGGAGATAACTATGACACTAGATAAAATATTTGTAATTATAGTAAGTATTTTGGGAATTGGATTTACTTACTGGTACTTTTTGATGAAAAAAGATAAAGAAGTTGAGGTAACCGGTAGTTCTATCGACATAACTGTTGACGGTGGATATCAGCCCAATTTCATAACTATTCCAAAAGGCGAAACTACTAAATTAAACTTTTACCGAAAAGATCCTTCAACTTGTTTAGAGGAAGTAGTGCTAAGTGATTTTAAAATAAAAAAATTTTTACCGTTAAATAAAAAAACAACTATCGAAGTGACTCCTCAAAAGGAGGGAGTATTCCAATTTTCATGTGGAATGAATATGTTCCATGGGAAATTAAGAGTTACCTAACATGACAAAAATTAAAAAAACATATCCTATCAAGGGAATGCATTGTGCATCCTGCGTAAATCTTATTGAAAAATCTCTAAAAAAGACTCCTGGGGTAAACGATGCTGTAGTTAATCTAGCAACAGAAAAAGCTACGGTTACTTATGACGAAAATGAGTGTAATGAAGAGCAAATTGCGACTGCGGTATCAAATGTTGGGTATGAGGTTGTATCAGAACACGAAACTGCTTCAGAAGACCAGGAAAAACTTGAAAAATCAAAAGAACTTAAAAAATTAAGAAACAAAGTGGCAGTAAGTCTTTTTCTAGGCGGATTAATTTTATGGGGCAGTTTCCCGGGTTTGATGAATTTTGCTCCGAATTTATTAAAGAATTTTTGGGTACAGTTAATACTTGCGACACCTGTTCAGTTTTGGGCGGGGTGGACTTTTTATAGAGCAACTATTCCCGCTCTAAAGCATAGGACTGCAAATATGGATACTCTCGTTGCTCTAGGTACCACGGTTGCTTACACATACTCTGCTTTTGTGACTTTTTTTCCAAGCGTTGTTATGGGTGTAGGGCTTGAGACTATGCCGTATTTTGATGTGGCGGCAATTGTAATAGGATTAATTCTTTTAGGACGCTACTTTGAGGCAAAGGCAAAGGGTCAAACATCAGAAGCTATTAAAAAGCTTATTGGAATGCAGGCAAAAACCGCAAGGGTCCTTCGGCAGGCTCAGGATAAATCTTTTCGGGAAGTTGATGTTCCAATAGAAGAAGTTTTCATAAATGATATTATCAGAGTAAGACCAGGTGAGAAAATTCCTGTTGATGGGATACTTTTGGAAGGAGAGTCATCTATTGATGAGTCTATGATAACTGGAGAAAGTATTCCCGTTGAAAAAATAAAAGGTGATACGGTAGTCGGCGCTACGATGAACAAAACTGGAACTTTTACATATAGAGCGGTAAAGATTGGGCAGGACACAATGCTTGCGCAGATTATAAAACTCGTCCAGGAAGCACAAGGCTCCAAAGCACCCATTCAAAGAATTGCGGATTTAATATCCTCATATTTTGTTCCTATTGTAATAATGCTGGCTATACTTACATTTGCAGTTTGGTATGTAATTGGCCCAAATCCTGCACTCCTTTTTGCACTTCTTAACACAGTTTCTGTTCTTATAATTGCATGCCCCTGCGCGATGGGACTTGCTACTCCTACGGCAATTATGGTCGGGACGGGGCTTGGCGCTCAGCGTGGGATACTTATAAAAGATGCTGCTAGCCTTGAAATAGCACATAAAATAAACACTATTATTTTTGATAAAACAGGAACTTTAACAAAGGGCAGACCCGAAGTAACTGATGTGATAAGAATCAAGAATCAAGAATCAGGAATTAAGAATGAAAATGAGCTTCTTAGACTTGCAGCATCAATTGAAAAAGGTTCAGAGCATTCTTTAGCTGAGGCAATTGTAAAAAAGGCTGAAAGTGAAAAACTTACACTTCAAAAAGTATCAAGCTTCAAAGCTGTTGCTGGCCACGGTGTTGTGGGTTTAGTCACAGGTAAGCAAATCTTATTTGGCAACAGACGATTAATGGAAAAAGAAGGAGTGGAGATTCTGAAACAAGTTCAGGATGACCTGACAAAGCTTGAAACTGAAGGTAAGACGGTAATGATTCTGGCAATTGATAAAAAACTCGTAGGTCTTATCGCCGTTGCCGATACTATAAAAGAGTCTGCAAAAGCTGGTGTACAAGCGCTACAGAGGAAGGGGATTGAAGTTGTTATGATAACCGGTGACAACCAAAGGACGGCTGATGCTATTGCTTCAAAGCTTGGGATAAAGAGGGTTTTGGCGGAGGTACTGCCTGATCAGAAAGAAGAGGAAGTAAAAAAGATACAGGCAGAAGGAAAGATTGTTGCTATGGTGGGCGATGGGATAAATGATGCTCCGGCACTTGCGAGTGCTGATATCGGGATTGCTATGGGAACCGGAACGGATGTTGCAATTGAAGCTGCTGATGTAACTCTAATAAATATGGATTTGATGTCTGTAGTATCAGCAATAGAGCTTTCTAGAAAAACTATGAGAACTATAAAAATGAATCTTTTTTGGGCATTTGGGTATAATATACTTTTAATACCGGTTGCAATGGGGCTTTTGTATCCTTTCTTTGGTATACTTTTAAGTCCCATCTTTGCTTCAGTTGCTATGGCATCAAGTTCAATATCGGTAGTAGCTAACTCTTTGTTATTAAAAAGAGTAAAAATTTAAATATGAATCTTTGGGTAATATTTTTAACAGGACTAACAATTGGGGGACTGACGTGTCTTGCAGTACAGGGCGGATTACTTGCTTCAGTTATTGCCGCGCGCGAAGGTGAAGAGGTACAAAAGGGTGTAAACACTAAAAATCCTGTTCTTCCTACTCTAGCATTTCTTATAACAAAACTTATCGCTTACACAGCATTTGGTTTTCTTTTGGGAGCCTTTGGTAGTGTTATAGGAATAAGTCAGACCACACAAATAGTAATGCAGCTTTTAGCAGGAATATATATGATAATTATCGCATTAAATCTTTTGAATGTTCATCCTATCTTCCGATATTTTGTTATACAACCCCCCAAATTCTTAACAAGAAGGATTAGAAACCAATCAAAAAGTAAAGATCTATTTGCACCTGCATTTCTGGGAGCAATGACTATATTTATTCCCTGCGGGACTACGCTTGCCATGGAAGCGCTTGCTGTAAGTAGCGCTAATCCATTTATGGGGGCTGCAATCATGGGGGCTTTTGTTCTCGGAACATTTCCAATCTTCTTTGGGGTAGGATGGATAACAAGCGTACTAGGCGATAGTTTCAGAACTAAATTCTTGAAAATTGCTGCGGTTTTACTGTTGTACCTTGGTCTTTCCTCAATTAATGGAGCTCTAATTGCATTTGGTTTTCCGATAAATTCTCAGAGTATCTCAAACAGCTTTAAATTAGATAGACAGCAAAGTACAGAGCGGGCTAGCGATGTATCAGTTTCTCAAGGCGCTGAAATTATTATTAGCGCAAGTGGATATTCGCCAGACTACATTCGAGTGAGATATGGTTCACCTGTAACAATAAAATTAACAGGGAAAGATGCGTACAGCTGTGCTTCAGCTTTTAGAATTCCATCGCTTGGAATAAGTAAAAATTTGCAGCCAAATGAATCTTACACTTTCTCGTTTACTCCTGATAAAAAAGGGATTATTCCATTCTCTTGCTCTATGGGAATGTATACAGGGGTGATTGAGGTAATTTAGAAAGTAGAGGATGAAAATTAAGAATTTAAAATTAAAAATCGACGGCATGCATTGCAGTTCTTGTGCTATGAATATAGATTTTGATTTAGAAGATTTAGATGGTATCCTTTCAGTAAAAACAAGCTATGCTAAACAAGAATCTGAAATTGAATACGACGAAAAAAAATTAAGTGTCGAAAAAATAGTATCTACAATTGAGAGTACCGGATACGCTACTTCTGTTGAGAACTAGTAATATATAGGCTTTGTATGTTTCCATTCTAATCTGCAATTTTAAAAAGTTATTATTAGGATTATTAATTTTACAAAAAGATACTATAATTCAAGCATATGAATTTAAAGGAAGATATTAAAGTCATTCGTTCTCGGCGGAAGTCGATCGCGATTGTTGTAAAACCTGATGGTACAGTTGAGGTAAGAGCCCCTAAGTATATGCCTATGTTTTTGATTAATGCTTTTATAAAGTCCAAATCTGACTGGATAAAAGATCGTCAACACGATTTAAAAAAACACAAAAAGGATGAGAGAAAATTTATAAATGGTGAGAAATTTATGTATTTAGGAGGCGAGTACTTACTGAAATTAGGTAATTATGTAGATATAGACATAAAAGATAAATATATGCTTTTTCCGGCAGCATTGGGATTTAGAGGTAAAAAGGCAATAGAGTTGTGGTATGTTAAAAAGGCAAAGAAAATCATTTCCGAACAATTAGAATATTATTCAAAAAAAATGGAATTGTCATATAAAAGTGTTGCTTTTTCCGACACGAAGTCTAAGTGGGGATCATGCACGCACGACAATAGATTGCAGTTTAACTGGAGGCTAATTATGGCTCCTATGATAGTTATTCGCTATGTAATCATTCATGAACTAACTCACACAATTCACAAAAATCACTCTCGCTCATTTTGGATGAAAGTCAGTGAGCAAAATCCTTCTTATAAGCAGCAGATTAAATGGCTCAAGACTCATGGAGAAAAACTTCAAAATTAATATTTGTAAGAAATTTGATATTTCTGATACACTAAATTCATGAAGAGAGGGTTGCTGTTTATTTATTCACTTGGTATTTCGTTTCTCGCAGGAGGAATTGGCTCTATATTTACAATTTCTCAGATTGAAAATTGGTATTCAGCTTTAGATAAGCCCATATTTACTCCACCTAATTGGGTATTCGGTCCTGTATGGAATATCTTATATCTTCTTATGGGAATTGCTTTGTATCTGGTCATTACCTCTAAAAAAAGCAAAGAAAGAAGTTTGGGATTTAAGCTTTTCTATTTTCAGTTAATTTTAAATACACTTTGGTCTATAATATTTTTCGGACTCGAGAACACAGAACTTGCATTAGTTGTAATTTTGGTTCTGTGGGGAGCTATATTTATGACTATAAAGCAATTTCAAATAATAAATAGAACAGCTGGAAATCTTTTATTGCCTTATATAGTGTGGGTTACTATCGCTACACTTCTAAATTTAGGAATAGTTATTTTGAATTAGTTTTCTTGTCGATTTTGTATTTTTGGTAAGCAAGAATCATCCAGCAGAAAGATACTATCAGAGTTAATATTGCACTTATCCAAAGCTGAAGGCTTCCCAGAGCAATTGCAAAAGAAATTAAAATCAATGAATTTGGAAGACTAGTATAGAAAGATGGTTTGTCTTTCCCTTTGATCGATGGGATCATTGCTAAAATGAAGAAAATATTTCCTACTGTTAAAATTAAGTCTTGCCAAGCCATATTTAAATGTTAGAGGATAATAAACAAACGCGCAACTTTAGTTTTTCGCTTGTGACCGCATTCTGCGGGCTTCTGCTTCATCTAGGATAATTTTTCTGATGCGAATGTTTTTCGGTGTAACTTCTACTAACTCGTCGTCTGCTATGTATTCTAGAGCATCTTCAAGACCCATGATTTTTGGTGTTCTAAAGTATTCAGTGACTCCGTCTCCTTTTGAGCGCATATTAGTAAGATGCTTTGTTTTACACACGTTAATACTGAGATCATCATTTCGTGCGTTTTTACCAACAACTTGACCTTTGTAGACTGGAGTTTGGGGACCGATAAATAAAAGTCCTCTGTCCTGTATATTTGCAAGCCCATATTGGTTAGCAACTCCTGTTTCGTGCGCGACTAAAGAGCCCTGTTCTCTCTCATGTGTGTACCCGTTATCAGGAGCGTATTCATGAAAAAGCGTGTTAATTATTCCAAGTCCTTTTGTATCAGTAACAAATTCTCCTCTATATCCAAATAGTCCTTTTGAGGAAATTATAAAGTCGAGTGATGCGATTCCATTATCAGATCTCATGTCTTTGAGATCTCCACGTCTTGTTCCCATTTTTTGAATTACTGAGCCCGCATATTCTTCAGGAACTTCTATAAATACCTGTTCATATGGTGTTAATTTTTTCCCGTCTACTTCTTTATCTATAACCTGAGGGCGACCTACCTGGAATTCGTATCCTTCGCGTCTCATTCTTTCGATAAGAATAGCTAGATGAAGCTCTCCACGACCAGAAACAATCCATCCTCCTGTGCCATCACCTTCAACACGAAGTGCCATATCTGTTTCGGTTTCTTTATACAGTCTTTGTTCTATTTGACGTGATGTTTTGAATTCTCCCTCTTTTCCTGCAAATGGTGAGTTATTCACCATAAATTGTGCGCGGATAGTAGGTTCTTCTATTTTAAGAAGTGGAAGCGCGATAGGATTATTTATGTCAGCGACAGTTTCTCCAATAACTGGATCAGTAATTCCTGCGATCGCGACTATATCGCCAGCTTGAGCTTCTTTTACTTCGAGTTTACCTAGTCCGACAAATGTCATAAGTGAGGATATTTTGCTTTTTTTAACTTCTCCTTCTCGAGTTATGTGTGCTACTTCCTGACCGGAAGTGATTGTTCCATTATAAATTCTTCCTATCGCAATTCTTCCTTTATGTGTGTCATTTGCAAGAGTTGTAACTAGCATTTGAAGAGGTGCTGCTGGATCAACTTTTGGTGCTGGGATTTCTTTAAGTAATATGTCAAATATTGGAGTGATGTCAGTCATGTCATTAATATTTTCTGTTAGTCCTGCCTTGCCATTCTTTGCAGACGCGTAAATAATAGGAAATTCTGCTGTAGCATCATCAGCACCCAGTTCTAGGAAAAGATCCAAAGTTTTGTCTAGTACATAATGAATTCGTGCATCAGGTTTATCAATTTTATTTACTACAACGATTATTTTGTGCTTCATAGCTAGTGCTTTTTTGAGAACAAAACGTGTTTGGGGCATAGGTCCTTCTTTCGCGTCGATTAAAAGCAGACATCCGTCAGCCATTTTTAGAACTCTTTCAACTTCTCCGCCGAAATCAGCGTGTCCAGGAGTATCGATAATATTAATTTTTGTGTCTCCCCACATAACAGATGCATTTTTAGAGAATATAGTTATTCCCCTTTCGCGCTCGAGTTCATTACTATCCATGATAAGAGTTTCTGCACTGTCTTTGTTCATTTGGGTTTTGGACTGCGTGAGAAGAGCGTCGACGAGGGTTGTTTTACCGTGGTCAACGTGAGCGATTATTGCAATATTGCGTATATTATTCATAAAAAAAACCGCCCTTTCTGCGGTTAACTGTATTATAACAGAATCCTATAGAAAATGTGAAATTTTGTGTTTGAACTAGATGCTTATGTTAACTATAATATCTGTATGTTAAAACCAGTTAATTCAAATATATCATTTCCTGAGATAGAAGAAAACATTTTGAAATTTTGGAAAGAAAACAAGATTTTTGAAAAATCTGTTGAAAAAGATTATGGTGGAAAAAAATGGACATTTCTAGATGGACCGCCATTTGTAACAGGTATGCCTCATTATGGCAGCCTCTTGTCATCGCTTCCTAAAGACGTATTCGGAAGATACTGGACCATGAAGGGCTATAAGGTTCGTCGTGTTTGGGGATGGGACGGACACGGGTTACCTATCGAGAATAAAGTTGAAACAGCCTTAGGGGTAGAGCGAAAAAAAGATATCGAGGATAAAATTGGAGTAGATAAATTTATACAAGAGTGTAGAAAGTATGTAGATGACGTTTCGTCAGAATGGGAATGGTATGTCGATCACATAGGGCGCTGGGTCGATTTTAAGAATGCATATAAGACTTGGGATACGGATTATATGGAGTCTGTTATGTGGGTTTTTAAGAATCTGTATGATAAGGGGCATATTTACAAGGGACTTAGAATAGGGCTTTATTGTCCTCATTGTTCAACTCCAATATCTAATTTTGAAGTTGCGATGGATGCTGATAACTATAAAGAGCTTTCGGACTTCGCAACTACCTATAAGTATCAACTGGAAGGGGAAGATAATATATATATTCTTGCTTGGTCAACAACTCCTTGGAATAAGATAGTTACTCCAGCACTCGCCATTAATCCAAAATTAAAATATGTGAAGGTGAAGCAGAACAATGAGTTTTATATTTTGGCAAAGTCTACATTAAAAATACTAGGCGAGGAATCGAGTTATGAAATAATTGAAGAATTCGAAGGACAGGAATTAGTAGGTAAAAAATATGTTCCTCATTATGATTATTATAAAAATAATGTAAAAGAAGGCGAAAGAATTTTTGAAATAGTAGAGGCTAATTTTGTTGAAGCAGAGGAGGGCACAGGAGTTGTAACGATTGCGGCTTATGGAGAAGAGGATTTAAAGCTTATGAATGATCAAAATATTCATAAGGAAATTCATCTGGATGAAGAAGGTAATATTAAAGGCGATATTCCTGTTTTTGGAGGTATGTATTATCTCAAGGCAAATAAAATGGTTAACGAGGATCTATTAAATCGTGGTCTAATATATAAAGACGAGCAAAGAATTCACAGTGTCCCTTTGTGTTGGAGATGTCACACTAGGCTTTATTATGCACCACTTGATGCATGGTTTGTCGATATTCAGAGTATTAAGGAGAAGCTTAAGAGCGTGAATGAGGATATTAATTGGTTCCCGAAGCATTTTAAGAATGGAAGATTTCTTAAAAGTCTCGAAAGTGCTCCTGATTGGAATATTTCTCGAAATAGGTATTGGGGAAGCCCAATACCTGTATGGGAATGCGCTTGCGGTAATAGAATAGTTACAGGAAGTATTGCTGAAATAGAAGAGCTTTCAGGTATTCGAGTAAAAGATTTGCACAAACCTGAGATCGACTTGGTTCAAATATTGTGCAAAAAATGTGGACAGATGGCAAGTAGAGTACCAGAAGTACTCGATAGCTGGATAGAAGCAGGAAGTGCTTCTTTTGCTGAACGACACTATCCTTTTTCAGATGAAAAACTTGAGGACTTCTTTCCTCCGGACTTTATAGCTGAATATACGGGGCAAATTAGAGCATGGTTTTATGTTCTTCATGTTATAGGAGTTGGACTGTTTGATTCGAAGGCATTTAAAAATGTTTTAGTTGAGGGTGTAATTTTGGGGACTGACGGTAGAAAAATGAGTAAAAATTTCGGAAACTATCCTGACCCGAAGGAAATGCTAGGGAAATATGGAGGAGATGCTTTACGTTTATACCTGTTGGGAAGTAATGTTATGCGCGGAGAGGATATAAAAATATCTGAAGATGATTATAAAGACCAAGTAAAGGGTAGCATGTTGATTTTATGGAATATTTACAATTTTTATGTTTCAAACGCAATTTTACTAGAGTGGCGAACAAAAGAAATGAGTACAAAACCCGTAGGAGAATTGGACAGATGGCTTATAAGTAAAATCGAGCGGTTGAATGAATTAGTAGTAAGTCATCTAGATGGTTACGATACAGTGAGTGCGATAAATGAGATTAAAGCATTTATTTCCGATTTCTCGACTTGGTACATCAGGCGTAGTAGGGAGAGGCTATATTCTGAAGAAAAAGACGAAATAGAGGCGTTTTTTGCGACTACACGATATGTTTTGATTAAATTGTCCAAATTAATTTCTCCAATTATGCCTTTCGTCTCGGAGGAGATGTATAAAAATCTTACAGAAGACGAGTCTGTACATTTGACGGCTTATCCTGAAGCGAAAAAAGATTATATAGATACTGACCTAGAAAAAGAAATGGATGTGGTGCGCCAAGTAGTAGAGATGGTTCATTTTGAAAGAAAAAAGGCTCAGATAAAAGTAAGACAGCCACTAGCGTCTGTTAAATTAACTTCGGGAATCGAATTATCGGATGGTTTGAAGCGAATAATATGTCAGGAAGTAAATGTAAAAGATGTTGTGGTAAATATCGGTGAGAGTATAAAGGTTGCATTAGATACGAATATCACGGAGGAATTGAGGGAAGAAGGAGAAATGAGGGAGATAATTAGAAGTATTCAGGGTGAAAGGAAAAAAATGGGAACAAATAGACTAGAACTGGTTGATGTTAAATTGCCAAAATGGCCTCAAAAATATGAGGACGAAATTAAAAGAAGAACCCTAGTCCGTGAATTTATAAAAGCAGAAAATTTTGAAGTAGTGCGTTCTAATGGATAAAAAGAATACAGGTTTAAAAGGTTTTTTCAAGCAGATTGATTTTTCTATTTTTATTCCGGTTTTAGTTCTGGTCATAATAAGTCTTTCGACTTTGTTTTCCATAAACCCTTCATTTTTTAGACAGCAGACTGTAGCTTTATCTTTGGCTCTTGTTGCATTTTTTGTTTTTACGAAAGTAGATCTTAGGATTCTTTCGTATAGTTCTAAGTTCATTTATATATTTATTATTATTTTTTTGGTACTCGTACTCTTATTTGGAATTCAAGTTAATAATGCCAGAAGCTGGTTTGATATTTTTGGAGTAAGAATTCAAATCTCTGAGATAGTTAAGCCATTCTTTTTAATAGTAATTGCGACATTTTTATCTCAAAAAATAACAAAAAATATTTATAGATTCGTGGGATTTGCGGCTATATTCTTTCCTGTCTTTTTTTTAATTGCAAGACAGCCTGATTTAGGAACTGGGATTGTATTTTTTTCGTCTGTTGCGTTACTTTTTATTTTGTCAGGTTTTCCGAAAAGATATTTACTGGCAACATTTTTATCAGCAATGTTAATTTTGCCAATCGTTTTTCTTACGCTTCGTGAATATCAAAAACAGAGGATACTGACGTTTTTTGATATTACGAGTGACCCGACAGGAGCGTCTTACAATGCGATTCAATCTCTTATATCAATTGGGAGTGGTGGTGTATTCGGAAAAGGCTTTGGTGGAGGGACGCAGTCTCTTCTGAGATTTCTTCCTGAACAGCACAATGATTTTATTTTTGCAACAATTTCTGAAGATTTGGGTTTTGTGGGATCTGTTGCTGTAATCTGTCTTTTCTCATTTTTGCTATACAGGATTTATAAAATTGCTATGAATTCTAAGAATTATGAGTACTATTTATGCATGGGAATATTTGGAATATTTTTCTTTCAGGTATTATTTAACGTAGGTATGAATTTGGGTCTTATGCCTGTTATTGGGGTCACTTTGCCGTTCGTGTCGCATGGAGGAAGCTCTCTTTTATCAAGTTTTATAGCACTCGGAATGGTCTCAAATATAGCTTATGAAAACAAAAAGAGACAATCTATGGAAATAATGTAAGTTTTTTGCTACAATATGTCACTATGAACTATGCAATTATAAAAGCAGGCGGAAAGCAGTATGTTGTAAAGCCTAATGAATCTTTTACTACAGACAAACTTGAAGGAAGTGCTGGAGACAAAATTTCTTTTGATGAGGTGCTGTTAGTCGTAGATGGTGATAGCGCAAAATTAGGAAGCCCATTGGTTACGGGTTTTAAAGTAGAAGGTAAAATAATTGAGCAAAAATTAGGAGATAAAGTGCGAGTTGCAAAATATAAATCGAAATCAAGATATAGAAAAGTTAGAGGATTTCGTGCTAACCTGACTGAGGTTATGATAGAATCCATAAAAGAAACAAAAAGTAAAGGAGACGCCGTCTAGAGGATTCTGTCCGGCGGAAAAATAAATGGCACATACAAAGTCACAAGGAGCTGTTAAAGGAAATCGCGACTCGATATCGAAAAGATTAGGGGTTAAAATTTATGGTGGTTCGAAGGTAGCAGCTGGAAACATTATAATTCGTCAAAAAGGAAGTCATTTTGGAATAGGAAATGGGGCTTCTTTTGGAAATGACTACACGATTTTCGCTTTAAAAAACGGAATTGTAAATTTTATCACTCGAAAAGGAAAAAAAATTGTGGAGGTAATCTAAAATGGCAGAAACAAGAGTTATTGACATGGATCCATCATTACTTCAGCCAAATCCACTTCAGCCCAGAGGTTTAATTTCTCCAGAATCACTCACAGACCTAGTTAATTCTATCCGAGAGCAGGGTATTTTAGAGCCTATTGTGGTTGCAGAGACGCCAGCAGGATATCAAATTATAGCAGGTGAAAGAAGATGGAGAGCAGCAAGGATTTTAAATCTTTCTGAAGTCCCTGTTATCGTTAAGCAGACATCACCTCAGCAAATGCTGGAAATGTCTATAGTAGAGAACGTTCAGCGTGAAGATTTAAATCCTATTGAGCGTGCGCAGGCATATAAAAGACTTATTGATGAATTTAACCTATCGGTGACGGAAGTTGCTAAGAGAGTTGGTAAGAGCCTGCCTTATATTTCTAATAGTATACGTCTTTTAACCCTTCCTGATGCAATTAAAGATGCTCTTGCAGCTGGTGTTATATCAGAAGGACACGTAAGGCCACTTATATCGATAGGAGATTCTAAATTAATGCTGCAGGCTTTCAGGAAGATACTCGTTGAGGGAATAAGCGTAAGGGGAGCTGAGGATGTTGCAAGACAAGTTAAGGCTGAGGTTCAGAAGAAGGATCCACAGAAGAGAGTTGATAGAATTTATATACCTGAACAGGAAGAAATGGCAAAAAGTTTGTCTCAGAGGCACGGATGGAATGTAAAATTTGACCAATCTAGGGTAAATGGAAAGATCGTTATTGTAATAAAGGGTGATCAGGAAAAAACAACAGAAGAATTAAAAAGAATTTACGATAAACTACTAAGTTAATTTATTTCAGCGTGTTCTACTACTCTAAAACGATTTAGAGGCCAGTATACAAAGAAAGATTTACCTATAATTTCACTTTTTGCCACAAGTCCCCACTCTCGCGAATCAGAACTATTTGACCTATTATCGCCTGAAACAAAGTATTGACCTTCTGGAACCTTCACTTGAGCACCTTCAGATAGGAAATTTCCGCCGGTTGTGACAAAATTTGGGGGTAAATAGTCTTCCTCGAGAACTTTACCGTTCAAAATATAATGACCATCACTTAAAGAAATAGTGTCACCTTCGGTTGCAATTATTCTTTTAATAAAATCCTTATTTTTTTCGGTGGGTGAATGAAAAACGATTACATCACCTTTTTTAAATTCCCCAAACCGTTTTGTTATTAGATTTGTTAGGACATATTCTCCATTCTCAAAATTTGGGAACATAGAAAGTCCATTTACTTGATATGGGCGAAATAGGAAAGCATAGATCACTACAAAGATCGCGCCGGCAATAACTAGCGTTTGGATTAAATCAAAAAGAATATAATATATTTTTCTAACGATAAACATGTCTTCCTATTTTCTCGTCTAAAGTAGTTATTGTCAACATCAAATAGTATTATCTGAATTTATCTGATAAAATTGCATTTAAAGAATTTTAAGTTCAAAGTTAGCTGTAAAATTTTTAATTTGAATGTAAAAAAATTAGCGTATCGAGAGTCAAATTAGCAGTCACACTTAGTAAGTGATAATAGAGAATAAAGTGCATTTTACGTTGATATATCAATCCAAACTATCATTTTTAATTACATATAAAACTGATACTTAGTATATCAAAGATGATCGAAGTATGATTTTTGATTTTATGAAAAACACAACAAATAGGCCAAAAGTTTTGTTTTTAACCAGACTTTTTTATCCGCATATAGGTGGCGTTGAGACTCATGTAGGGAAAATTTCACATCTTCTAGTTAATATGGGGTTTGAGATAACAATTATTACTGAACACTATGATGAAAATTTAAAAACTCACGAAGCTTTAGATGGAATAAATATATATCGAATCCCAATCAAAAATTCTGATAAGAATAAAAAATTTGAAATTTGGAAATGGATGATAACACATAGAGAAATGATTAAAAATCACGATGTAATTCATATCCATGATGTATTTTTTTGGATATTACCACTGTTTTTTATTTTAGATAGAAAAAAAATATTTACAACATTTCATGGATATGAGAGCTACCCGGTAAGCATAAGTAGTAAAATACAAAAAAAAATTGCTGCAAAATTTAGCAAAGGCAATATTGTAGTAGGGGAATTTATAAAAAAATGGTTTGGAATAACTTCTAATGCGGTAATTTATGGGGGAGTTGATTTGCCCTCTATTACCGCAAATGAGGCTAAAAGGGCTCACAAAATATTAAATATTTTATATATAGGGAGACTTTCTTGTGATATGGCTTCTCTGGAATACGAAAAAACACTTAAAAAACTTAAAAAAAATGGGGTCAGTTTTAACCTTGTGGTCTGCGGAGAGGGTGAATTTAGGAATAAATATGAAAAAATAGGTAATGTGGTGGGTTTTGTTACCGATTTGGACAAATATATAGAAAAAACGGATATAGTTTTCTCTTCTTCATACCTGGCAATGCTCCAAGTAATGATGCAAAAAAAGCCGATTTTTGCCATTTATGACAATCCCTTAAAAGAAGATTACCTAAAGAAATCACCGTTCGAAAAATATATATCTGTAAATTCTAGTGGAGAAGCGCTTTATAGACAAATAAAAAATAACAAAATGTATGAATTGCCGATAGAAGACGGCTATATATGGGCAAAAAGTCAAACCTGGGTAAAAGTAGCAGAAAATTATAAGTCGCTCTGGAAAATATGAAAATTGGATTTATTTCTACTGTTTTAAATGAGGAAGCATCGGCAAGATCATTTTTGGATTCTTTGTTAGTGCAGACGATAATGCCGTCAGAGATAATCATCGTTGATGGAGGTTCTTCTGACAACACTGTAGAAAATATTAAAAACTATAAAAAACTTTTTCAAAAAAAGAAGATTAAATTTGAACTTTATATAAAGAACGGAAATATTTCTTCAGGACGCAATTATGGAATAAGAAAATCCACAAGTGAACTTATCGCCTTTTCGGATTTTGGTTGTATTTTAGAGAAGGATTGGTTAGAGAAGATAACTTTACCATTCAAACACCACAACGCTGAAGTAGTTGCGGGCTATTATAAAGGACTAGCAACGAGTAATTTTCAGAAATGTTTGGTCCCTTATGTTTTAGTTATGCCAGATAAATTAAATGAAGATTTTTTACCTTCGGGGCGTTCCATGGCAATTTTGAAAAAAACTTTATTAAAAGTCGGAGGATTTTCTGAAAGACTAGATTATGGTGAGGATTATGATTTAGCATTGAAACTTAAGCAAAGCGATGTAAGAATTGTTCTGGCGAAAAAAGCAATAGTAGGCTGGATCCCAAGGAGTGATGTATTTAGTGCCTTTAAAATGTTTTATAGGTATGCGTATGGAGATATTAAAGCTGGTAATTTTAGACCTAAGGTAATATTAATCTTGTTAAGATACTTGGTCTTTATATTGTTAACTATATTCTTGTTCTTCATTTCAACTCAAATTTTAATAGTTTTTATTATATTTGTAGTTTTTATTTATTTTTCCTGGTCGATTCTTAAAAATTATAAATACATAAAAGATATTTCTGCGGTTATTTATCTTCCTATAATTCAAATGATTTCTGATCTAGCGATTATAAATGGTACAATTTTAGGAAGATTTAATAAAATATGGGTTACACAAAAATAACTATAAAAGGAATTTCGTGGGTTGGAGGGGTACGGGTAGTTACAAGAGTTATTTCAGTAGCACGTACTGCAATTGTTGCGAGAATTCTTACCCCAGCGGATTTCGGATTTTTTGCAATAGCCTCTATCGTGCTTGCGCTTGTCGAGCTGATTACTGAGACGGGTATAAATATAGTACTAACTCAAAAGAAGGAGGAGATAGATAAATACATAAATACAGCATGGACGGTTTCGATTATTCGAGGATTTATAATAAGTGCTGTAATAATATTATCTGCCCCTTTTGTGTCTTCGTTTTTTAATTCAAGTCAAACGATGGGACTTATAATGCTTGTGAGCATAGTACCTCTAGTAAGAGGATTTATAAATCCGTCGGTTGTCAAATTCATAAAGGATTTGGAATTTAGAAAAGAATTTATTTATCGTGTTAGTGTATTTAGCGTAGAGTCAATTATCACAATTTGTTGGGCGTATTATTTTAAAAATGCTGAAAGTTTAGTTATGGGACTTATAATTGGGGCTTTGTTTGAAGTAGTTATGTCATTTATTTTAGTTAGGCCATTGCCTAAGATTTCTTTTGATAAAGATAAATTTTTAGAAGTTTTAAATAAGGGAAAATGGTTAACTACAACAGGAATCCTAAATTATGCCTATGGAAGCGGAGATGATGTAGTGGTCGGAAAAATTCTTAATGCTACGTCTTTGGGTCTTTATGACGTTGCATACAGGTTTTCGATGTTGCCCATTACTGAAGTATCAGATGTTGTGGGAAAGGTGACATTTCCTGTTTATGTAAAGATTTCAGAAGATGTTGAGAGATTGAAAAAGGCATACATAAAGTCTTTACTTTTGATATCATTGATTTCAATATTTATAGGGTTCACTCTAATAATTTTTCCAGAACAAATTATCGTTATTATTTTGGGTGAAAAATGGCTTCCGGCAGCTCCTGTTCTGCCGGTACTTGCGGTTGTAGGTATGGTAAGGGCAATTGTTTTTTCGATCACGGTGCCTCTTTATGCACTTGGAATGCAAAATAAAATGACGGTGATAACGCTTGTGAGCTTTCTGGGAATGGCGATATCTATAGTGCCAATGGTAATTTCCTTTGGACTTTTAGGTGCTGCATATTCAGCGTTAATTGGGACCGTGGTAACTATTCCTTACGTGATATATATATCAATGAACATCTTTAGGAAGGTTTAATTTCTTATGCACAGTAGATTTGTATCATAGAGTTTTTTTGAATTTACCAACTTAGTTATTTCTTTAGTGCTAGTTTTCGGCGATGTGGTTTTTCTGTCGTCTACAAAAAATAATTCAAACGAATATTTATCAAGTAGAGAAAGCAATTTTTCAAAACTCCCATCATTTTGAGATAGCCCGTCCGGCCAAAATTCAATCAAGAGTTTAATTTTTTTGTTTCTCTTTAGAGTTTTTTTCATGCCGAGTAGCGCTTTTAATTCAGAGCCTTGTATATCCATTTTAATAAAATCAATTTTTTTGTTATTCATTATTTCATCTATGGTAGTTGACTGAACTTTTGTTACGATTCGCTTCATACCGTTATCAAAAATCCTGTTATCTCCAGTGTTAGAATCATTTGTGTAGAAATTAATGCGTCCGAGTTTGTTTGAGATTGCCTTTTTAATAACTTGTATATTCTTATAATTGTTCGCTTTTATGTTTTTTTTAAGAAGTGAATAATTTTTAGAATCTGGCTCTATGGAGTAAACTTTTCCTTCACTTCCTACAATTCTTGATGCAAGTAGTGAGTAATATCCAATATGAGCACCGACGTCTACGAAAGTATCGCCTGGATTTAGATTCTTCAAAATAGTTTTGGTGCTATTTCTTTCCCAGGTTTTATCAAGCAGTAGATTATGGGAAATTATTGTATCGTCCTTATCTAAATACATTATCGAATCATGAACGACTATTTTACCTGGGGTCAGTAGTCCGTATACTTTTCTTGTTAATTTATATTTAACTATCCTGTCTATTATTGATCTTTTTAGCCCTTTTACTTTTAAGTCAGATTTGTAAATATTAAGCTTTCGTTTGAATGTTGCTATCATGTTAAAATGTATACGATATTATATTAAAGTAGTTTGATTAAGTCCATGAAGAATTTGAATATTGGTATTATCCAACAATCTCCTGATATAGGTGGTGCAGAAACTTATATGCTTTCCTTGATGAAAGAATTTAGATCTAATGGGAATAATATATTTTTTGCATGTAATCAAGGAAAGTTTTTAAAAGCGGGAAAAAAAATTGCGAATGAATCTTTCGAAATACCTTTTATACTAGATATTATAGGGAATTATAAGGGATTTATAAAAAGCATCATTCTTTTGCCTTTTGCAGTTATTTATTATTTAAAGTTATTATCAGATTTCAAAAGAAAGGGGGTCGGTATAATTATAATGAGCGGATTTTCAGAAAAAATGCTTGTAACAATTCTTTCGCCTTTATTTAAAATTCCTGTTGTTTGGATTGAGTACAGCAGGTTGAGAATAGTTTTTTCCAGAAATTTTCATATCCCGAAGTTTTTGTATTTAAACCTCCAAAGCCTTGCGAGAAAAATTGTGGTTCCAACAAATTATGCAAAAAGCGGGTTAGTTGAAGAAGGAGTAAAGATAAAGAAGACTAGGGTAATTCTGCTAGGTGTGGACTTTAAAAGTGAAAGAAAATTTAAAAAAAATAATGACAGTGAATTTATTATCGGAAATGTATCTAGACTTACTCGCGAAAAAGGCCAGCAATATACTATAAAAGCAATACCACATGTTCTTAAGTCAATTCCGAATGCAAGACTAATGTTAGTTGGAGATGGTCCTGATAGAAAATATTTTGAAAAATTGATTAAGGAGCTCAATATTGAGAGCAGTGTAGAAATTGTGGGATTTGTTAAAAATACTGATAGTTACTATGAAAAGATGGATTTATTTGTTTTTCCAACTGTCTGGAATATGGAAGGGTTTGGCTTAGTTGCTGTTGAGGCGCTTTCTTATAAAATTCCTGTAGTCGCAAATAATATAAAACCGGTGAGTGAAGTATTAAATAATTTAGCAGCCTTTACTGATGTAAAGAATTCAAAGGTTTTGGGGGATAAAATAATAAGCTTATATAATGATCCAAATAAGAGAATTATAGCTCAAAAAAGCTATGAAAGAGCAAAAAATATTTATGATTTTAAGAAGAATAGCAATGAATTATTTAAATTACTTTTTATAGAGGCAAGCAACAATAAGAAATAGAGTTACGAGATTTCAGAATAAGCTTTTTTCATATGATAAAAGAATATATAATATCTAAATGACTAAGATTTCTGCAGTAGTTATTACTAAAAACGAAGAGAGCAATATAAAAACGTGCTTAGAATCATTATTATTTTGTGATGAGGTTATTGTTGTAGACGATGAATCTATAGATAAAACTCGAATAATTGCCGAAAAGTATAACACCAAGGTGTATATTAATAGACTTGAGAATTTTAGCAGCCAGAGAAATTTCGGTTTGTCTAAAGTAAACCACGAATGGGTATTATTTATAGACGCTGACGAGATTGTTTCAAATGAATTAAAGGAAGAAATTGTTAAAAAAATTGATACTTTGAATATTAATGGGTTTTTTATTCAAAGAAGAGATGTTTTTTTAGGAAAAAAAATGCAACATGGAGATTTGGGAAAAGTAAGCTTAATGAGACTTGCTAAGAGAAATTTTAAATGGGTAAATGATGTTCATGAGGTTTGGGAAGTTACTGGAAAAACATCGAATTTAGAAAATCCAGTAATTCATAATTCTCACAAAAATCTATCTGAATTTATTGAGAAAATTGATCAGTATTCATCATTGCGCGCGGAAGAATTGCAAAAACAAAAAGTTTTCTCATCATCCTTTTCGATAGTATTCTATCCAGTGGGAAAGTTTACAAATTTATTTTTTATAAAACTAGGATTTTTAGACGGACTTCATGGATTCGTGCATGCTGTTTTTATGAGCATGTATTCATTTTTTGTCCGCGGTAAGTTATACCAACTGAATAATGAACGTAAATAAATTTATTGCCGTTTTTTCTCTATATGCGTTTCTTATTTTTATTATTTATATTATTCATTTATTATGCAGGGTAGATTACTGTTTTCAATTGCCATTCTAATTGGTATTTATTCTTATTTTGTATTTTTTGCTGGGTTATTTGGGAATCTAAATAAGAGTGTAATAGGTGCTTCACTTATAATAATTTTTGCAGCTATTCTAGTATTTCTTTTTGTTTACAAAGAATCAGTTGTGAGTATTTATATTCAAGCAAAAAAAAATTCATTTTATTTTTTAATACTCTTGTTTTGTATTTCCGTTAACCTAATTGGTGTAATAGGTCCAGAGCTGGGATTTGATGCGCTATGGTATCACTTAGTTATTCCAAAGTTATTTATCGAGTGGGAATCAATTAACTTTATTAGAGGAGGTCTGCTTTACTATTCAGCTATGCCAAAGTTAGTGGATATGCTTTATATTCCGGCTTTAATGTTTGGTAATGAGCTAACTGTAAAATTTATTCATTTTTTGTTTGGAATACTTACTACGGTTGTTACATATAAGATTGCAAACTTATTTTTAGATAAGAAATGGTCTTATCTTGCGGCTGTCGTTTTTTATTCAAATTTAGTAGTGGGATGGATGTCCATAACCGGATATATAGACTTAGGGCGCGCTTTTTTTGGAACTCTTTCAATTTATTCTTTTCTTTTATTTTATAAAACGAAAGATTTTAGGTACTTTTTTCTTTCTTCAATTTTGGCTGGATTTGAGGTTGCAACAAAATTTTTGGGGTTTAGTACGCTAATTTCTTTAGTTCTGGCATACGTATTCTTTATAGATGGCAGGATGTTTTTAAAAATCAAAAATATTATTCTTTATGTTTTAATCTCTGTTGCAGTAGTTACGCCATGGCTAATTTTTTCATATATATCGACTAATCATCTTTTTTATCCCTTCTTTACCGATATTTATCCTTCGGGGGTAAGCATATTAAGCTTTAATCCACTTCTTATTTTAAAGGACACGATAGGTTTATTCTTGTTTTCTGCGGACCCAATTTCTCCAATTTATTTAATTTTTCTGCCAATTATAGTTTTCCATTTCAAATCATCATCTAAAAATATTAAATTGTTAATTTTTATACTAGCAATCAATCTTTTAATTTGGAATTTTGTTCCACAAAAGAATTCGAGGTTTATAATTCCATATCTTCCAATTTTCTCCGTTTTGGCAATTTGGGGACTTAGTGTTTCGACAAAAAATTTACAAAAAATAGGATATATATTTTTATATTTCACGTTTATTCTAAATATTATTTATAGGGGAGTTGCTAATTTTAAGTATGTTCCGGTAATCTTAGTTTTAGAATCAAAAAAAGAATTTTTGGTTCAAAATCTAAATTTTGATTTTGGTGATTATTTGGATGTGGAAAATAAAGTAGAGAGAATCGTGAAGGACGAAAAGGTACTTATCAAAGGGATTCACAACTTATACTATGTTGATTTTTCATTTGATCATGAATCATGGGCAAAAGGCGATAATTATTCATATATTCTAACTAGGGGAGAACTTGAGGATAAAAATGGTTATAATTTAATTTACATAGATCTAATTACAAATACTTATCTTTATGAAAAAAATTAGTAGTATTATTTTTATATTATATTTCTTATTGATTTTGAGTTTTCCCATGGGAGTAATATTACGATTCACTCCTATGCAGAATGTAAATATATATCCACAAGATTTATTTGCCGGAGCAATATTCATTACTACAATTTTATTTTTAGTTAAGAATAAGAATTATTATAGGAATAATTTACTTATTTCTATCGCAATTTTTAATTTAATCGCTGTTTTATCTCTATTACTGAATATTTTTACTTTAAGTAGTTATGAATTTTTGGTAGCTTTTTCCTACCTACTCAGGTTCAACGTTTATGCATCACTGTTATTTATGAATATTTTTGGATTAGAGAAAAGTAAGAAAACGATTTTAAAAAGAGCATTTATTTTTTCAACAATACTTTTTATTATTCTTGGATATATTCAATTCATTTTTTATAACAACCTGAGAAATTTATATTATTTAGGATGGGACGAGCATGTACATAGAATGTTTACTACTTTTTTAGATCCGAATTATTCCGGATTGCTTTTTTCTTTACTGTTAATTTATGCAATAGGTAGATTATTGAGTCAAAAATTTACTTTTAATAGATATTTTATCCTTAATTCACTCTTTGCTTTTATAGCATTCGGCGCACTCTTACTCACTTATTCTAGAACTGGTATTATAGCTGTTGCTGTTGGACTCATTTTTCTCTTAATTAGGTTTAGAAAAATTAAGGAATTACTCATTCTAATAGTTATATTTTTCACTGGATTGATTTTAGTGTCAGATTTTGAGGTGGAAAATATGAACCCGCTCAGGATTGCGTCTTCCAATGCCCGCATTGAATCATTTGATAGAGCTTTTGATATATTTAAATCAAGCCCAGTCTATGGAATAGGATTTAATGCTTATAGATATGCGCAAATAGACAAGAATTATGTGGATTACGAACAAACAAAAATTAATAACGCTGATGCAGGCACTGATAATAGTTTTATGTTTGTGCTTGCAACTATGGGAATAGTGGGCTTCCTATCTTATCTGAATTTTTGGAAGCAAATATTTGTAAAAATTAAATCAAGAAATGATAGAAAAACAAGCGATTTGGCAAAGAGTATAGTTATTGCTTTATTTTCGGGAAGTATTTTTATCAATGGTTTATTTTATATTCCACTTATGCTTTGGATATATTTATACCTAAGTATATTTGTATTCAAAGAGGATTAGCCGTTTTCGTATTTAACAGTTATTTCTTTAGATTCTTTAACTCCAGCTTCATTTGTCGCTTCTACACTAATTTTATTATCTCCCTCATTTAACTGAAGAAAGTAGGAATATTCACCTTCAGAATCAACTACTGCACGAAAACCATTTACAGTGACACTGCTATTTTCATCTGTTTTTCCAGTAACATTTATTCTTTTATCAGCTTTTTTAAATGTTGAACCATCTGATGGACTAGAAATTTCCAGTTCTGGTTTTTCGGACGATCTAACTACAGTATATGCTTGCGAGAATTCACTTTTTTTGTCTTTTAACGAATAGTAGACTTTTATTTCATTCTCTCCTTTTCTTAAATCAACATTTCTAAAAGTAAATTTTTGATCAGATCCTAGTTTTGTTGTATCTTCTTCCGTATTATTAACTACAAGAATTATTTCTCCCTCTTCATATCCTGAAGTTCCAGAAACAGTTATCTGCGCACTTGATGTAGCAGTTGGGAGGTTATTTAGATTGGGTGGAAAAAGTACTTCTGCGGTTTCACTATTTGCTGATACATTTTCTTCATCACCGCGAATACCAAAGATAATATTTCCAAAAAGACCTAAGATGGGACCTGCAAATTGAACTAGTAGAAAAATAATAACGAGTGTACTTATTCCAAAAATAAGAAATTGTTTTTTGCTTTGATTTTCAGCATAACGATTTAGACGTGATGATCTGATTCTTCTTGCCATAAATTACTGGTATTTTTGCTTCTTTTTAATCTTATCTGCAACCTGAAGTTCCATAATAGCCCTTTGGAGTTCTTTTTCAGCCATTATAAAGTCTATATTGTCCTCTTTTTTCTTCATCGTTTCCTCGGCTCTTTTTTTTGCCTCTTGAGCCTTTGCTGCCTGAATATTTTCTGCTTTAACTAAATGATCAGATAGAATTGTGACATTTCCATTATTTACCTCAACAAATCCTCCAACTGTCGCTATTATACTTTCCTTGCTGCCTTTTCTAATATTTATTATTCCGTCAGACATTTTGGTAAATAGCGAAACATGATGCGGAAGAATTGTTATCTCGCCTGTGGGTGTTGGTAGTGAAATTTCATCTACCGTATCCTGGTAAATTGTTCCTTCTGGAGAAACTACGTTTAAATTCATAGTTATTTTCTTTTAGGTAGGTCTTCGATTCCACCAATCATGTAGAAGTCTTGTTCTGAAACTTTATCGTATTTTCCTTCAATAAGCTCCTTAAATCCTTTAACTGTATCGGAGATTTTTACGTATTTTCCAGGATTGCCTGTGAAGATTTCAGCAACGAACATAGGCTGTGTTAAGAATCTTTGTATTTTTCTAGCACGCGCCACTATAAGTTTGTCTTCATCTGAGAGTTCGTCAATACCAAGAATAGCGATGATATCTTGGAGGTCTTTATAACGTTGTAAGATTCTTTTGACAGCAGATGCAACTTCATAGTGCTCTTTACCAACAACATTTGGATCGAGTAGTCTGGATGACGAAGTTAGTGGATCAACAGCAGGGTAAAGTCCTTGTTCTGCGATCGATCTTTCTAAAGTAATTGTGGCATCAAGGTGACCGAAGATTGTTGCTGGTGCCGGATCAGTATAATCGTCTGCTGGGACGTATACTGCTTGAACAGATGTTATAGACCCTGTTTTGGTAGAGGTAATTCGTTCTTGAAGCGAACCTATGTCAGCTGCTAGTGTAGGCTGGTAACCTACGGCTGATGGGACTCTTCCTAAAAGGGCTGATACTTCACTACCAGCCTGTGCGAACCTAAAAATATTATCTATAAAAAGAAGTACGTCTTCTTTTTGCTGATCTCTGAAGTATTCAGCCATTGAAAGCGCTGTAAGGCCTACACGAAGTCTATTTCCTGGTGGTTCGTTCATCTGTCCAAATACCATAACTGTCTTATCCATAACGTTTGCTTCTTTCATCTCAAGCCATAGATCTGTTCCTTCTCTGGTTCTTTCTCCAACTCCAGCAAAAACTGAGTGGCCTTTATGTACCATAGCAATATTTCTGATCAGCTCTTTAACGATAACTGTTTTTCCGACTCCAGCACCTCCGAAAATCCCTATCTTTCCTCCCCTTGTAAATGGTGCGATAAGGTCGATGACCTTGATTCCTGTTTCAAGCATCTCGGGCTTTGTCTGTTGATCCTCGAGAGCTGGTGCACTTTTGTGGATAGAGTCCATTTGGATTTTTTTGCTGTCTAATTTTCCGCCTCCGTCTATAGTCTCACCTAGAACATTAAATATGCGTCCAAGTGTTCCTTCTCCGGTTGGAACCATAATAGGATTATTTGTTCTGGTTACTTTTACTCCGCGAGCAAGTCCTTCGGTCGATCCCATGGCGATTGTTCTTACTTCGCCATTTCCCATTTCAAATTCAGTTTCGAGTGTAAGTTTTTCGCCATTTGGCATCTGGACTTCTAGTGCTTCGTATACTCCTGGGACTTCCCCTTTAAATACAACATCAATAACAGGCCCTTGAACCCTGATGATTATTCCTTCGCTAATTTTATTTATTTCTTTTGCCATATTAATATTGACTGTTAGTTAGATCTAGAATTTCATTTGTAATTCTTTCCTGGCGCGACTTATTATAAACAAGCGTAAGATAATCAGCAATATCAAAAGCATTATTTTTTGCATTCTGCATTGCCATCATGCGTGCAGCTTGTTCAGATGTATACGCCTGAATAAGTGCTTTATAGATTTGAGTTTCGATATATTGAGGAAGAAGATCAAGTAAAAATGACTCTGCATCTGGTTCAAAGATAGCGTCATCATTTTCCTGAACATTTTTTTCTGTTACATTTGTACCTATTTTTTCTAATTTTAGAGGTAAAAGTTTTGTAGTCATAGGATGCTGAATGAGAATAGACTCAAATTCTGCATATAACAGATTTGCCTCAGAAATTTCTTTTTTTGAAATTAGCTCGTCTAGTAAGGTTTTTATTTGGATGATTGCAGTATAGCTAGGTAAAGATCCACCAAGCGGAAAGCTTGCGTATAGCTGGCCCTCGATTTTTGATGCAAATTTTTGTGCTTTTTTACCAAGAGTAATGTATATTGCATTTTTATTGTCTACTTCCAGTATTTTTTTATAAAGATTAGTATTTAGTCCTCCGCATAGGCCTTTATCTGGGGTAATTATTATAAAAAGCTTTTTTTTATTTTGGGGTAGGTCAATATATTTGTGTCTAAATTTCTTTTTTCCGGTTTGGCTCATTGCTTTTGATGCAAGGTCAAGAATCTTTTCTGCATAAGGCTTATTGCCACTTGCTGCATCCTGAGCCTTTTTAATTTTTGAGGCAGAAATAGTCTCCATGGCCTTTGCTATTTGTGCTATATTTTTCGATGTTTTGATTCTTCTATTAAGAAGTTGTAAATTTGCCGGCATATTTTTATTTAAAAGTTTTTTTAAAGCTTTTTATTGCGTCATCTAGTTCTTTTTGAGTTTTTTCATCTATCTTATCTCCACCCCTTAATTTTTCTATAGTTTTTTTGCTTTTTACTTTGAGATATTCCATAAACTTTATTTCAAATTCTAGAATTCGTTCAACCTCGATATCGTCAAGTCCTCCTGAAGTCGCTGAGTAGATAGAAACAGTTTCTGCTACTTCATCAAGTGGAGAGAACTGAGGTTGTTTCATGATTTCAGTAACTCTTTTACCGCGTTCAATTTTTTTCTGAGTCTCTTCGTCGAGGTCGCTTCCGAATTGCACAAATGCTGCAAGTGATCTGAATTGAGCAAGTTCGAGTCTGAGAGGGGATCCTACTTGTTTCATAGCTTTTGTTTGGGCTGCTCCTCCTACACGAGAAACAGATTGACCAGCATTTATTGCAGGTCTAATTCCAC
>Ga0172380_10001647_pt1 | contig 38096 bp, 39 predicted proteins | sample Leawe162metaG_FD_119747 | JGI IMG/M metagenome (GOLD analysis project Ga0172380, IMG submission 119747) | Leachate microbial communities from a municipal landfill in Southern Ontario, Canada - Leachate well 162 metaG | ecosystem: Engineered > Solid waste > Landfill > Unclassified | place...
CAAGCCTCCAGTAACTCTCTTGCAGTCGATTTATTGCGACGTTCATCCCAATCGACATCACGCTCAGTGCCCTCTTTGTAGGCATTAAAAAGAGTCTCACTGACGGCATCAAGTCGTGCATCGTTATCAATGTTAAAAACCCAACTCGGATTCTTACCAAACTTCTTGACCTTGGAATTGAAGTATTTTGTTGGAACACACACTTCCCACGCCTTATCAAAATTAGCATGACTTGAATCCACATGTTCCGGTACGGACAGAGTTTCGTCATACTGATGCTGACATGTGTATTCGTGGTGATGCTCTTTGACTTCAAGCAGAGTGATCTCCCCAAAGACTTGAGCCTTGACGCTTGTTGTGACGCTGTGTTTCTTTTCGTGATCGTTGAACATGATTCCCCCTACCATTCAATGCCATGAGCCATTTCATCTCCAAAATGGTCGATGAATTCCAATTCACTGTTGCCAATTTCGCAGTAATCCAGTGGATGACTGCCATCATCGGCATACTCAAAGGCAGGCAATGCAACGATCGCTGCCAAGTCAAACGCCCATCTTGGAATAGAAACATTTGGCTTCTCTTCCATCGACCACTCAAGGTAGTCCCCGACAAGCTCCTCAAATTCGACGCTTTGATGCATCGAAGATGCTGGATAGATTCTTTCAGGATGATACATTAAAGCATCTTCTCCAATCCTTCCACGTCAAGTACCACAATTCCAAGTTCCTGTGCTTTCTGGAGCTTTGATCCAGCACCGGGGCCAGCAACAAGGAATTGTGTCTTACTACCAACCGAGCTACCGACCTTGCCACCGTTGTCCTGAATGACTTTCTCCCAATGGGACTTACCGAGTTCGAAGGAACCACTCAGTACAAAAGTTGCTCCGTCCAATTTGCCACCCTTCTTGGGCAGTTCGAGTTCGATCTGATCCAGAATCAGAAGGACTTCATCCGAACGACGTTGGAAATATTCGTGGATGGCGTTGGCACTGATATCGCCAATTCCGTCAACCGTCACAAGACTCTCTGGTTCGGCATTCATAATAGCGGTGAAGGAACCATAGTGATCGATGAGAGCCTTACCGGCTGTCTTCCCTGCTCCCGGAATCCCAAGAGCGGCAAAGACCTGCCATGCCGGAATCAACTTCTTCTTAGTTCTGGCCTGTTCGATCTTCGCAAGAAGTTTACCATTGTCCTTGATCGGCTTAACCAGATGAATTGTTGATAGAGCCAGCAACGCTTCACGTTCTGTGAAGTCACAAGCGATCAGGTCTTCGACAGTCAGCTTGTACAGATCCGCAAAGGTTTTAACCTTTCCAGATCCAACAATCAGTTCCATCTTGGATTCCCCAAGACCCTTTGCTCCAATGTTTGTAAGGAAGAACAAGAACGATCCAACCATCTTGGCAGGGCATGTCTCATTTGCACACATGAGTTCTTCGTTGTGGTCGTGACCTTCAACGATATGGAGCTTCGATGCACACGACGGACAATGTGTTGGATGTTCAACATTGTCCACCTTGCCAGAGACAACGCCAATAACCTTGGGAATGATCTTCCCGGCCTTAATGACGTTGACGATGGTTCCAACACCAATACCCATTCGCTTGATCCAGCCGTAGTTCGAGAGGGTAGCCCTCTTAACCATCGTGCCAGCCAAACGAATCGCTTCAACGAACACACTGACTGGCGTTACCCGTCCAGTTCGTGTTGCACTCCAGACAATAGATTCAACAGTAGCGTGCTTTTCTTCTTCGGCAAATTTCCAAGCAATCGCCCCACGAGGATCACCAGTTGGGGTATCTCCCGAATGACCAAGCTGCTCCTGATCTTCGAGGTTCGAAACCTTGATGACCACACCATCGACTTCGTAGTCCAAAAGTTGGACATCCTCTTCCAACCCAGCAAGACTCTCAAACTTGTGAGGCATCACCTCAACAAAAGGAATACCAAGAACGTCTCTCGCAAACTCGGCCCGGCCCTCTTCTGTCGTGTAGTATTTGTCCGATTCATCAAAACCAACGATGTTGTGACCAGTAAAACTGATCCGTCCCTCTTTAGTCTTCGAAGGATCTTTGTGCTGATTGATTGAACCGTAGGTGTGGTTACGAGGATTGGCACGAAGTTCTTCTCCGGCCTCCAATTTCGCAGCCTGAACTTTCTCAAAGTCCTCAAGGAAACATTCCAGTTCGCCCGTCACCGCAAGCGTGAATGATTTTGGAAGCTTCTTCGGGATACCCTGAACATGAGCCACATTGGCGGTAACTTCAATGCCCTTGATACCACCACGAGGCCGCAAACCAGCCCTGACGAGTTTGCCCTTCTCATAATAGACTCGCAGAGCGACACCGTCACGCTTGTAGGTGTGTGAGAATCGACCCGGTAGCGGCGGATACTCGTATCCGAGAGTCTTACAACACCTCTCAATCCAATCATTGTACAGCTTGAGTTTGTCTTTACCGTCAGCTTTGCTGATCGAAGTCATCGGCGGATGGTGAGTGACGAACGATCCCTCAAATTCCGGGTCTTCTTCTGGATTATACTCTGAGGGACTGGTGTTCCCCTTCTGGAAGGCTTTCGATTCCGGACGGCGGATCAGAAGTTCTCTGACAAGTTCATCATAGTCCGGGTCAGGAACATCATTGCCGTCGAAATCTACACAATTCAAACCCTTGTCATACAGAGTTGCCAGATGAATAACCAACTTCTCCAGAACATCTGTATCAGCGGGGATAATAACGACGGTAGGCATGGCTGCTCCGAGTTTTGGACAAAAACGATCCCGGAATTCTACGAACTTCTGTGAATTTGTCAAAAGGATTCCCACAAGCATTTATACAGGTAGGAATCACGAGGAAATATGGCAACAATTCGCACTACATTGCTGACGGTACTGGTGGTTGGTCAAAGACCTGCTGTCAACATTAGTGCATTTGGTACAGAAGTTCTTGGAGACCAGCGGAGTCGAGAAGGTATCGGAGGTTCTGTTGCGGGTGGAGCCGCAATTGACGAATATATTGAAGGCCAAAATTCAAGCGTTTACGACGAAATTGGAAGCGGAGGGGCTGTCTGCGGAGGAGTAGCTTTCTCTCCAAATAATTACAACGAGACCGCAAGTGGTGGAGTAGTCTCAGGTGGCATTGGGCAAGCAGTATCTTGTTTCAACTTTACAGGAGACGGTGGAGCGGTTTTAGGTGGGCTTAGTGCTTCGTCAATGATAGTAGCACAAATTGCAACAGGAGGTTGCGTTTGTGGATCAACTGCTTTAATTTGGACTATCACTAATAATCCAACCACCACAACCAATGGCGTAGCTGGCGGTGGACTTTCGCTTGTTGGAAAGTATTTTGAACATACACCCAACGGCTCTGTGCTCACCGGGGGCCAAGTCACAGAAATTGTCCAAAAAACCGCACCAGTCTCGGGCGGATGTACTGTTGGTGGTAATGGTATCGACAACCTTACTCCCGCAGCAATAGTAGTTGAGGGTGGAGTCGTCATTGGTGGACAGACTTTGGCCTTTGAGATATTTCCAGAAACGGCAACTGGAGGGGGTGAAGTTGGCGGCTCCGCTATACTTCAAGTTACATACAATACAACGGCGATCAATGGTGCAATCGGTGGAGGCTTGTCACCCGTTAATTGTGTATTCAACAATGTTGCTTCTGATGGTGTGATTGCAGGCGGTTCTGCGACTCCTATCAATGTTAAAGAAGAAATCGCATCTGGCGGTGCAGTTACAGGTTCTTCAGGGTTACTCGGCACAACTTATAGTGTAACGGCTTCTGGAGGAGCACTCACCAACGGAATCGGTGTTCAGAATTCGTTCATGACCGACGATGGTCTTGGAGGTGCGGTACTTGGTGGATTAAATCAAGCAAACATTGTACAGAACAACGTTGTGTCTGGCGGTATTGTCGCCAGTGGTTTAAGCTACAACGGTCTCTTCATTCTTGAGCCAACATCCGGAGGTATTCTTGGTGGGGGCACACACACACTTCTCCTATTTAAGAATCCTCCACTGTCTGGAGGAGCTATTATCGGCGGTACTCCGCTGATTAACTCAAGCACCTCTGTTGCTTCTTCTGGAGGGTCGAACGCCGGTGGCGTAGCGGTCATCGCCTCCATCTATACGAAAGCAACTTCTGGAGGGGTTGTCTCTTCCGGTGTAGCGTACAACGGTTTGTTCATTATTGAACCAACTTCTGGCGGTACACAAGCCAGTGGAACGCACACCCAACTTGTAATTCGTAATCCAGCAATTTCAGGAGGAATTTTTGGTAATGGATCTGGGATTGAGACAGTTGTCCAGAACAACATTGCTTCGGGAGGTGCGGTTCTAAGTGGCGAAACTGCGATCCAAGCTGTATCGTATTTAATCAGTTCTGGTGGGGGTGTCCTTAACGGATCAGCTTCGGTTGGACGCAGCTTTAGCAATATAAGCCAAGGTGGAGTTTTAGTTGCCGGACTCAACAGCAATCAAATCATAGCCAACCAAATTGGCAGTAGCGGGGCCATTCTTTCCGGGAATAGTTTACCTCAATTGATCACATCGCTTGACGGTTCTGGCGGGGCTGTTCTTAATGGGGTATCAGTTTCGGCATTGATCTCCCAATATTTTGGAACGGGTGGTATTCTAGCAGGAGGTAGCGACCTACCGTTTACAATATTTGTACCGTTTGTTGGAGACGGATCGGCCAGTGTTGGTGGAAATACACTTGTCCAAAGTTCTGACAACCAATTTGGGCATGGCGGGGCAGTTGGTGGTGGTCAGAGTTCAATAGATGCCGTTTACACCACGGAAACAAGCGGCGGCGTCATTCTAAGTGGCATCATTGTCAATGAGGCATGGATTTTCCACGAAGTTCACGTCGTTGGCCTTACCGGAGAAGGTGGTGTTAAATTCCGTGGTGGAGCAACGAGTAAATTTGATACTACAAGAACCACTGTCATTGCATTGCCAGTCAAGGTGTTCAAATCTCCTGATAACAAATTAGAGAAAGAGATCACACAGGTAAGACCACAGATCGTAAATAAAGAAGTACATCCGGGTCGAGTGCCCATTGTCATTAGGAGAAGTTAATCAATGAACCACACCTACGTATCCTCCGGAACGATTCGAGTTGCAGGATGTGCCTCATTGGTCTTATACCATTTCTTCTTTGCTAAGTACAGCGTTGGAGACATTGTCTATAGCGGCCCTAAAGCTCGCAAAGGGATCTTAGAGAAATACTGCATTAAAGAAATCAGGTTCTTCACAAAAGCCGAAGAACCTGTTGGTCTCTGTAGATATTGCAGCTTCCCTCCTCTATATGTGGATACGCTCAATGCGTTTCACAATGAGGAGGATCTAGTCAGCCCTCAAGTCGCTCGTGTCCTCGTAGACAATTACATTGAATTCAAGAAAGCACAACTTCAAGAATTCAAACTTCGCTCTTGTTGATCAGAGACTCTTCAGTTGGGGCATTCGGATCGATGTGATGATCCATTCCGAAGCCCGTCTGGTTTCGCATAAACTTAGCGATTTCGTCATACGAAATCGGACGGTAAGCACCAAACAAGCGGTTAATATTGTCAACACCAACGTCCATTGAGCGGCGGCCCGGCATATGTCTATCCATCCAATTCTCTGCTTGAGAGTGTGAGTGACCGTAAAGTTGCCAATTACCCCGGTGAGATTTATCCCATACTGCCATTGCATAATGACACAGGACGATCCTCTGAGAGCCGACAGTAATCTGTCGCAAATCGTAATTCGATTTGACGAAGTCTCTTAGAGAACGTTCATCGTGGTTGCCCCAAACCAAGTGAATGTTCTTACACTTGATTCTAGCAAAGTAATCCCTTGCCTTATTGTAGTAGTCGTATCGACTACCGAATAGCACGTCGCCAAGGTGATACAATTCATCAGTAGGAGCAACATGCTTGTTGATCTCTCCAATGAGTGCATCGTCCATCATTTCGACGGACTCTTTGTCAACATGGTATTCATAAGAAGGTTGCCCCTCTTTCTTCCAAGACCCATCATGCCACTGCCCACCAATAGAGTTGTAGTATTGCCTATCTCTTGGTGATAGGAATGGACGATTGCAATACTTGATGATATTGCCATGTCCAAAGTGGGTGTCTGCCGTAAACCAAATCATTCTTCTTTCTCCTTCTTCCTAGTTATTGTGTATTCAAAAACGTAGCCATCTTCCATTTCAACTCCGTCCGACCACTCATTCTTGAAGTGGTTTTTGAGAATGGTATTGGCCTCAAATTTGTTCTCCCGCAGAAGAACTTGTCTGTGTAGGTTGCTCTCTCGCACGGCGAACCTAATCTTTGTTCGCCTCTTCATGTTCTTTTTGAGCTTATTGAGAAGCAGTGTATCGATATCTTTTAATCGATAATCCGGGTGAACGCCCATATTCAAGACGTTTATTGTTCCCATCATCTTATAGACGATAAACCCAATGACCCGGTTTAAGCAACAAGCAACATAACCTTGGATGTTTAACTTTGACAAAGCCCCGTCAAAGTCTCGACTGCCCCAAAAACGTTCGCTACAGGATGCTTCGATTTCCAACATTTGTGGGATGTGATTCTTCCGCATCCAGTGAATGAATATGTTGCCTCTGGCGGGTTTGAGTTTGAAGTATGTTTTACCATAAGCATTTAGCACTAAGACACCTCACAAGCTACGACATTGCATCCCTTTTCGAGGGAGTGTGTGTTCATTTTTTTGATATTGACCTTCATTTTTTTCGGGAACGCTTTCTTTGTGATAGCACCATGATCGAACGAAGTCATCTTCGGGATCGTCAGAGTTTTCAAAGTTTGCAATCGGCATGTTGTAATCTTGCCAAAGTCAAACTCTTCGCCCCGAGTCACATAGTCGCAATATACGTCAAGGTGATACTCATCAAAATGTCCTGCTCCTCCACCAGAACGAACGAAGAGACGACCAAGATAATCATCCATTCCGATAGTGAAATTGTCCAAAGCTTCGATGATGCCCTTTCCAAGACGGAACCAGAAATGGAACACCCGAGACTCTTTAGTAAACAATCCTCGATGGTGCGGATAAAATGTATCGGTGGAATCTTCGGCGTAGGTCACACTAGACACACTGATTCCACACCCCACTTCATCAAGTTCAATGGCAGAACGCTTGAACTTGGGATTCGGAGCAGGACTCCATTCCCATCGCACGTCTTTATCGTGGTCGCTGCAATACATGAATTCAATCATTTCGTATGGTTGAATTCTGATCGATTCATTGAATGGATTGACGACCGTAATGATGTTCGGACGTTTCGTCTGATAATCGAAAAGCTTGACCAGTACACAAATTGGATTCTCGGTTCCGATAACGATCTCGCCCAAGAAATGGACGGAGAGGTATTGGAAGGCGACAATATCCGCAGTGGGTTCGATCACATAGGTTCGCTTAGAACCATCTGTTCCAATGCATGTGGTCGAAAGAAATGAACCCTGCACTGCAACCTTGGACTGTTGATCCGAGATCACAAGATGCAAACGATCCCCCGGACAAAGCGTGACAACTGTCCGCTCTTCCTTCGGATCTTCAATTCTCAGCGTATTGCCTTTGTGCGAGCTTTTCATAATTCTCGAATCACGTTGGGTCAATAAAAAAAGGACAGGGGTTTTATACCCTGTCCTTACACTAATTTGCAATGCCAATCTTACTGATAGTTGGGAGCAAACTGTGCCGTTGGAATCTGCGATGGCCGTCTAAGAAGTGGAGAACCAATTTCTGGCAACGGTTCTACAAGCCGTGACGGTGCTTCGACAAACGGATGAGGAACAGAGACTTGCTGCCGCTTTTGGACACGAACATTATGTCGTGCTAATGCAGTAGTATCCATACCACTCCACATTTCGTAATCTCCTTCTTGCACTCCACTCATGACATAATCGCCCTGAGCGTTGGCGACAGATGAGGCGACAACACGACCTTTCTGTTTCAAAATGACAAGGATGAAGGGGACTTTTTGGTTATTTACGTCTTCCAAAAAGCCATGTAGATTGCCGTCCTGTTGGATGTGCAGAACATATGATTGCTTTTGTTCTTGAGCAGTCCAATTTCCCCATTGCGTTTCACCTCGCCATTGACGACGAGCCGAGTAATCGCAATCAATTTTGGCAGTCCCATCTTGCAAAACTGTATAACGAACGTCGGGAGACCATCCATTGATGATCGGAATATTACGAACGGTTTGACCATCAATAGTAATACTAATGTCTCGACGAGTCTGAACTGCTCCAGTGTTCAAAAGGGTCAATTGGGTTGATGGAGCACATTGTGCATACAAACTTGTTGCACAGAACAATGCCATAAATAGGCTAATGCTTTTCATTGTCTTTTCCTTCACTTATAGATTTGAATCGTTCGCTCTGTAAAAGGTCTGTCTCAACCCAACAGCGTTCTTTAGCATCCCATGCCAAAGGAACGGTCTTGGGCATTGTGTCCAAGATGTCAAAAAGCTCACCATTGCTCTTTGAACGCTCAACCGAGCGATGGAACAACAAGGGGTGGATCTCTGGATATCGCTCACTAAGGGCCTTCTGTACGTCGTCCATTATACCTCCAAAACGATTTTAGATCAATACACCCTAGATAGTGTAGTATGATCACATTCAAACACTTTATCGAGAATCTGTGGGGAGAGATCCCTGTTCAGGGTAAGAAACCGTCTGATGGACAACCTCATGCCAGCAAAATGAGCATGAGTTCTAATACTAAGAGCGGTGGAGCCGCCGCTCCGATGGGGAACCCGTTTGGCAAAGCTATGATGAAGAAAATGGCAAAAAAGTGATTCAATACCTCAAGACTCTTTTCTACTGGATCAAATGGAAAATCGCCCAGCGACGGGCGATTTCTCAAGCTATTAAAAACGACAAATACATCTACCCTATTGATTAGCTGGTGTAATCTGCAAGTATTTGTCTGGCGTCTTATCTGCTGCAATATCGTTCGATAAGTCTGTGATATACGACTTAAACGACTGGTCGAACTGATCGTAACTCTCAAACTTGTAAATTGCAGCAAGGGCCGACTTGGGGTCAAACTTATCGGAAACCTTGTGAATGAAGTGATGTAATGGAGTTTGACCGAATTCTTGACGTAGCATCAACAAAAGAGCCGTTGAACTTTCATCAAAAGACTTCTTCTGAGCGTCGTTGAGCTTACGATACTCCTCTGGCTTCATTTCAAACAAACCTTGACCAAAATACATTGCATCGTTTCGCTTCAGTCGTTCGCCCAACGAAGCGATGGAAGCTCTGATTGTTGGGATGTCAGAGTTCAGAGTTTTCATCCCACTCACACACCATTGCGGAACAGTGATGCCGTAACGCTCATTGAGATTAGCGATACAGACTTCTGTGAGCGGCCCCGGAATTACCTTGGAGGGTTTATCATTCAGGAGGCAGAAAACAACAAAGAGCTTGTTCTTTCCACTATCAGCGTGAACCTCGGCCTGCGAGGCATTGAGTCGGAAGAACTTCTGATAGAGAGTCGGATCATTCACGCAGATCAGACGACATTCGGCAGCGAACTGCATATCGTCAAATCCCCACCGTGTATAAACCCAAGTCTTAATGTTTTCCAGATTTTCTGCGAGGTACTTCGCCTGTCCGTCATCAATTGAGCAGACAACAAAGTTTTGGCTCGTCCATCGATTCCATTGGAGTTTATCGATTGACGGATCGTTTGATGCAACCACAATCTCCTGTCGCACTTCGGCGGGAAGGACAGTGCGTCTCATTTCCACGTCTTGTGCGAAGGAGATTGTCGTTAGGATCAGACAGCATAGTGCTGCACGAAACATATAGAGTCCTTTCAAGCGGCCAACGTCGTTGCCGACCATTTCTTCCGAATACAGTTTTTGTAACCAGACATGATCTGGCTCACTCGACCTTCGGAAATTCCCATCTGCGTGCCAATTTCCTTCATGGAAAAATTGTCAACGAAGTATGATCTTAGCATTGAAGCGGCTTGGTTGCCAAGCTGATCTTCCACAGTGTCGAAAATGTCGTCACGACATTTTTCCTTTGAGGAAATCGAATCTTTCAGTCCCAAACCTTCTTCGTCGCTCGAATCAATGCTGACAGCTTTCTCACCAAGCTCTCGCAGGTAATCGTTCATCGCACCATTGATTCGAGGATAGGCATATGTCGTGAAACAAAACCCTCTCGTGGGATCGAAGCGATTAGCTGCTTCCACGAGACCCAAATACGCCGCCGATTGAAGTTCATCAAAGGAAACGTAAGAGGGAGTAGCCTTGTTCTTGGATGACGCCAATTTATTCGCCAACCCCATGTGGTTCTCTACCAGTAGACACACTTTTTCCGTAGTTTTTTTGTTGTTCATGTTTTTCCTGTTAGTTAAAAAGTTAATTCTGTGGTAACAAAGTTACATCAGTATCTACTCATAAACGAGTAATGAAATTGAGTTTTTTCCTTGCTAAACTGACTAATTTCGAGTCAGTGGAGTTCTGGCAAATCCTTCTCAAGAACCACGTCTTCACGTCATACATCGGCTTACTGAGAATGCAGAATTCGGCGGAATTCTCTAACCCAAGGAAACGGAAAGCGTCCTCAAACGTTTTGCATGGTTGTTCCAAATTTGCCATCGGCTGAGATGCCGAGTAATCCAAGAAATTGAGATAGAGACGAAGCCAATTCGCCACATGTTCTTCATCCAGAATGCATTCAGGAAGTCGAAGTTCGACAGTCTGTCGGCTGTAGCTTTGATTTACCTGTCCAAGGGCGTAACCCATTGGATTAAGCATGAACTTCTTTTGTGGATTTTCGTGCGTATTGAAATTGGTTGGCTTGAGAGCGTTCCAAAGAGAATCGCCGTCCTTATACTTCTTGAAGGACTTGAGCCTTTTGCGTACAGATTTACAAAATTTGTTGTTGTGCCGACGTTCTGGACAGGATTGGACAACAAATGTCTCAAGATTCATCCAACGAGACAAAACGACACCCATCCGTTCAGGAGAGAAGTCGCTCACGTCGGCATGAATATGCAAACCGCAATTGTCGCTGACTTCTACGCCCGCCGCAGCCAAATGACTTGCTGCTTTCGATATGTCGATAATGTCTTGATCACCACTACCAATATAGGAGGCAATTTCCCACCCATGATAATTGGGATCAAGACCCTTACCAGCCTTCTTGCCAAGAGGCCCGCATGTCGAGTCGTATTTCACATGCCAATATTTGTTACCGATGGACTCGGCCCACCCCTTTTCATCCATTTCGGCAACAACGGTTCGCTTTGAGCCATTTTTGATCTCAAAGTCCACGAGGATGTTTTTCAACTCCTCTTTCTTGTATTTCAACGCAGTGACTTCGTACTCAACACCGAACCTCCGGTTCGAAGTGAATTCTTTGAAAACGAGCATCCTTGCACCTCAAGGTATATCAATTATCTCTGACATATCGGAGATCGCCGCTTCTGCGATCTTGGTTTCCAACATCAGTGTAATTTCTTTGGCCCTCGAATGCCATAGGAAGATCCACCAAACCTCTCGCTTCAAGAAAACGTCGGATCTTAGCGTGCTCCGACTCTTGCATACGAACCAAGAGACGACTAATCGAGATCATGAAAGCGGTGTTTACCACTGTAAGTAGAAGAATCAAAACTGTTACCATAATTTCCTCACAATACCTTAACTTCTTGTCGTGGAATTGGGGTCGCCAAACCAACTTGCGAAATTTCGAATCGCAAGATTGGATTGCTGATCCAATACGCATTCTTAAACAAGCTGATATTATCATAGAGCTTGTACTCATAAAGTGTGATGTCTGAATCCAGCACCACAGAATTCGATTGAGTGTTGGCTTGAATCGACACTCTGAATCCTTCAATGCACGTTCGTTCTGGTTTGAACCCAATCACAAGTCGCAAATCGTAATCTGCCATTGTCACAAGATTCTGTTGCACGATTTGCATCGTAAACTTCCAGATGCGGTTCTCAACCACCTGTCCCGCTACAACATTTGTACAACCGAGCGAGAAAATCATGTTCCAACTTTCTTTCGAATTGCCGGATGAATCGTAACCTACGTAACGATAGTTATTGAGCCAGTTGTCGTTGATGCGGTTGTATCGCATTTCCAAGTTTGTCGGGAAGGCGATATTGTTTCTCGACAAGAATTGAGAGAACTTGTTGCTTACAGCCAAGTTCTGCGTGAATGGCATCGTGAGCCGCATGTTGGCACAACCACACTCGTTCACCCGGTCATTATTCACTTCAATCTGTGGCGTTGTTGTTTCAGGATTATAGATGATCTTCAAGTCTCGGGCCTTGGTGTCTAAACCCATGTCCGTGAAGAATGTTCCGAAGTTACTGAAGTTGTACGTTGCTGCACCAAGGATAAACAGAACGTTCCCATCCGAATTCCAAGTGTAAGCCGTCGAGCGGCCTCGTGCTGAACCAGATAGGTTCAAACCACCATCCGAAGTGAATCGGTAACGGTTATTGAATTCTGCATCACCTGCGAGCACAATAGGCGAACTAGTGACAATGTTATACTTTCGTCTAACTCGGATTCGATTTTCCGAAGCCAGAACAAGTTCCCCACTTGAGATATGGTAATTTGAAGATGTTTCGATCTTCGCCGAACCGCCCATCGTCGTACCACCCGGCCACAATTCGGCTGTACCACCAAGAGTAATGATACCCCCGGCGTTGTAACGAATCGCTCTGATGTAAGAACCGGAGATCGTAATACCGCCAAAGTCTGGCCCCATGCTACCACGACCATCAGAGACGAATCGATTTCCTTCCCTTGCCCTAGCCGTGCCGCTTGTGAGAAGCAACCCACCATCTGAAACCCACGTATAAGCAGAAGATTGCATCTTGGCTTCACCAGACACATTCAGAATCGCACTCTGAATCGTTTCATAGTAAACCTTGACAACCACGCTATTGATACTGGCTTGAGCAGTTGGGCTTCCAATAGCACCTCTGACTCGGATTGCCACACCGAACTCAGGTGAGTTCACGTCATTCGGAGACCATTCTCCAATGTAATCTAAAGATTCTGGATCTCTCCAATTATTGAATGGGCCACCATAAATCTTGGTCGCATCCATACCAATCGGCCAAGTATTCGTATCCGACATATCATCGGACACAATCTCATCACCAACGACAAGGTAAATACCTGCGTCCACTGCTGGGATAGAAGCGTTCCGCTCAATAGTGACTTCGAATCCGAGGATCTGGTGCCGGAATGCACTGATATCAGAAAAACCAAAATCTTTCACAACCAGATAGCCAGAAGGAACGCTCTGACTGATATCCGAAACAGCCCAATTAGAGTCGGAGATTCTTCCAAAATCTGGATTTGTCCAAACACGATCACTGACATCTTCAACAAAGAAATCAGTATCTCTTGGCGAGCGAGTTCGATCAAGAACACGTTCTCCACCCACGAAGTACCAAGAGCTAGATTCATTCGCTGCGGTATCTGGTCTTCTCCAACTATTGTTGACACCACCAACTGTAATACCGCCAGATCCCTTCAATGGGCCAAGAGCATGAGCCGACCCATCGAGGATGAGTCCACCTACAGCCGTATATTCATACGTATCATCATAAATTACACTGATTCCGGAAGCACCGCCAATTGATAGCTCTCCACCACCGACAAACTGGTAGAAGGCGTCAACCTGTGTTTTGGAATCGTAACCCCAAGTTTCACGAACATCAAAATCTACACAGAACTCTGCACAGACAACGTTATCGCAAATCTCAACTTCTTCAAGGATGTTACAATCGTGATTGATCCCTAACGCTTCATCCTCTCGAACGGCAGCATTTTCTGCGGGACGACTGAATTTCTGCACAGACTGGATCGGCCACTTCCAACGACGAGCCTTGAGTACCTCACACAATTCTGTGATCGTGCGTGCATGAATATTCATCATGAAGAGCTTACAGCATTCTTCACCGACCTGAATCGGGTCGCATCGATCTACTTCTTTTGCCTTACCGATAATACGATAGAAGTATTGGCGTAAGACACCTGTATTCCAAGAAACTCTTGTATCAACTTCGAATGCTCGGTCAGTTCGCCAAGGGATGCCGATATCGAGATCGAAACTGTAATTAACGAGCGTTGGATTCTGATGATTGAGATAGCCAACAGTAACACCAGAGTAATCTGGTGGGGCATCTCCGCTCATACCGTCTGAGACATAGATGTAACTCTGCTCGACGGTTGCTCCACTCACAAGAGCGACACCACCTTGTGCGTCATATGATTTGCCAATAAACAGAATAGAGGAACCATTGACAAGAGCACCACCCGAAATTTCGTCGGTTACGTCATCGTACATGCCGTTAGGACTATCGCCACCAGCTTCAAGGTCTCCTAGACCAACTTGCTCGTTCGCAATTAAGAAGCTCGATGCTTCTCCACCAAGCAACGCTCCACCAAAACCAATGAACTCTAAACTTTCGATAGCCAATCCAGCAGCAGTAATTCCACCACTACCAATTTCATTGTATTCAACTTCGGAACTTGTGCCACCGAGAACAACACCTCCTGTGGTGACTTCTGTTGCATATAAGGTATCTTGACCAGATCCACTTGCAACAACACCTCCTTGAACTACAATATCTGAATCAGCAAGTCCGCCGAGTATAGCACCGCCCGAACTTGCCTCAGTGTAGTAATTTGGCAAGTTTGCTTCACCACCAACAACCGCACCGCCATCGCCTGATATTTCATCAAAAAACGAAACAAGAGCTTCGCCGCCTGCAACAATACCACCAGAAACAAATTCTTCTTCACTTGGTGGAACGCCAGTGCCACCAGCAACAACACCAGCAGAAGAATCATTTGGATTTAGAATCGTATCGACAATGGCTGATTCACCGGAAACAACACCGCCGTCTCCGATCACCGTACTGCTTCCGCCAATTAGACCGGAACCACCACAAACAACGCCACCCGATCCTACTTCATCATAAACTTGCGGCGGCACATAAATACTATCAAGGGCCTCTCCACCAACAACGGCACCCCCGTCACCCTCTCGACTCCACTGATCGCCGAGAACTTCACTTCCGATTTCATTGATATCAGCAGCCGATCTTGTACCAACGATCAAGATCGGCAATTGTGTTAATCTGATATCTGCCATTGAGTTCTTTCCTAGCCAACTTCAACGATTCATGTGACTAATAATTATCCTTGAACTATATATGTACACAGAACCAACGTTAATAGAGGTGTAAAAATGGCTCTGAAGCTTGTCGAAGGATGGGAGTTATACAGTACCTCCGCACCATTCCCTTCTGCTATGTTCCTGTCGAAATGGGGATCATATCAGAGAGGTTATGCCATTGATTTGAAATCCGGACGATATTTCGGGAATGCCATGTCTCTTGGATGGGGGTCTGGTGTTGCCGACTTTGTACAAACTCAGACATTCTCTGCACATAATACTTGGATCTTCGGAATGAATATTCGAAGAGGCACCAGCGGCATGAGTGGAGAGTTCGCTCGGTTGTACCATAATTCAACAGTTCAATTAACATTTGCCGTATCCGGGACAAACTTATCCATCATCAGAGGATTAGACGGTATTGGCACGACAATCGCCACCGTATCTGGTATATTTAGCTCCTCTGATAACACAACTTGGACAAATATCCAAGTAAAATGCACCATCGATCCTAGTGGCGGCACGATTGCCGTTCTTAAAGATGGCCGACAAGTCTTATCTTCGTCTTCATTAAATACAGATGTTGCAGGAACGGGTTTGGTCAACGGTCTTAGGCTCACAGGTAATCTGAACGGAGATCAACAAAGTTGTTGGGTCTATGACGACCTCTGGATTTGTGATGGAAGCGGCTCGTACAACAACGACGTAATTCCGTCATCTATGATTGTTGAAGGAGTTAGACCAAGGAGCGATGGATATCAGAATGATGGGATCATCTCCACATTCTTTAATCAACCAAATTCACTGACATTAAGTAGTCTAGGTAGACGGTACAATAGAAACACGGTCTCTACGGTCTCTGGCGGTGCTCCGAGTTATTCATCAACTGTCATCGGTTCAGATGGTGTGGAATTTGGCTACCAGCGTGTCCAAATCCCATTTGGTGCCCTTGTCCAAAATTGGTATTATTTTGGTTTAGAGCTTCCAGTCAATGTTGTGCCGGGAGCAACTATCACATCGGCAACCTTGACATTTCACGTAATTGCCTCAGTGGGTAGTTCAGCTACTCCATTTTTTCAAGTAGGATATCGTCTCGGAACTAATCCAACATTACCTACAGCAAATGGAGATGCGGCAGGATTGTGGGACGAAATTCAAGCTGGACTTGGTAGCGTGACAACATTTGCATATAATGGGGCACCTGTCACTATTGACATTACAAATATTGTTCAAGAAGCAATCAATGTCTCGGGATGGACATCTGGTAATGTTGTTTTGATATTCGCACCAATTAACGGAATTTCATCTGCAAGATCAATCACAATGATAACAGATGGAAATCTCGGAATGATGGATATCCAAATCCAATCCAATACAAATCCAGATAATTGGGAATCTGTTGCCAGTCCATTGCCAATCGATGTGGTAAAACTAAGCACTGTAGGCGATATTGAATCTTATCCATTGCAACCACTTTCCAATATCTTAGGAAACATTCATGGAGTCTCAATTCAATCGGGAGTCGGAAAGAACGGGACGAATCCTGTTGAAATGGCAACGTTTGTCCGAAAAAACTCGACTAATGATGAAGGAGATTCGCAGGTCGTCAATAGAACATTCCCTCCTGTGTTTCTTGGACAGATCCAAGAAAAAGATCCTCAAGGCACGGATTGGAACATTGGCTCATTGAATTCCTGTGAAGCAGGAGTGATTTACAAGAGTTGATGAGTAAATAATAACACTTGAAGAAGAGGTAAAAATGGCTCTGAAAATGGTTGAAGGTTGGGAACTCTATGACGGCACTGGTGCTCCACCAGCGTTGATGATTGCTAAATGGTCTGGTGGTTACAACAGAACTTGGAACCTTGACCTGACTACTGGCCGAAACTTCGGATATGGTTTGAGATTTGGTCGGCCTTGGACTGGTACGGCTGACTACATTCTTTCGCCAACTTACAGCAACCATAACACTTGGATATTCGGAATGAACATCCGCCGTGGCACAAACAGCATGAGCGGTGAGTTTGCTCGTTTGTATTACAACACAACACAACAATTGACTTTCTCAATGAGTGGCACGAGCTTGCTCGTGTATCGAGGGACTGTTTCTGGCACTTTGATCGCCACCTTAACGAGTGTCTTCGCTCACGCTACCGATCAAAGTTGGACGAACATCCAAATCAAAGCAGTGATTCATACCAGCACTGGTTCAATTACCGTATACAAAGAAGGTCGTCAAATTGCGGCCTCTACGAACCTCAATACCGATGCAGCAGCGAGTGGATTAGTAAATAACATCATGTTGACTGGCAATACAAATGGTTACCAGTCAACTTGCTGGGTTATCGATGATTTCTTTTTGATGGATGGAAGTGGCTCGGAAAATAACGATCTCATTGGTTCGCCAATGTTGGTCGAAGGATTACGACCAACAGCGAATGGTTATCAAAATGATGGAACAAGTGGATCGATTTCGATAGATTGTAGTCCGAGTCTTACTCGGACTTGGCAAAGAACAACTGTAAGTCACGGAGTCCCAAGCTACAGTAATACCATTTCAACCATTCGGGGATTTTCCATATCGGGAACAACTCGGGCATGGTGGTATACTGTGATGGAATTTCCGATTGACATAGCTCAAGGATCAACTATTGAATCGGCCAACTTGCGATTTACAAACGTAGGTAACTTCGGAGGTTCTTCAACGCATTTTTATCAAATTTGCTACTATACTGGAACCAACCCAACAATGCCAACATGGGATAGCACAGGAGGAAGTAATACATGGGCTGTAATTGATTCTGGATTAGGCAGCCCTGTAACATTTGCCGTGCCATCTGCTAATACAACTTATGATGTCGATGTCACTAGTGTCATTCAGGGAGCGGTAAATGTTTCCGGATGGACATCCGATAAGATTTTTTTGATTATTGCCACATACACTTTACCAACTTCAGACAGATACTTCATCCATGATGAAAACGGGGGTGGGGCTGGTTATGGGAGAGTATTACTAAATGTAAAATCGAATACATCGACAGATAATTGGAAATCAGTTAAGGATGCAGCAACTCAAGATATCGTTAAGTTGTCCACAGTCAACAACATTGAATCCTACACAATGGGGGATTTAACCAGCATCTATGGTAATATTCGGGGAGTGCAAAGCCTCGCAGGATGCGGCAAGGGCGGTGCTGGAACTTCGCAAGTTGCAACCTTTGTAAGATATGGGTCAACAAATGGAGAAAGCTCCAACACTACTTTAACCAGACTCTATCCCTACCAAGCAATTAGTCATATTCATGAAGGTAGTCCAGAGGGTGGCACATGGACTGTTCCAAAGGTTAATGCGGCGGAAGCTGGAGTAATTCTCAAGAGCTAAGGAAAAAGAATGGCACTTAAATTTGCAGAAGGTTTTGAAGAGTTTGGGACTTCAGGTCGTCCGACGGCTCTTGGCTTCAAATGGACAGCAACGAACGCTCTATATAATGAGGTTTCGACAGGGCGATTCCACGGCCAGAGTTGGCGTATGGGATCAAGCTATAGTTCTAGTTACACTTATGATCAACTTCTAGTGAAGAAGCAGATCATGAGCTATAACACATGGTATGTTGGCTTTGCTTTCCGTAAACGATCCACTACCGGTCAAACCTCTGGTGCTTCTGGATATTTCTTCGGCATTAAAGATACCGGCGGTAGCCAGTTGTCTCTACACTTCAGTCCGTCGGCTGAATCGACAATCATTCTCTATCGTGGCCTTAGTACCACTTCTCTCGCAACATACGCCAATGCCATCACTGATAACCAGTGGCACTACATTGAGTTTGGCTGCAAGATTGCCGACTCTGGCGGATGGGCTAAGGTTCGTATCGATGGCACAGAAGTCATCAGTTACACAGGTGATACCGATGCTCTCAGCACCGGTTTAGGTAAGTTCATCGAATTCTCGGCTCCTCACAACTACGTGACATGGTCTTGCGAAATTGATGATATTTATGTTTGCGATGATACTGGTAGCGTCAATAATGATTTCCTTGGAGACATCACTGTTGAAACGCTCTATCCAACAAGTGATGGTGGAGAAACTGGTTTCACGCCAAGCACCGGCTCAGATAAGTTTGCTGTCGTTGACGAAGTGCCCGCCAATACCACAGATTATCTCACTGGTACAAGTGTTGGAGAACAAGTCACTTTTGGGATGTCCAATCTCTCTTATATTAACGGCTCAATCAAGGGTGTTGTTGTAGAAATGAATACCAAGAACGAAGGCGTCTCTTCAGATGAACTTCGTGGACTGACTCGTATCTCCGGAACAACCTACGAACCATCCGGAACAGGCCCAACGTCGGCCACAGGTCAGTCTACTTACGACGCCTTACAACAAGCGTTTGACACTAATCCTGACACCACGGCTGCGTGGACTGTGTCTGATGTGAATGCAGCCGAATTCGGCATCAAGATTCAAACTTAAGAAAGCTACAATGATCATTAACGTTTTCGGACCAGAAAGCTTTGGCTTCGGCTGTCTAGAATGTGTACGACATAAACCTGAATTTGATATGTCAAACACGACATGCAACCAGCCTTGGGTTCACGTATTCAAAAACTCAACAGCCTTTGTTGAACGTGATAAGATGACCGTGCGTCCAGCCAATACAACATTTCACATTAGTCATACTCGACCAAATAAAATGACAATCACCCGCTCCATAGAACGAGGAGTGTGGTTGTCCGATAACAGCTATAACTACGTTCATTTCTTGAATTCCATCGTTCCAAGAATTGCCTTACTCAAAAAAGCCGATAAATTCGATAACGCTATTTTCATTGTTGAAGAGAACTCAGGCTACCGTAAGGACTTCTTAGAAGACATCATTGGTATTCCTCACAATCAGATTGTTGTCCTTATGGAAAACATGGTTTTCGAGTGCGGTGAATTCATTATAACAAGTCGCCCTGTCGATCTCCCATTTGGTTATCCATCGTGGGCAATCAATTACATGCGATCTCTATTCCCTGAAGAACTCAACAATTCTAAAAGGGACAAGAAAATTTATGTCAGCCGCCATGATTCGAATCGACGCCGTGTGAACAATGAACAGGAAGTCATCACCGCTCTGACAGAGCAAGGTTTCGAAACTGTCTGGCTTGAAGGGATGCATGTCAGAGATCAGGTCAGACTCTTCAATCAAGCAGAGATTATCGTGACCCCTCACGGAGCGGCTCTTGGAAATCTTCTATGGTGCGAGGCTGGTACTAAGATCGTTGAAATCTTCAACGACGCCTATATCAACGCCATGTACTACGCATTGGCCCGCAGAATGCAACTCGATTACCGTGTCATGTTTGATGTTAATCCAATATTTGCAATCCCCGGAGAAGATCGAATTCCATTCGAGATCGCTCAAAGCTTGAATATCGACGTGAACGTTCCAGAACTTCTTGAGAAGATCAAGTGATCTGAACTAACGGATTCTTGATAAAAGTTTCGGTGTTAGCTGGGCACATAGAGCAATAACTCTCGTCCTCTCGATTGTAGAACTCAATCACTTCTTCATGTGAACAATCTGGACTCAACGGTTTGTAACCGAGATACTGAGTCCAGATTTCATTGAGATTGAACTTTTCATTTTGTAAGTTCAAATACGCCAAGGGGGCACATTTCCAAAGAGCACTTCTGAAGAGTTGAACACACGTCTTGCTCTTACAAATTTGCCAACTTCGTCTCTGGTCTCCATCTTGGTATGGCATCATGGAATCCCCAACACCATGATATCGCCTTGACCAATTGCTGGTAGAGTCCTTCCAAACCACTACTACGCCCTGTTGTTGCCAGTCCGCTAACAATTCCCTCACAGGTTTAATGAGGGCGAGATACTCTGGCGTGAAGGCATGCATAGACACAGATAAACTGACATTCTGTTCCTTAAGAATGTCCGGTAGATGCGGATGGTTCTTTAAGAGCAAACCATTTGTCGTAATGAAAACGTCTGCCTTGGGATAGATGCTGCGGACATAAACAACAATATCAGCAAGCTCTTTATTGATTGCCGGTTCGCCTCCTAAGAGATTAAACCTCCGAGGCTCGATCTTATCTTTCCACGGCTGAAGCCATGACTTGATCTCTTCTAATGAGACAACGCCCTTGTGTCCTTGATTGGAATAATGAGAACAGCTTTCACAATGAAGGTTACATGCATACGCCAGATGAGTCTCTAGGTATGGAACAATAACAACTCCGCAGTTCAGATAAGGTTTTTGTTCCATCATACATGTCACCATATTGTTTCTTTAATATCTCTGGACTGATCGAATCATATTGACAATCAGCACAGGCATCTATTTGAATCCGGTCGTGGTCATCAAAGTAGTTGGCAAGATTGGTTGACAGGTGATGCCACCCAATTTTAAGAGATTGATACGACTCGGCTCGTTGTTCCATTCTCTGCTTAACTTTGTCGTCCCATTTGAAATGGAACGTCTCAACAATCATCGGCAAGACTCGTGTCTCACACTTAGGATTGATGTAGGTGTAACCACCTCCCTCGCCCCACACTTCAAGATCATGCCCTTTCATAGCCGCAATCTTGGCGATCCAACTCTGTCCGATCTTTTGCGTAATGAAACACTTATTTGGGTATTGCTCTAATAGAGACGGCTTCTCTAACATTTTAGTTAGGATACCGTTTTCGGCAACCATATCAACCATAATTCCCGGAACAAGGTTATACTCATCCCTCAGCACCTCTTTAGGATGCCAATTTTGGAATTCATCACAGTCTACAGTTAGACACCACTCATCATTCGGAACGCACTCCTTACGCATTCTGTCTCGATATTCTCTAAGACCAAATGTGTGGTATTCACCCTGCCATAGAAACGCAGGTTCGATTCCTTCTTGTTTCAATAGATCAATCGCAGGCTGTGGATCAGAACCTTGCAGGGTAAAGTGCATTCGATCTACACGAGGACAATACCAGTCAATAAAGTGCTTGATGAGTACAAGATTTGTAGAGTCAGCGACAGTGGCTAGATGTAAAGTCATGATAAGCTCTTAGAAAACTACCTTCAGGGAAAACGCAAGTGTCACTCACCCCAGCCCGACGCCACATTTCATGATACAAATGGACGCCGTAACCTGTATTGTCTACTTCGTAATTGGGTTCAAACAGCTTTTCCCAATCCCACCAAGCAACAGGACAGAAATCCTCTGATCTTCGAACCCAATCATTGAGATGATGACGTTTCACGAGATCATTCAGCATCTTCACTGGATCAGTCCAACACTGCTTAGCTCTGTCTAAAGCTTTGCAATGTTCGTAAGCGTCGTTGGCGAGAGGGCACTTCTCAGGAAGCTTAACGACGCAAGGAGCAATCTGTTCACCTCGAACAAAACCGCCCTCAACATGTTCGATAAATGAAAGCTCTGAAGCAAGGACGAGAAGCTTATCCGGCCAATGAGTGCGACAAAGCACGTCGGTATCAACCCACCAACCACCCTTTTCATACAGAAGCTTCCAACGAAAGAGATCAGAGAATGGTGACGGACTGCCTTTACCCGGCTCAGTTTGGCACACAAAGATTGCTTCTTCAGGTAGGATCTCTCGTGCATCCTTAATGACAACGCCTTTTGGAACGTTGTCAATCTCTTCGTAACAATAGAGGTGATATTCGTGTTCACACCAAAGAAAGGAACGCATTGCCATGATATGAACTGGTTTCAGATGATTCCCAATCCAAAGACTTTGAATGACATTACTCATATATCTTGGAGTCCCTATGTTCAAATTCGTCTTAAATACAACTCTTATCTGTCCCAATGAGTGTTCGTACTGCCCTTTGGAAAAGATCCCACAGGGCAGCTACCGTGGGCCAAAAAACATGACTTGGGAAGTCTTCGAGAAATGCGTCAACAATTGCCCAAAGGGCACAACGTTCCATTTCTCCGGACTTGGTGAACCATTCATTAACCCTCTTTGCACAGACATGATCCTGTATGCATACGATCAGGGTCATCATGTCGTATGCTACACGACACTTTCGCACACGTCAACGGAAGATTTGGAGAAACTTTCCAGAGTTCGATTCGGTTTGTTTCAAGTTCATGTACCCGATAAAGAGGGCCTCTTCAACGAGAAGAAACTCATTCAACCAAGAGAGAAATACATTGCCCTGAAAGAGAAAATCAAGAAGCTCCGCATCACCTGTGTTGGTGGCAAACCAGTTGATTGGGCCGTCGATATCTTCGGCGACATGATCGAAGAAGTTCCTATCTGGCCGAGGGCAGGACATCTCGACAATGGTCTTGTTCAGATCCCCACATTCAAAAGCGTCAAGTGCGGGAAGTATCTACTCAAGCATATGGTCTGGCCGGATGGCTCGGTATGTGTCTGTTGTATTGACTTCCAGAACGATTTCCCGATTGGGAACCTCCAAGATCCGAACTTCTTCAAAGAGCGGATGCAAAAATTGGAACCGCTGATTCAACTACAGCTTGATCCCTCTACAGATATCATCTGCAAACACTGCGAGTTTGCTATTCCATTAAACTCAGAGCCAGCTTATATTCAGATTGATCAGATTCACGATCCGTAGCAATAAAATGCATCATGTGAATCTGCTTGTCTTGGAATGAGAACCTACCTTTCTCAAACTTCGTAGAGAGTTCTCCAAATGGAATGCCGCTATGCTGTACAAGCCAATTGAATTGTTGCGGCAAACGTGGATGGTCTTGTAGACCAAATTTCCATGCAGCAATCGCTAACGATGCTTGATCTCGATCGATCCAGTTGTCATCGAAGAAGACGTGCATTGTGGCTTCGTTCCACCAATCTAAGAACTCAGTGGATTCTTCATTGAACAAGAAGACTCCACCATTCCACAAGCTCCATTTCGGATCAATATCAAGACCATATACGCTCTTAGCCACTTCTGGTAGACGGCCTTTTTTTAAGGCCCACGGCGAGAAGTAATCAAACGTCACAACATGATCTGTTGCAAACGTGATGGGGCCACGAAAGTGATCAAATATCTTGGAAGCATCTTCGCTGACTGCCAATACGTCGTTATCCATATAACAGCATAGGCCCGGCACAATGCGATGCACCATCGTCTTAAGAAAACGATTGGCTTGAAAATTGTTGAGACTTGAATCCACAACAACCTCTTCAATGTTGTCATGATCGATCCCTGTGGCACGTGAAGAGACCACAACGATGTCGTTCTTCACATACTTCTTGAGGAAGCGAAGACAGAGATTAACCTCTTGAACAAACTCTTGACCAACGACAACTAAAACAAACTTCATATGGACACCGTGTACAATGTGTAATCTTGCCTTTCTTCCGCTCCGAGCAACGTAAACTCAAGATCAGAAATCCCACTTGGATAAGCTTCACTCATACTGTCATTATGTATGAATGGCCCGCTATATTCGAAACCGTTTGCACTCATCAATGCGTGGAATCTTGCTGAATTTTTTTCACACCATCGATGATACTCTTTGTTCTCTTGAAAAATATGACTTCGATCATGAGGTAAGCTTTCATACCATCCTTCATCATAACGCTTCACTTCAAGACCATTCATCGTACAACGCATATACAAGTCAACGTCTTCCCATCCCCATCCCCAATAATCGTTGTCAAAGCCGTTAATCTTTAATACATCTTCTCTATTTAAGAGAGCCACCCCGCCCATCGTCTCTTTGAACGGAAGCTGTTTGTGGTTGTGTTCCATGCGGCATGCTAGATGCACAGGAGTGTCAGGATATCGATAGTCCACGTCATGAGGTAATTGATCTACATCATGAAAGGCGTAGTAGTGAGCTTGCGTTAAAGCGAAACCAACGTTCATGAGCTTACCACGATTGAACAACTTATCTGAAGTCTGTTCGATTACGACGATTTCATTAGGAATCCCCTTGAGGTATTCCTTCATATAAGGTACAAAACGTTCGAGATGAGAATGACGATCTCGAAACGGAACAATGACGGCAAGTTGCATGAAGTATAGGAGTTGTCAATGAGAAATTATGCTTTTGTTCACATCCAAAAAACGGCTGGCACTTACGTTGACGCAGGTGTGTCTAGATGTCTCATCCTTAAAGGATACAACATCTTTAACCCTTGGTTCCTTAGTCGTGCTGAAATCGCCAATCTTGGCGAGCGAGAGCCTACTACAACTTTTGGACTCGGACTTGACAAAGGTGATTGGCGACGTGACTGGAGCGAGAATGAGCTTCTGAAGATCGCTCATATACCAATGGCAAAGTATGTTCACAATCACGGCGGCAACTGGACAGAGAAGGCATTTACAACTTTCAAAGAGAATCAGGAATGTTTCTTCTTCTCCTTCCTTAGAAACCCAATTGACATGATGTGCTCTATGTACTTCTTTCTTAAAGAGAAAGCAGGTGAACCATCTGATCCGTGTTGGGGGGCTAATGATGGTCATCCTAAAGGATTGCCGCCGACTGTGGAGGAATTCTTCCAAGAGAATTGGATGTTCTTAGATACAATCATCCCTTCTTTCTACGAGAAGATTGATTATCTGAGAATCTTCTCCGAAGAGGCCATGAAAGATTTAATCGAGAACGTCATGGGTGGCGTCTATAAACCAACTCGCAAAATGAACACTAGCGAGAATCTCGGATGGGAACATTATCGCAGCACTAAGGAACTGTCAGATGACAGTGTCGATAGAATCATGTCCACCAAGACCTATCAACTCTTTGAAGAGCTTTCAAAATGAATCTACTTGGAATCTTCCTTGGTAAACATGATAGCAATATTTCCTTAGCTCAAGGGAAGCGGGTTCGATATCGCAAGTCAGAACGTCAATATGGTATCAAGCACCACCGAGCATCAATGAGTTGGGTTGAAGAGACCCTCAAAGAATGGGGTAATCCCAAGATTGACGCTGTTGCCTTCACAGATGGGAATCGCAACAACCTCGGCTCTTGTCGTCCTGATGAACTCTTCAAGAAGACCGATCTTGGTTACTGCTTAGATCATCACTTCGCCCATGCTTTAAGCGTTTGGCCGGTGTGTGATAAAGTTGATGTCTCGATCTCTATCGATGGCAAAGGCGACAACTTCACCTCTACGAAAGTTCTCAAAGGTCGTGAGATCATCTACCAATCCACAGATGACAAAATCTCACACACGTTGACAGAGATCGGATCGCTCATGAAACTGCAAGGTCAGGGCCTAGACCTTCCCGGTAAAATTATGGGCCTGCAAGCTTATGGCAAAGCTCGAATCGATTCCCTTAAAGTGCGTCTCAATTTACTCCAATCTTTATGGGATGACAAACTCGTTATTGCTCAGCCCAATTTCTTCAAAGCAGATAATCCTGAATTCCTAAATTGGTTGGCAACGATCCATCAATCACTGGAGACTTTCGTTGTTAGATTATTCAAGACGCACTGCAAACCTGACGATGTTGTCTCATTTACCGGTGGCTGTGCTCAGAACTCTGTGTTCAACTGGCGGCTCAAACAAGAGTTTCCAAATCTTGTAATCCCACCTCATGTCTACGATGGCGGACTATCTCTTGGCTGCATTGAGTTCCTAAGACAAGAATATAGTCTAGAACCGTTTGACAAGACTGATTTCCCATTCTGGCAAGATGATCCGTTTATCGAGGCTCCTGAGAGCGTAGAACCCATCGTAGATGCACTTTGTCAAGGTAAAATCGTCGGTCTCATGTACGGCAAGGGGGAAATTGGGCCTAGAGCGTTAGGTCATCGATCTATCTTAATGAGTGCCGAGGCACTCAATGGTAAAGAGACAATGAATAGCAAGGTTAAGTTTCGGGAAGCATGGCGTCCCTATGCTGCCAGTGTTCTTAAAGAACGAGCCAGTGAATATTTTGCTATTGATGAAAGTCCTTACATGCTTTATGCTGTTCCGGTTCTTAAAGAAGGGTTTCCGGCAATTACGCATGTTGACAAAACCAGTCGAATTCAGACGGTTACGGAAGAAAACTCACTCCTTTATGACGTACTTAAAATGTACGAGAGCAAGACCGGAGTTCCGATGTTGCTGAACACTTCCCTGAATATTCAGGGAGGCCCAATTGTCTCGAATGAAGCTCAAGCCTTAGAGCTATTCAAATCTACAGGGATGGATGTATTATGCAGTCACAACATACACAAGAAGTGATTCTTCTTATCGGCGGGGCCGGTCTTATTGGTGCCAGCGTTGCAGAACTTTTGGCAAGTCAAGGACATCAAGTCATTGTCTACGACGCTTTCCAGAACTACTTCCCTGCAAACCCAAAGCTTTCTAAGTTCCTCACTCAACGAATGATCAAGCTTGGCAGCACAGAAGTTATTCGAGGCAACATCACTCACGAAGGTGATCTTGTTGCCATCTTCAACGAACGCAAGCCAACATATATCGTCAACCTTGCCTGTATGCCGATGGCAGAAATGGCCGAAACGCTCTTCCATGACATTCTACAATCAACGTTGGTTGGCAATTCACTCTTGCTGGAAAACATTCGTAAGCATCTGCCCGACCTTAAGCGTTACCTGTATATTTCGAGCAGCATGGTCTACGGTGACTTCCAAGCTATCCCTTGTCCCGAAGATCATCCTCTCAATCCCAAGGGCGTCTATGGGGCATTTAAGAAGGCCGCAGAAGGTATTACTCAAGCATACGGCAAGCGATATGATATTCCTTACTCCATCATTCGCCCATCATCGGTTTATGGATTGACTGACACCAATATTCGAGTCCTTCAGAAGTTCATCATGAGAGCACTTGAAGACAAGCCAATGATCATCACCCATCTTGGTCGATTGGACTTCACCTATGTTGACGATTGTGCTCAAGGTATTGTGGATGTTCTTTTGAATCCAAAGGGTGCAAATGAAATCTTCAACATTACCTATGGCCGATCCCGCTCTCTTGAAGAAGCCGCTCAGATCATTCAGAAGATTATCCCCAAGGCTAAGTATGAGACTCTAGAAATTCCTGATGACCATAAGCCAAATCGTGGCACGCTTGACATCTCTAAAGCCTCAGAGCTTGTTCGTTACTCTCCAAAGATCGCACTAGAAGAAGGTCTGGAACTCTATGTCAATCACTATACCTTCAGCTAAGCCATCGCTTGGTCTTGAAGAAGCCAACGCAGTGCTACAAGTTTTGCAATCAGGCATTCTCGCTCATGGTTCAATGAATGATGAGTTTGAGCGTGCGTTTGCAGAATTCATTGGCGTCAAGCACGCCATCAGTATGAACTCTTGCACGTCAGCATTGATTCTAGCTTTGGAGTGCCAAGGAATCACTGGAGAGGTGATCGTACCATCTTTCACATTCGTTGCTTCCATCAACGCTATCCTGAAGGCTGGAGCTACTCCGAAGTTCATCGATATCAAGCCATTTGACTACATGCTCAATGAGTATGACTTAGAAAAGCATCTGACAGATAAAACACAAGCTGTTATGGTGGTTCACTATGCCGGAGCTACCGCAGACCTGCAATTCATTGATCAATTCTGTAAGAAACATGGTCTCAAACTTATAGAAGACTCCGCAGAGTGTATAGGTGGCTCCCATCGAGAAGTAATGGCTGGATCTGTTGGGACGGGATGTTTCAGCTTTTTTCCATCAAAGAACATGACGACCGGCGAAGGGGGGATGCTCACCACCAATGATGATGAACTCGCCGCTAAGGTGCGTCTTCAGATTGCTCACGGAGTCTCCAAACAGAAGGAGAAGCCTTGGCATCGAATCGTAAAAGAACCGGGTTACAATTTCAGGATGAGCAATATCCTAGCAGCGATTGGTGTTGAGCAACTCAAGAAGCTTCCCGCAATGAATGAGAAGCGGCGACAACACGCTCAGACGTTAATTGAAGCTCTACAGGATACAAAGCTATGGCTCCCAAGACCTACTCTTGCGTGCCATCATGTCTATCAAATGTTCCCTGTCGTCACAGCCTTCGACAACAGGGACGCCATCGTTGAATATCTCAACGAGAACGGTGTTCAAGCCTCTGTCCATTTTGATCCACCGGTTCATTTGCAAATGCCCAATCCCGTCTCCTTGCCAGTGACAGAATGGATTTCTTCGCAATTGTTTACATTACCGATGTATCCAGACTTAAGCAGCGATGATCTCCAACGGATCATCTTCTACGTCCGTGAGGCTGTCGCTGTGAAGGCCGTGCTCATATAGCACCATTTCACCATCTTCGTATTCAATGATCGCTGAACAGCTTTCAACCCAATCACCAGTATTGTAATACTTCACGCCAAGCATATCGGCAATCTTGGGCGTATGAATGTGCCCACAGATCACGCCGGTACACTCTTTTTCCTTAGCGAACTTGGACAGAATTTCTTCGAAGCCACCCACGAAGTTGATAGCATTCTTAAACTGATGCTTGATTGCCTTGCTGAGCGACCAGTGCGACTCTTTACCAAAGAGACGGCGAAACCAATTGAAAGTCGAGTTACACCAAATCAGAAAATCGTAACCCACATCGCCGAGGTAACACAACCAACGGGTATACTTCATTGCGAAACGGATTGCTGTATCGAATTTGTCACCGTGAATCACAAGAAGACGTTCGCCTGATGGCGTAACGTGAACGAACTCATCGGCAATCGACAGGCCAGCAAAATTAAGACCTTCAATCTCGTCAAAAAAACTGCGAAGAAACTCGTCGTGGTTCCCGGCGGTATAACAGACTTCCACGTCATGTTTCAGAAGACTGAAGATTTTGCGAACAATGAGATTGCACTCTTTCGTCCAGTACCAGTTTCTTCGTAGTTTCCAACCATCGATGAAGTCGCCGATGATATAAACCTTCTCCGGTTCTTGTTTCTTAACCCATTGCAGGAATTCCAACAGCAAATCAGTTCTTGCATGTCGGCTTCCCAAGTGGGCGTCAGACAGGAACACAGACCGGATCTTCTTGTGGTTCATTCTCGGCTTCCTTTGTCAGATATTCTTCCAAAATCTCAACTGCTTTGTGAACACCGTTTTCCGCTACCTTCAGTCCGTCTCTGTACTTATGTAGGAAGTCTGTAACCTTTTGGGCCGTAAGATTTTCCAACAAACAAGACGCACCTAGACCGAGGATGTCAACATATCGTCCGTTGACATATTGTTCATACTGGTTTGGTAGAGGAATTACAAAGATTGGCTTGCCGAAAAACCGACATTCGCCGATCAGTTGTACGCCAGCCGTGCTGAAAACAGCATGACTAGTCGCCACGTCCTTCACAAAGGGTTCATACCCTTTTGGTTTGAATGTCACATTTGGGTAGTCTCCAAAATGGTCCACCCCGTAGACGAAAATCGGACGGTCCGTTCCAATCGCAGGGAGCAACTTCTGTAGAATCTCTTTCTGGCGGCAGTATACAACGACATGCCCCTCATCGGAAGGCTGGAGCCGTTCAAACTCCTTCCGGAAAAATCCCTTGCAAGGCGTGACTTTCTCTGTACCGGGTATGATTTCAGCCTGAAATGTGGACACGAGGTAATGGGCCGCTTTCGGCACCATGAACTTACATCCCAGCATCACCCCGACTGCATACGCCTTCAGGAACCATGAAAAGCCAGTCATCTTCGAGAAACGGAATTTGTGCTGACTGTCGATACTCACACACGGCTTATTGAGATTACGAGCCACACGAGCCGCCGTTGGTTCCCAATCTGTCAGAAACAGTTCAGGCTCAAGCCAACGACCATACAGAGTCATTAACTCAACGTTCTTTTTCAACTGAGTCAGTACAAATTTTGTAGCCCCCTTCATGGTCGGCCACAAATCAACTTTACCTTCCTTTTCAACGAATCGAACACCTTCAATCAAAACAAGACTGACATTTGGAAGTCCCGTCTTGGAGAAGTAATCAAACGCCTCTCCATAAGTGAACAATACAAATCGGTGCTGAGGCATGTGCTCAATCAAAGCCATCGCCCGAGAGCAATGCCCCAACCCTTCGCCGCACAAGGAATAAAAAATGAGGCTCATTCGTAATCTCGCAAATGGAAAAAGTTGCACTCTTTCGAAAAACAGTCTCGATGGTTACCAGTCAGGAACACATACCAGACTTTCGGATCAGAAGGTTTGACAGTTGTACCATAACCGTCAGTGATGATGAACACCGCTTTTGGATAAGCACACTTCTCACTCTTCATCCGTTTCTGAATTTCTTCCTCAATGATATGAAAAGCCGTGCCTCCAAAGCCATAGAGCTTTTTTGACTCCAATGTCGTCTCGTAAACTTTCGTGTCAAAACAAAAAAGCCTGATCTTAAACCTCTTCTTCGGTAAGCTCATCGCTGCTGTAAAGAAACGATCTCGATATTGAGCACATGATCCCGAAGTGTCTTGGAAAAACCAAACCTCGATCTTTCCCTCTGTTTCAACCTCGCTCTCCATATCACTCGGTAACATCAAATCGCCACCAAGCATCGAAAGCCTTCGATGAACCCTTGCCCATTGTTCAATGTCGAGCAAGTCTGTTACGTCATACCTCTTGGCCCATTTCTTAATGACGGTTTCCCACTTCTTCTTTTTCTTGACCTTATCAACAGCCGCAAATTCCCATTTACCAAGACTGGTGTCACCAGCTTCCATCCCACCTTCGTTTGGCATCTCATTAGGCGGCTTTTGATAATGTTTCTCTATGAAACCCTGTAAACTCTGTTTTGATTGATTAGAGCTTGAATCTGATACCTTCTTGATGGCATCTGACCAATCGCTCTGAGCCATCATACCGTGATCATCTGGCATCTTAAGCTTATCTAATCCACCACTGCTATTAGGAGGTGGATTCTGTTGTGTCTGAGCCAGACGAATGAAGTAATACTCAAAACTCTCGTTGTCTGGAACCGTCTGTCCCGGAAACACGGTATCTGTCCAACAGAGCTTGTCACCACCTTGAACCTTAGTTCTTTGAAATCCGAAGTGATTCACCAATGAGTGATTGACCACCACATCCAAAGAGTAATTACAAAGTTTGCGAGTCTCTTCGTCTTTCGTGTCTTTGATTCGATAACCATGATGCAAGATGACATGCAGACATTCATGACAAATCACAAAGATCCGAGTGTATTCATCCAACGATTCCCAATACTTAGGATTGAACAAGAACTCAATCTGCTCGCCTGCTTCATCGAATTTGATCGCTGCTGTCTCGATCTCGTCGGTGAATTTAGGAACGCCAAGATTCCAGACCGAATAGAACAATGCATGGTGTTGCTCTAGTTGACGACTGAGTGCGAAATAATCTTCGATATCGAGATCCATCAGGCACCTGCCTTGAATGTCCAGAGGCGATTACCGATGTTCGGTTCAGTACGACAGAGTTGGATAAACAGCAAGAAGTGTTTTCCATACTCCAATTTGAACTTATCCCACGTTGTTATGGACTCATTGATTCCAATTTGTGTAATGCAATGATTCACAAGACCCATGAGATTCGGTGCTGATTGTAGTGCCTTGGGAGTACAGAACGCCGCTAGATGATCAAAGAAATCCAAAGTTTTGATTGCCAGAGGCGTTGAAAGCTTATTCGGCACCATCATCTTGAACTCATCGAATACCTTCAGATTTTCCAAGTTACTCTTACCATTACCGAGTTCGAGGATCGCTCCTTCAACGATGTGAGGATACATGGACATACTCCCGCTACCCGAGAACCAAGGGGCCTCTGGTTTGGAACCCAAGGTTGTCTGACATTCCGCTTGAGCCTTCTTGATTCTCTTGACAAGATCCTGATTCTGGTTGGCGTCAACGATATTCTGTAAGACTGTCTTAAAAACAGGATCGTCTTCAGATCGTTCAACCATCGACTTGAGAACAGTTTGATTGTCGGCTAACACGGAAAGCTTTTCACTGGAGAGACATGGTAAAAAGAAATGCATATTGAGCTTGCTGTTCAAGATTGCCTTAATGCAAGCAAGATAATTGTTCTCAGAAGACAGATAGATCCTCGCTCCTTCAACGTCTTTATTCTCTCGAAGTTCTTTGAGCTTGGCGGTCGCCGGGCCGTTTTCGAGAGTTGCTAAGAGCTTGGCGATATTGGAAGACTCTGGAAGTACGAAATGAACGTCTCCGTTGTTACCAATTACGTCCAATGCATAATCAAGACGACGAGGAGAGACAAGCTTTTTTTGATCAGCAGGGAGATCGCTCCACCACGAGATTGCAGATTTTGCAATATGCTCACCGTATCGCTCGACAAAGTAAGGCTTGTGCGGTTTGTATGGGATCGGAACTTGGATATGGAAACGGTCTTGTTGGGCTGGATCGAGTTTCTCGACATCGTAATCTTCGTCTTCGGGATTGATCGCTGCCCATACGATCTTGAGATTATTGAACGGTTTACCGTTGATGGATTTGAATTGAATCAATTCCATGACTGCATTACGGACTTTCTTATGTGATCGATTGTATTCGTCGAAGAAAACAGCTTCTACAGCGTCATATTCAAAGTCTTTTGGCCGCACAAGATCAAGATAACTGGTGCCGTCGGGCATTTTCTTCTCTCGTGGCACGCCAATGAGATCGACCCAAGGATCGATGGTGCTGGCGGAAAAATATCGCCATTTGAGATTGTTGCGTTCAAAAGCAGCCTTAATGATGGACGTTTTTCCGACGCCGTGTGCTCCGATCAATAAGACGTTATAACGATGTTTAATCCAGAAATCTAAGTGTTCTTCTTTTATCATAAGTTCCTCAAGGCCCAATTTTAGCAATCGTAAGAAATGGCATCAAGCCTACTCTGTTAAGGCTATATATTAGAGGCAGTGATGTCTGAAGAAACGATAATTGATTATCGCAGTGGAAGGGAATTTGATTCCGGTTACTTTTACTGCCCTTACGTTCCACTGATCACAAGTCCTGTCATATTCCCTGAGCTTTCGGCTAGACTAGAGGCTCTTAAGAAGCGGCGGCAGTCTTTAGAAGAAGTGGATTGGGTAAATGAAGGTTTCTAATGAGTTCCAACTCAAGAACCCAAACAGCCACACTCTTCGCACAAGACCAGCTTGGTCAACGTGCTCCTACCTACCACATGTACTTGGACAACCTAATGGAAGCAGAACGACTTGTTGAACAACAAGTCGTTGATTCTATATGGGACGACTTCAGTCACCTAAACAGAAAAATAGAAATACACAATTGGATTAAGGAGGGATTTTGATATCCACCAATGATACGGGCATCGTGCTCGCAATCTGCATGTACCCTGATATGCCTTTAGAGGAACGTGAGAAGCACTTAAATGACCTTGAAGATGAACGATATCGTCGTGTCTGCGAAGTGATCACAGGAACACTTGATCACGATGCACTCAACGACCAAGAGCAATTGGTCTATCAAGAAATCTCCGAGTGGCGTAAGCAACGCCAGCAACGCATCAAGACCGAACAAGTATTTCGTCGTCTAAATACTCCACAGCGGCAATCGACTCTTGCTAATAACTTGATCAGAATGAGAGACAGGGGTCAAATCTCTAATGACACCCTTATGCTTTACGGTATCTCTGGTACTCTTCCAGCCCGCAGCGAATACAGTCTCTTGTCTCCAGAAGAGCGTCGAAAGTTGTGGAATGATCGTTTGGAAAGTCGTCTTGGCATTAACTGGATGGAACTTGTTGACCGCCCGCCATCTGTGGTCTCGGAAGAAGAAGTCGATTGGATTGAAGAAGGTTTCTAACCCTATGCACTAGATATTGCAGAGGGGGTGATTATGGCAAATATCTGGCTTGAGAAAAGCAAGAAGAAAACGTATAAACTAGAACTGCTCCGAAATGCAATCTACAGAATCGAATCTCTTACTGCAAAACTAGTCAGTATCACCCACAGACCGCTTGCGACCGGTGTCATGTTCACAATGGTAGTTGATCTACCAGATATCTCTCAAGAAGACTTCACTGATCTCGCAATCATCGAACAAGAACTACACGCCAAACGATTCGGACATGACTACTATGGCCGTCTCAAAGTCATCAAAAACGATACTGTCGATATCATCGATATGTCCGAACTCGTGAGCCTGACCCTATTTGTCGAATCGTTTGAGGACGGCGATCTAGTCAGTGCAAAAATCAACTACTTCTAGGATAGACAAACATGAAATGGCTCGGTACAATTTTTGGATGGATCACATTCCTATTCAGTGCTCAAGGTACGCTCATCAACATGGTCGTACACGGCCTGTTGGGTTTCATCCTGTTGTGGATTGAGGCGAGCTTCTTCGGATTCTGGAGTATTCCGATCAACTTCGTCTTCCTGTACATTGGTGGAACGGCGGTGTTACTATGCCAAATGCTGGGAAAAAGCAAATCCGATCAAACTTTCGTCGAGCAACTTTTCAACGGGACAAGTACGCCTGTAGAAAATGTGGAAAGCTCGGAAAGTGCCGACAAACCGGAGAGTTCGAAGGAAAAGAATGTGAACGAGTGAACCTAGACGCTCATCACATCACAGATCGTAATCTCATGCCCAATGGCGGATACTGCAAAGAGAATGGAATCTCTCTGTGTGATGAGTGCCACGAGTACGCTGAACTGTGGCACCAGACCGGCGAGACGCTAGAAGGGTTCTATCCAAACGATCTCTACCCGCTCATTGGGTCTTCTCATGAGAAAGCTGTAAAAGCCAGCGAGCGACTTGCCTAAATATGGCATGCTCTCTTTCAAAAGCTGGATTCAGTTCCAAGAACAACCGCATCTGACGGCCACTCAGCCTCTTGATTTTCAATTGGGTGGCAAGGTCTATTCTCAGATTACGTCTCTTGATCCTCGTATTGAACGGATCAAAGATCCAGCGATGAAGATGAAGCTATTCACAACGCTCATTGGTAATCGTAAGATGAACATTGAGCCGAGCAGCATCTACTTCTTTGACGACAACAAGCAAATCTTCGAAATCACGCCAGACAACACTGTTAAGAAGACGATGCTACTTGTTCCTCCACCCGACAAGACACTACCGGGAGACTGGTGGAAGTCGGCTCAATTCTCAGACCGTCATTACAATCACATTGACAATCTAGATCAGTTTCATGCTGTGGCATCCCAAGCAATGGCGTTCTGATCCTTTTCAGATAGAATGTAACTTGGTTCGGGCCACTCAATACCTAAGCTATCCCATCTTACACATTGATCTTGATCTGGATCATAGACGCCACCTTGCACATAAAGTAGAGTGGTGTTGTCTTTAGCAGAGAAGAATCCGTGTCCGCAACCGGCTGGAACATAAAGCTGCGTGAAGTCGCCAGAATGCAACCAAACACCATCCCATTGTAAGTATGTCGTCGAATCTTCTCGAAGATCCACAACTACGTCAAAGAGCGACCCCGAGATACAGGTGCAAAGTTTGGGATATGGAGAAACATGAATGCCTCGAATAACATTCTTCGCCGATACCGACATATTCACTTGTCGGACTTCAGAATGGAACGGACTTTGTGGCCCCAATACCTGATTCTTTTTGAATATCTCTTGGAACGAACCACGTGCGTCCCTGTGAACAACTTGTTGAATAACGACTGAATCAATAACTTTCGTCGGCAGCGTTCTCATTAGTAGCTCCGTACACCTGATTTTTTCATAAATGACTCAAGAATTGAGTAAAGTTTCCTGAGTTGTTGTTGGACATCTGCTTTCTTCATTGTACCGTCAAGCCAACGTCCTGTAAAGTCGTCCATATTCCCAAGCAACGTACTCATCAAAATTCTTGGCTCATCTGGAATCTTGCCTCCATAAGCAGCCTTCACAGAATCCTTAAGCATCATAAGTAAACAATTGGAATCGAAACCACTTGAATCTTTGCGGAAGAGATCAAAAGCAAGTTCTCTTACCTCTTGCCAATTAGGACGATGAGAATTCAAAACACGGATCATTGCAATGAAAGATTCTACAATCTGATTCGCAATCTCTTCTGCCTCTTCTAAATTTGGCGTTCCTTGATTCTTTTGAGCGTTTGGCTGCGTGCCGGGATTCGGTCTCGTTGCCTGCGGTTGCGGCCTTGGCTGGGGCGGTGGAGTCGGTTGCGGTTTTGATTGCGGAGCCGCACCGGGAGCCGTGTAGCGAAAGTGATGTGAATCTGTACCTGTGGCCCGTTGAAGAATATCGTAAGCGTTTTTCGCCCTAATAAAGTCGTTCTGACTTCCACCCATATCAGGGTGATGCTGCTTAGCTAACTGTTTCCAGCGTTGTTTAAGAGACTCTGGATCGATTCCAAGATGCGGCAGGCCGAATACCTGCATCGCATCGTAGATGGACATTTCTAGAAAAAATTGTGCAAAACTCTTCATGATGTCTTATTTAGACATCATGAAGAGCAAAAGTCCCCTATAGCCGGGATTCTGTCTAGGGTTATCATTTATCTCACGGATTGCTCCGTGGGCTGTGTATTATCACTCGCCTGCACCTACCCGCCTTCATCGAGTCGCTTTCCCTCTCAGGCTGTACGGCTTGCTACCTCCGTGGTGATAACGGGTTTTAACGCCCTCCCACGTCCAGCGATATAGTCCCGAACTTCCTCAATAGCTTTCGCTACTGCGATAACCTAGGAACTTTTTAGCACAATCTACTTAGCGGTTCTCCAAAACGATGTCATAGGTGTTTTCGAAGAACCGACGTTTGACGATCCAGAAGTCGTTGAGATCCTGTTGACTCTGGAGAACATAGTCCCCACCCTCGCCAAACTGAATCTTCTCCATCGTCTTTATTTCTGGTTCAGGACCATTACCCCAAACCTTGATCTCGGCAGTTTCGCCGTAGCTGCCCTGAATGCAAAAGTTGGGTTCATCAACCTGCTTGAAGTTCACGAGAACATCCGGCTTCGGCGAACACAGAAGCCATCCGTCGTAGTCAACTCCGTCGATGTTGTACTTGGCAACCAGCTTGTTCGGAGCCTGTTGCCA
>Ga0172380_10001648_pt1 | contig 38096 bp, 38 predicted proteins | sample Leawe162metaG_FD_119747 | JGI IMG/M metagenome (GOLD analysis project Ga0172380, IMG submission 119747) | Leachate microbial communities from a municipal landfill in Southern Ontario, Canada - Leachate well 162 metaG | ecosystem: Engineered > Solid waste > Landfill > Unclassified | place...
CCGAGACCACGCCCTGGAACAGGTCGCCGTCGGGCACGAAGGCGATGCGCTGGCGCCAGGGGCGGTATTTCGGCGTGAAGTGCTTTTCGATGTCGAAGTCGGGACCGACGAAGGCGCGCACGCCGGCCAGCAGCTCTTCCTTGACCGCCTCCGATTCCTCGACCGCCCGTTTGGTGAAGGCGGCCTGGTCGAACAGCACCTTGCGGCGCACGATCTCGTGGATCCATTCCTCGGGAACTTCCAGTTCACGCAGGGTGTTGGCCAGTTCGTTCTCGTTGCGGCCGGGGATGAAATAGGTCGGCGAGCGCTGCAGCAGGGTGGTGTGGGCCGTGTCGCCCGCGATGGCCGGGATCAGGGTCGCCGCCGTGGCGCCCGAGCCGATGACGATGACCTTCTTGCCCTTGTAGTCGAGGTCCTGCGGCCAGGTCTGCGGATGGACGATGCGGCCCTTGAAGCTGTCCATGCCTTCCCACTGGGGCGTGTAGCCCTCCGAGTGGCGGTAGTAGCCCTGGCACATCCAGAGGAAGTTGCAGGTGAACCGGACCGGCTGGCCAGTGTCCTTGCGGACGCCCTCGATGGTCCATTTGCGATCGGGCGTCGACCAGGTGGCCGAGGTGATCTGATGGCCGTAGCGGATGTGCTTGCCAAGGTCGTTCTCGTCGATGACCTCGCCCATGTACTTGAGAATCTCGTCGGCGCTGGCGATCGGCGCGCCGACCCAGGGCTTGAAGCGGTAGCCGAAGGTGTACAGATCGCTGTCCGACCGGATGCCCGGGTAGCGGTGCATCCACCAGGTGCCGCCGAAGTTCTCCAGCCCCTCAAGCACGACGAAGCTCGTTCCCGGCTGCTGCTTGGCCAGATGGTAGGCGCCGCCGACGCCGGAGATGCCGGCCCCGACGATCAGCACGTCGAAATGCTCGGTGGTCGCGGCGGCGGATCGCGTGAGGGTGGCTGTCTCGGTCATGGGCGTGTTTCCTCTGCCGGGTTGTCCCGGACGATGTGTTCAGCGCCAGAGTTCGATGCTCCGGATAGGTTATCGTTGATCAGGATCAAGCCGTACTCAATGGCCACGACGGATTTTTCTCGCCCGGCCGTCAATCCGGCTCCTCGGCGAGGCGGAATATCGTTCGTTCTGGCAGTGGGCGGGATCGGCGGGCCAGCGTCAACCGGGATACGGGGCGCAGGGTCGGAAATGGCCCCGGTTCAAGCACGCGAACCGGGGCCGCTCACGGCGGGTCGGACAGGACAGGCCGCCCCGCAAGAACCCGGACCCCCTCCGACAGGACACCAGGACAGCCCATACAAACCGGGAATCATCGACCGTCAGCCCCGGTCGTAGCGACCGGGGCGTCGCCACCGCGATTCCCTTCGCAACTGCACAAATACGCGGCGTCTGAAGTCCCGATTGCGCAGGCGGCGATCAGAAAGCTGAGCGAATCCGGCTGTCGGGCGCTGGTTGCGTCAACGCGCCGTTTTTGCGATGCAGCGTCCGCTCATGACCCAGGCCGCCCCCGCACAGCGTCGCGCCGACCTCGACTGGATCCGCGTGGCGGCGTTCGGGCTGCTGATCCTGTTCCATGTCAGCCTGGTCTACGCGCCGTGGGACTGGCACGTGCACAGCAAGCACACCTTCGCCTGGCTGGCGGAGGCGACGGCGATCACCGGCCCCTGGCGGTTGACGCTGCTGTTCCTGGTGTCCGGCGCGGCCCTGCGCTTCATGAGCCGCCGCTATTCGCCCCGCGAGGTGCTGCGCGCGCGCATGGCCCGGCTGGCGCCGCCGCTGCTGTTCGGGATCCTCGTGCTGGTGCCGCCGCAATCCTGGCTGGAAGCGGTCGACAAGGGCAGCTGGACCGCGGGCCTCGGGTCCTGGTGGCTGCGCGAGTTCAGCCCAGCGGGCATCGCCGACGGCGTGCCGCTGAACCACCTGTGGTTCGTCGAATACATCGCCGTCTACAGCCTGGCGGCGGTGGCGCTGATGACCCGCCCGTCCTGGCTGGCGGCGCTGGAGCGGAGCCTGGATCGCCTGCTGGCGGGCTGGCGGCTGCTGGTCGTGCCGATCCTGTTCTTCGCCCTCGCCCGGCAGCTGGTGTTTCCCTGGTTCGGCCAGACCAACCAGCTGATCGGCGACTGGTATAACCACCTGACCTCGCTGGGCGTGTTCCTGTTCGGCTTCGCGGTGGCCGGGCGCGAGACGATCTGGAAAACCTTCGAGGCGCAGCGCTGGCGGGCCCTGGCCCTGGCGCTGGTCTCCACTCCGCTGCTGATGGCCCTTACCACTCATCCGGGCGGTCTGGCGTTCAATGGCTGGGTCAAGCACTGCGTGCACGGCCTGGAGCAATGGTCGACGATCGCCGCCATCCTGGGCTTCGGCAGCCTGCACCTGCGTCGCGCGGACGGCCCGGCGCTGCGCTATCTGACCGACGCGGTCTTCCCCTGCTATCTGGCGCACCAGACTATCCTGGTCATCGTGATCTATCTGGCCAAGCCGCTGGGCCTGCCGGCGGCGGTCGAGGCGACCCTGTTGGTCGCCGCCACCCTCGGCGGCGGCCTGCTGGTCTATGAACTGGCGCGGCGCAGCGGCGTCCTGCGGCCGCTCTGGGGTCTCAAGCGGTCGGGTCCGGTCCAGGCGTCGCCCCCTTCGGCGGCGACCGACGCGAAGGCGGCCGGACGACCCGCCGAGGCCGCGTGACTCCGTTCCGGCGACGCAGGGTCCTGCTGTGGATCGGCATGGCCGCGCCGGTGCTGGCCCTGATCACCACCCTGCTGGCCGTGGCGCTGTTTCCCGGCTTCGACCACGCCACCCAGTTTCTCAGCGAGCTGGGCGCCGGCGGCGCGAAACACCCCCAGGTGTTCAATGCCGGAGTGGCGATGGCCGGCCTGGGCGCGGGAATCGCTGGCGTCGGCTTCGGCCTGACCATCCTCGCCCTAGGCGGGCCCAGGCTGCCAGCTGCCCTCACCGCCCTAGCCTTCGTGCTGGCGGCGGCGGGACTGGTGATCTCCAGCCTCTATGTCTGGCCCGATCCCCGGCACCTGGCGATCAACCTGGGCCTGGGCATCCAGCTGGCGCCCCTGTTCCTGCTGTGGGGGCTGGCCCGCGCGGACGGCGTCGGCCGTCTGCGCTGGTTCCTCGCCGCGGTGTTCATGCTGATGGCCGTCCTGACGGTGATCACCAAACACATGGTGTTCCCCGGCACGGTCAACCCGGCCAACGTCGGCTGGTGGGAGCGCGCCTTCGCCGTCGTGCTGGTCGGCTGGGTGGGCGTGGCGGCCTTCCTGCTGGAACGGCGGCTGATCGCGCTGGCGTCGGAGAGCGCGGAGATTGATCCCGGCGAGACGAGTCGTCCAGCGGATGGGGGGCATCCTATCACGCACGCCTCTCATTTGCGTGACCGGCGCTCGATCACGAACTGATCACGACCGAAATTGCGGCGCCATGCTGAAAAAGTGCGTTTTTTACACAGGTTCTGGACAAAACCGCTTGCGAGAGTGCGCCGCAGCATAACATAAGCGTGATCGTTATTCCGGGGCCTCGCGCCGTTCGGATTTCCTCGCGATCACGGCGGCCTTGATGGACGGCACGAGCAACCTGGCGATCCAGTACGACGTCCCGGCCTATGCCCCGTCGTACTCGACCGCGCCCGAGCGCGAACACCTGCCGGCGGCCGCGCCGCTGGTCATGCCGCGCCAGCCCCTGGGCGAGGGCGGCGTCATGTCGGACCGCACACCCGGCGCCTCGCCGGCGGACATCGTTCGTCGCCGCACGATCCTGTTCACCGCCACCCTGCTGCTGACCGCCGTGGCCTCATGGGAGCCGGTGCGGCTCTACGCCAAGGACGGTTTCCTGCCGCTGGAAGTGGTCGGCCTGACGCTGTTCCTGGTGCTGATCACGGCCATCTCCTGCTGGTTCTGCAGCGCGGCCATCGGCCTGACCCTGCTGCTGACCCGCGGCGACCGCGACGAGCTGGGCTTCGCCGCCACGGCGCCGCGCCCGACCGTGCGCACCGCCCTGCTGATGCCGGTCTACAACGAGGACGCCCAGGCTTCGTTCGGCCGTCTGGCCCAGATCGAGCGGTCGCTGTCGCGCCTCGGCGCCACCCAGGCGTTCGACATCTTCGTGCTCAGCGACAGCACCAACGAGCGCGTCGCCAGCACCGAGTGGGCCGCGTTCCAGACCTTCCGCCTGCAGTCGAACTGCCGCGTCTACTACCGTCGCCGTCGCGATAACACCGCGCGCAAGGTCGGCAACCTGGCCGACTGGATCCGCCGGTTCGGCGCGGCCTACAGCCACATGATCGTGCTGGACGCCGACAGCACCATGGCGGGCGAAACCATCCTGCATCTGGTCGACGCCATGGAGCGCCATCCGGGGATCGGCCTGATCCAGACCACGCCGGCGATCGTCGAGGGCAAGACCCTCTACGCCCGGGCCTCGCAGTTCGGCGTGCGCCTGTACGGCCGCGTCGCCTCGGCGGGCCTGGCCTGGTGGTCGGGGTCGGAGGCCAGCTACTGGGGCCACAACGCCATTGTGCGGGTCCGCGCCTTCGCCGAATGCGCCGGCCTGCCGGAGCTGCCGGGTCGCAAGCCCTTCGGCGGCCACATCCTCAGCCACGACGTCGTCGAAGCCGGCCTGCTGCGCCGCGGCGGATGGGGCGTGCATGTCACCCCGACGCTGTCCGGCAGCTACGAGGAAACCCCGCCGAGCCTGCTCGAGTTCATGAAGCGCGAGCGCCGCTGGTGCCAGGGCAACCTGCAGCACGTGGCCCTGCTGCGCGCGCCGGGCCTGCACTGGATGAGCCGCTTCCAGCTGATCGTCGGGCTGATGGCCTATCTGGCCTCGCCGATCTGGCTGCTGTCGCTGGCCGCCGGCCTGTTCATCCAGATCCAGAACAAGCCCGACTGGGGCTCCTGGTGGTATTTCCTGCATCCCGAGTTCAACCCGATGCTGTGGGCCTCGCTGCTGACCACCGGCATGCTGCTGGGACCCAAGCTGATGGGTGTGGCCCTGGTGCTGAGCCGCCCGGCCGAGCGCAGCGCCTTCGGCGGCGTCAGGACGCTGCTCAGGAGCGTCGCCGCCGAGATGGCCCTGTCGGCCCTGACGGCCCCGATCTACATGATCGGCAACACCCGCGCGGTGTTCGAGATCCTGACCGGCAAGGACGCCGGCTGGGTGAGCCAGAATCGCGACGCCGACGGCCTGAGTCTGACCGACGCCAGGGTCGCCTTCCGTAACGAGTTCTTCGCCGGGATGTTCTTCCTGGTCTCGCTGGCCATGCGCCCGGACTTGCTGCTGTGGATCTGGCCGATCTTCGTGCCGATGCTGCTGGCGCCCAGGATCGCCGCCTGGACCTCCAGCCGCGCGGCCGGTCAGAAGGCCTTCAACGCCGGATTGCTGCTGACCCCGGAAGAGCGCGCCGCGATGGCCGCCCGGCCCGTCGAGCCGCACCACGGCGGCGAGGTCGTGCCGATGCCGGTGCGCACGGTCAACCCTGCGCTGATGGCGGCGGAGTAGGCCTACAGCACCCCCTGCGCCCGCTCCTCCTTGAGCCACGCGAAGACCAGGCGTTCGAAGTCAGGATAGGCGACTCTGCCAGGATCCAGTCCGGCATCAACCGCGATGGCGTGCAGGCCCGCGTCAAACCGATCAAAACTGGCCAGAAGGCGGGCCGGCGAGGGTATCGTCGCCCTTCTCGATACCGTGAGCAGCCAGTCTCTCACGCGACCGACCATGGCCCTGGGATCACCGCCGTGCGGCTGCGGGTCGGCGCCGGCCAGGTCCGACATGAACCGTTGATACCGATACTGCTCAGTGTCGAGAATTAGCGCCCGCTTCCTTCGTTGCACATCGTCACCGAACCGCTTTGCGCCCAGAAATATGCCGAGTTCCAAGGGCATGTTGAAGCGGGGCAGGCCTGACTGAGGATCGAGTTCGGTTCGGGACAGATCATGGATTCCGAAGCGGCTCTGCTCGATGACTCTGTAGAGCTTGTCGATCCGGGACTCGCTGCCGTCGTCCATTTCCCGCGCGCATCTGGCGCGAAATCGACAGGCGAGAACGGCAAAGATCAGCGCTCGGAAACCCGGCGCGAACTCGTCATCAAACGGACAGTTTACGAAGACATCACGAGGCGAACCGGGCGCCACGGCTATTTTTGATCGACCCGGGCGAGATAACGCCGCACGGCGGCGTTCGCTTGCGCCTGAGTAATGTTGGCGCGCTTGCTCACCGCCTTCTGAATTGGCGTCGAGCGCTTCCTGGCGGAAGCGCCAACGACCGGAGTCGTGTTCACCTGCTCCTGAGGGGCGACCTTTTCCATAAGAGCAGGCTATCATAATCGCGCGGAATGGCCAGCCTCAAAACGCTACCCATGCGCGCGACCATAAAACACTCGCGCACCCTCTACGCCAGCTCGCTCACCTTCACCGCCGCCGCTTCGAGCCGCGCCTTGAGCCCCTTCAGCTGGTCCCACAGCTCGGCCGGCATGCGGTCGCCGAACCGCTCGTAGAAGGCCGGGATCAGCGAGGCTTCCTCGCGCCAGACATCGATATCGACGGTCTTGAGCAGCCGCAGCTGGGCCTCGGTCAGGCCCAGGCCCACGGTGTCCAGCGAGCCGGGCGCCGGCACCCGGCCGATCGGGCTGTCGATCGCCTCGGCCTCGCCTTCCAGGCGGTCGAAGATCCACTTCAGCACGCGGCTGTTCTCGCCATAGCCCGGCCAGACGAACCGGCCGCTGTCGTCCTTGCGGAACCAGTTGACCATGTAGATGCGCGGCAGTTTCGCCGCGTCGGCCCTGCCGCCGACGTCCAGCCAGTGGCCGAAATAATCGCCCATGTTGTAGCCGCAGAAGGGCAGCATGGCGAACGGATCGCGGCGCAGCTCGCCGACCCTGGTCTCCGCCGCCGCCGTGCCTTCGGAGGCGACGTTGGCGCCGAGGAACACGCCGTGCGCCCAGTCGAACGCCTCGGTGACCAGCGGCACGGCGCTGGCCCGGCGGCCGCCGAACAGGATGGCGCTGATCGGCACGCCGGCGGGATCGTCCCACTCGCTGGCGATCACCGGACACTGCCCGGCCGGCACGGTGAAGCGGGCATTGGGATGGGCGGCGGGCTCGGGGCTTTCCGGCGTCCAGGGACGGCCGCGCCAGTCGGTCAGGCGGGCGGGCTTGTCGTCGGTCAGACCTTCCCACCAGACGTCGCCGTCCTCGGTCAGGGCCACGTTGGTGAAGATGGTGTTGGCGTGCAGCGCCTCGATGGCGTTGTGGTTGGTGCTGACGCCCGTCCCCGGGGCCACGCCGAAGAAGCCGGCTTCCGGATTGATGGCGTAGAGCCGGCCGTCGTCGTGGAAGCGCATCCAGCAGATGTCGTCGCCGATGGTCTCGGCCTTCCAGCCCGGAATCGTCGGCTGCAGCATGGCCAGGTTGGTCTTGCCGCAGGCGCTGGGGAAGGCCGCCGCCACGAAGCGCACCACGCCCTTGGGGCTGGTCAGCTTGAGGATCAGCATGTGCTCGGCCAGCCACCCCTCGTCGCGGGCCATGACGCTGGCGATGCGCAGGGCGTAGCACTTCTTGCCCAGCAGGGCGTTGCCGCCGTAGCCGGAGCCGTAGGACCAGATTTCGCGACTCTCGGGGAAGTGGACGATGTATTTGATGTCGTTGCAGGGCCACGGCACGTCGGCCTGGCCCGCCGCGAGCGGCGCGCCGAGCGAATGCACGGCCGGCACGAAGAAGCCGTCCTCGCCCATCGCGTCGAGGGCCTGCTTGCCCATCCGGGTCATGACCCGCATCGAGACGGCGACATAGGCGCTGTCGGTGATCTCCACGCCCAGCGCGCTGATCGGCGAGCCGATGGGCCCCATGCTGAACGGCACGACATACATGGTCCGGCCGCGCATGCAGCCGTCGAACAGGCTCTTGAGGTCGGCCCGCATCTCTTCCGGGTCGAGCCAGTTATTGGTCGGGCCCGCGTCGATCTCGCGTTCCGAGCAGATGAAGGTGCGGCTCTCGACCCGGGCGACGTCCTTCGGGTCGGAGGCGGCGAAGAAACTGTTGGGGCGTTTGTCGGGATTGAGGCGCTTGAGCGTGCCGGCCTCGACCAGCCGGTCGGTGAGCATCGCCCACTCCGCGTCCGAGCCGTCGCACCAGTGAACGCTGTCGGGCTTGGTCAGCGCGGCGATGTCCCGCACCCAGGCGAGCAGCCGCGCATGTTTGGTCGGGCCCTGTTCAAGGCCCGTAGCCGTGGTCTCGCCGCCCATCACCGGCGTCCTCCCTGTGTAACGGCGTCGGAGACCCGACCGCTTGTGCGGTTCTTGCCCCAACGCCTTGCGCGGGGCTCTGGGTAGCCGCCAGGGGCCCAGCGGGCAAGCCGAAAGCGATCTGAAGCCCCGCGCCGGGCGACACGCGGCAGGGGATGTCCGTTGCACGCGGGCCGGGTTGCGAACAGGATCGCCGGGGGCCGCCCTGGGGGAATCGGATGCGCTGGGTACTGAGGAGCCTGCTGGCGGTTGTCGGGCTGGCGCTGGGCGTGGCGGCGACCATGATCGTCGCCGACCGGGCAACCGCGCCGCGCATGCCGGACCTGACACCGCTGATCGAGACGGCGCGCAACTACGACGTGGTCATCCGGCGCGACCGGTTCGGCGTGCCGCACATCCTGGGCAAGACTGACGCCGACGCCGCCTTTGGCCTGGCCTTCGCCCATGCCGAGGACGACTTCGAGACCATCCAGACCGTGGCCCTGGCCACCCGCGGGACGCTCGCCGCCCGCGACGGATTGAAGGCCGCGCCCGGCGACTACATCGTCAACCTGCTGGGCGTGTGGAACACGGTCAACGCCCGCTACGACCGCGACCTGCCGCCGGACGTGAAGGCTGTGCTGCAGGCCTACGCCGACGGGATCAACTATTACGCCGCGCGCAGTCCGGGGAAGGTGACGCCGGGCCTGCTGCCCCTGACGGGCAAGGACATCGCCGCCGGCTTCGTGTTCAAGACGCCGTTCTTCTATGGCCTGGACGGCGAACTGCAGCGGCTGACCAGGGCCACGTCCGACGGGCTGCCCAAGGGGTCCAACGGCGTGGCCGTGGCCCCCTCGCGGTCGTCGGACGGCGCCACCCGGCTGCTGGTCAACTCGCACCAGCCCTACAGCGGACCGGTCGCCTGGTACGAGGCGGTGGTCGAAAGCGGCGAGGGCTGGCATGTGGCGGGCGGCTTCTTCCCCGGCTCGCCCTTCATGCTGCACGGCCACAACGCCCACCTGGGCTGGGCCAACACGGTCAACAACCCCGACCTCGTCGATGTCTACCGCCTGGTCATCAACCCCGACGACCGGAACGAATACCGGCTCGACGGCAAATGGCGGAAGTTCGAGACCTCGACCGCCCGCCTGCGCATCCGCCTCTGGGGACCGTTCAGCTGGACCGTGAACAAGGAGGTCCTGCGCTCGGCGCACGGCCCGGTCATGCGCACCAGGGGCGCAGTGTTCGCCCTCCGCTACGCGGGCATGGATACCGCGCGCCAGCCGCTGCAGTACTGGCGGCTCGACAAGGCCGAGACCGTCGAACAATGGCAGGCGGCCATGGCCCTGCAGGCCCTGCCGAGCATCAACTACGTCTATGCCGACGAGAAGGGGAACATCGGCTACGTCTACAACGGCCTGTTTCCCAATCGCCGCGAGGGGATCGACTGGTCGGGCGTCCTGCCCGGCGACCGCTCGGACCTGATCTGGAAGGGCTACCTGCCGTTCGACCGCACGCCGCAGGTCTGGCGGCCGAAGGGCGGCGTGGTGTTCAACGCCAACAACACGCCGTTCCAGGCCACCGCCGCCGGCGACGGACTGGATCCCTGGGCCTTCTCGCCGACCATGGGCATCCAGACCAACATGACCAACCGCTCGCTGCGGCTGGTCGAGACGTTCGGGGCCGACGACCAGATCACTCCGCGGGCGTTCCGGGCCTACAAGTTCGACGTGACCTACAGCCCCCGCTCCGCCGTGGCCGGCCTGGTCGGCGAACTGCTGGGGCTGGATCCGAAGGGCGACGCCGACATCGCCGCCGCCCAGGCGATCCTGGCGAAGTGGGACTACACGACGAAGACCACCAGCCGCGGCGCGGCCCTCGCGCTGCTGACGGCCTCGCCGGTCATCACGGCCCGCGACGCCCACGACAAGGGTCCGACCCCGCGTCGGGCGCTGCTCGACGCCATCAAACTGCTCAAGACGCACTACGGGCGGCTCGACCCCGAATGGGGCCAGGTCAACCGCATCCGACGCGGCAAGATCGACCTGCCGATCGACGGCGGGCCCGACACCCTGCGGGCCGTCTATGGCCAGCCTGGCGACGGCGGCCGGCTGACCGCCGTGGCCGGCGACACCTTCATCATGTTCGTGACCTGGGACCGCCAGGGCGCGCTCTCCAGCCAGAGCATCCATCAGTTCGGCACGGCGACGACGGACGCGTCGGCGGCGCACTATGGCGACCAGGCCCCCCTGTTCGCGGCGATGCGGCTCAAGCCCGTGCTGTTCACCGAGGCGCAGCTGGCGGGCAACGTGATGGAGACCTACCGACCGGGTCTGCGCGGGCGTTGACGCCGGGTCACGGTTGCGACGGCGCGAGGGATCGCTGGCGTCGGGGCCGGAAGGCCCGCCACGCTGATGTTCTTCACCGAAGGCGAGACGCCGTTCGGGGTCTGGTATGAGCTGGCCGACATCGAGACGACGCGGTTCACCCTGAACATCCACATGCTGGTTCCGCCGGAGCTGGCGAGGGGTCCAGAATGGCGTCGCCAATCCGTTGTACGAGCCCGGCCCGCTCAGCCATCTCGAGGCGGCCCTCTGGGCCTTTCACCGGCGCCTGGCCGACTGTTTCGCCTGACATCACCGCCCTCCATGGGGTCGGCGGCGGTGGCCGGCCTGGCTTCGCGAACATGGCCGGACCTGAGCCAGGCCCGAAATGGGCAGCGATTTCTCTTCCGAAAGGCGATTCGCCTTCTCGCTCGCCTCGCGAGCGGGCTTGCTTGTGGCGCGATGCTCGTTAACGATTGACATGGGGGAGCAGTGGGGAGCGACGCTTCTATGCGCGCGACAACGGCCACGGCGGTGTTTGCAGCCACGGCGCTTGCGGCGGCGTGCCTCGGCGCGGCCACGAGCATGAGCGCGGCGACCGACGGCCTCAGCTCCGACTCCCTGCTTGCCGGCGCCACGGTGGGCGACGCGTTTAGCGGCGCCTCGGCCCGCGCGCCCGAGGCCGACCTCGATGCGCCGATCAAGACCGGGCGCTGGGCCGAGGACGCCGCGCCCGTCGAACTCGCCGGCGGACCGGCGCTGGCCGGAACGGCCGAGCCCGCGCCCGAGCCGATCCGCCTTTCCCGCGCGACCGTCCCGGCCGAGCCTGTCCTGACCGTGTCGCTCGGTTCGGACCGGCGGCCCGCCGCGCCGCTGGGCGTGCCCCTCTCGCGGATAGCCTGGTCGCCCCCGGCCAGCGCGCCGCCGGTTCCGCGGGAGTCGCGGATCGATCTGACCGTCAGCGACCGAGCCATCGCCGTTCCCGGTTCCGGGCTGGACATCGCTTCGAACGTCTTCGACGAACCGGTGATGTCCCCGCGCCCGTCGCGTCCCTTGCCGGACGTCAAGCGACTGACCTTGCGGATCGGCCCCGCCAGGACGGTCGGCAAGAAGGGGCGCTGGTTCGTCTTCGCCGCCGGATCGGGCCAGGCCTTCGGCCTGAACCTGATGCGCGACCCGCTGCATGGCTGGAAGCCGGCCGGCTGGTCGGTCGAACGGCTGGCCGAGTTCGGCAAGGCCCAGCTGGGCATCGGCTGGCGCAGGGGCTCGCAGCAGATCGCCGTCAGCGCGGCCCGCCGCGAGATCAGCGCCTACGGCATGTCGCGCGAGGACACGGTGCTGGGCGTGACCTTCACGGTCAGCGGCCGCCCCCCCGCCAAGACGCGCTACGAACAGCGCCTGCCGAAGGCCTATTAGGCCCGTCCGACGTGGCGATCCCGCAGGTCATTTTGGCCCTGCCCGTCGATTCCGTTTGAAGCCGCGCGCCCGGCGGCGTTAACACCGGCGCGTGCCAGATCCCGTGATCGACCTGGCGGCGTCCGATGCGCCGCCGCCGCCGGCCGCCCGGACCATGCCGCGCATCGCCTATCTCGCGGTCGCCAGCGCTCTATTCATGGAGTTCATCGACTCCACGGCCCTATCGACGGCCCTGCCGACCTTGGCCCGGGCCTTCCACGCCGATCCGGTGCACCTGAAGCTGGCGCTGACCTCCTATATCCTGGCCCTGGCGGTGTTCGTGCCGATCAGCGGCTGGGCCGCCGAGCGCTTCCAGCCCCGGCGGGTGTTCCTGGCGGCGATGGTCGTCTTCCTCATTGGCTCGGCCCTGTGCGGCTTCTCGACCAGCCTGGGCGAGCTGGTCGCCGCCCGCATCATCCAGGGCGCCGGCGGGGCGTTGATGACGCCGGTCGCGCGACTGATCGTCGTCGGGTCAGCCCCGCGCAACGACCTGATCCGGGCCATGGGCTGGTTCACCATGCCCGCGCTCGCCGGTCCTCTGATCGGACCGCCGCTGGCCGGGTTCGTCCTGTCGGTCGCCGACTGGCCGTGGATCTTCTTCATCAACATCCCGGTCGGGCTGCTGGGCATGCTGGCGGTGCTGCGGTTCGTGCCGCGCCTGCCGGGGCTCGATCCCGGGCCGTTCGACTGGAGCGGCTTCGCCCTGTCGGCCGCGACCATCACCGGCATCGTCGTGGTGGCCGAGACCGGCGGGCTGCAGCTGATCCCCTGGTGGGCCCAGATGGGCCTGGTCGCCCTGTCGCTGGGCTGCGGCTGGCTCTATCTGCGGCTGGCCCGGGCCAAGGCCAGGCCGATCCTCAACCTCGGCCTGCTGCGCTATCCGACCTTCCGCGCCAGCCTGCTGGGCGGAACCCTGATGCGGCTGGGCGTCGGAGCCGGCCCGTTCCTGATGCCGCTGCTGCTGCAGGTGGCGCTGGGCTGGACCCCGCTTCAGGCCGGGTCGGTGACCCTGGCAGGCGGTCTGGGGGTGTTCGTCTCCCGCCCGTTCGCCGCGCCGATGCTGCGCCGCTGGGGCTTCCGCGCGACGCTGCTGGCGCTGGTCGCCCTGACCGCCGTGCTGACCGCCGCGCCCGGCTTCTTCCGGGCCGACACCCCGGTCTGGCTGATCATGGCCTTCCTCGGCATGGCGGGGTTCATGCGATCGAGCCAGTTCATCGCCACCAACACCATCGCCTACGCCGACGTGCCGCAGACCGAGATCGCCCAGGCCTCGACCCTGTCGGTGGTGAGCCAGCAGGTCGGCCTCGCCATGGGCGTCAGCTTCGGCGGCATGATGCTCCATCTGGCGCGCGGGTCTGGCGGCGCCCTGACCCCGGACCGGTTCACCCTGCCCTATCTGGCGATCGGCGCGACCACCCTGCTGTCGGCCCTGGTCTACTACCGGCTCGACCGCAACGCCGGCGCGGCGATCAGCGGCGCGCGCTGACCGCTCAGGCGGCCTTTCGGGCGGCCACGGCGCCGGCGATGCGGGCCTTGGCCATCTCGTCGGCGACCTCGTGAGTCGGACGCTTCTCGGCCACCGAGGCGTCGAGGATCTCGCCCAGGGTCTGGGTCAGCCGCGCCAGTTTCGCCTCGACCCAGGCCGGATCGAAGGTCGCGCCCGCTTCCAGCGCGGCGATCTCGGCCGCCACATTGATGATGCCGCCGCCGTTGATGACGTAGTCGGGCGCATAGAGCAGGCCGCGCTCGAACAGCAGGCGGCCGACCTCGGGCGAGGCCAGCTGGTTGTTGGCGGCGCCCGCCACCACCCGCCCCTTCAGGCGGGCCAGCGTCTCGACATTGACCGCGCCGCCCAGAGCGCAGGGGGCGAACACCTGCGCCTCGACGTCGAAGATCGCCGCCGGCGGCACGATGGTCGCGCCGGTGCGGGCGGCGACCTGGGCCAGGGCCGCCTCGTTGACGTCGGTGATGACCAGTTCGGCGCCGGCCGCGTGCAGCTTGTCCGCCAGATAGCCGCCGACATGGCCAACACCCTGGATGGCCACCGTGACGCCCTTCAGGTCGCGGCCATAGGCGCGCTCGACGCACAGCCGCACGCCGCGGAACACGCCCTCGGCCGTCACCGGGCTGGGATCGCCGGACGCGGCCGGATGCCCCTCAAGGCCAGCGACATAGCGGGTCTGCTTGCGGGCGCTCATCAGATCGTCCGGCGAGACGCCGACGTCCTCGGCCGTCCAGTATTGACCACCCAGCCCCTCGACCGCGCGGCCAAACGCCTCGAACAGGGCCGGCGTCTTGTCGGCGCGGGCGTCGCCGAGGATCACCGCCTTGCCGCCCCCCAGCGGGATGTCGGCCAGGGCGTTCTTGTAGGACATGGCCCGCGACAGTCGCAGCGCGTCGGTCAGCGCCGCGTCGTCCGACTCATAGGGCCACATGCGGCAGCCACCGGCCGCCGGTCCCCGCGCGGTGGAGTGGATGGCGATGATCGTCTTCAGGCCGGTCTTTTCGTCAAAGATGGCGTGAACGCCTTCGTGGTTCTCGAAGGCGGGGTTACTGAAAACAGACATGCCGGGTTCCGGGCTGATCAGGGGGAAATCGTGCGCGCGGGTTTACGCCCCGGGGTCTTTCGCCACAACCCAAAACGAGCGCTCAGACGCGCGTGTCCCGGGGCGGCGGAATCGGCGGCGCGCCCGATGGCAAGGGCGCCGCCGGATCGAAAATGAAGCTCTGGATGTCGCCGATCACCACGTCTCGCCGCAGATCGCGCGCCAGCAGATGCCAGCCGCGCGCGTAGTAGGCCGTGCGGTCGGTCGCCTTCAGCCGGCCGGCGGCCCTGAAGGCCGCGACCTTGGGGATGATCTCGTCGTTGGCCCCGTAGAAGTAGCCGACCGGGACCTTGATCCGGCCAGTGCTCCGCCAGGCCGTTTGCATCAGCTCGACCAGGCCATACAGGGTGTCGTTACGCGCGCCCCAGATCATCATCGGGTCCCGGCCCATGGCGACCAGTTCCTCGCGGTTGTCGCTGGGGTGGACGCGTTCGGCGACCCAGGACGGCGGCCTGAGCACGGTCTCCCCGGCCAGGTGGGCCGTGAACCACAGGGCGGTTCGGAACGGCAGCGGCTGGCTGGACCACCCCCACACGGCCGGCGCCATCAGCACCAGCCGGTCGGCGGCGGGCGGCCGCTCCGAAGCGAAGGCGGCGATCGCCACCGCCCCGCCCATGCTCTCTCCCGCCACCACCAGGGTCGCCGCAGGATGCCGCAGTCGCAGCAGGCCGACGAACACCCGCAGGTCCTCGGTCATCAGCGTCTCGCCGGCCCAGATCCCGCGGCCGGGCGAGCGGCCGAAGCCGCGCTGGTCGAAGGCGTAGGTGGCGATGCCGTTTTCCGCCCAAATCGGGGCGGCGAAATGGAAGGCGTTGGAATAGTCGTTCATGCCGTGCAGAGCCGCGACGACGACGGCGGGCTCCCCGTCGGGCAGCCAGCGCTTGAGGCCCATCCGCCCGCCGTCGAAGCTGACGAAGGTCTCGTCCTCCAGCCTCGGCCCGTCGAACCCGACGCCCGGCGCGCCGGCCATCTGCACCATCGGCGCGCAGCCCGTCACGGCGGCGCTCGCGGCAAGGAGGAACAGGCGGCGGTTCATGACGCCAGATTGCCCTGCCGGCCGTGGCGAAGAAAAGGCGCCTATTCCGGGGCGGGCGCCTGGGGAAGCCTGAGCCGGTAGACGCCGCGGAAGCTGTCCGGGTCGGCCGGCTTGCCGTGACGGGTGATGACCACCGTCCCGGCCCGCGCCATACCCACGGCCGTCGATCGCACCTGGCCCAGCACGCGCTGCCAGCGCTCGGCCTGGATGATCTTGGCCACCTCCGACGGGTCGATGCTCTTGCCCGGCGGCAGGGCCTTCAGCAGGTCGAGAATGGCGTCTTCGATGGGAGAGGTCATGACCGTCCCCCTAGCATGCCCTGCCCTCGACGGACCAGATCGCCGCCCGCGCCGGCCCGTGGCTGGCTGAGAAGGCCGCGGGCCTCGGTCGCTTTGCCGCATGGGCGTTTCATTCTGGACTGTTCCCAAGCGGAGAAAGCATACCTAGGGTTATCTTTCCCAAGGGCGTGGCCATGCTGGACGAGACGACACGAGCAACGGTCTTCCGCTTTTTGCAGGACGCCCAGGGTATCGAAAGCCTGGAGGACCTCAACACGCGCTTCATAGAGGCGGTCAAGGCGCTGGGGTTTTCGGGCGCCGTCTACATCCGCCTTTCGGCGGACGGCCGCGTGCTGCCGCCCCGGCCCGTTTTCGGCGACCCGCCGGAGGGCTGGGTCGATCATTATTTCGCCCACAACTATGCCCGGTTCGACACCGCCATTCCCCTGTCCTTCCAGTCCCGCGAGCCGTTCACCTGGAGCGAGGCGGCCGCGCGCGGCATGGAGAGGGGGACCCAGACCCTGTTCGGCGAAGCCTATGAATGGTGGCGTTCCGAGGTGCTCATCTGCCCCGTGCGCGGCATCAACGGCGGGCTCTCCATCGTCGATCTGACCATGGACCGGGGACGGCGACTGCGCGACGAGGAGCGTTCGACGGCCCACGCCCTGGCCAGTCTCTACGCGGTCGCCGGCGAAGGCTTTCTGGAGCGCCCCGAGCCGGCGGCCGAACTGCCGAAGCCGTTGACCTGGCGCGAGGCCGAATGCGTCTACTGGGTCTGCCTGGGCAAGTCCGACGATGAGATCGGCCGGATTCTGTCGATCTCGAAGAAAACCGCCAACCATCACGTCGAGTCGGCCAAGACCAAACTTGGGGTGGCCAGCCGCGCCAGCCTCGCCTGGCGGGCCTTCGCGCTCGGCCTGGTGCAGCCGCCCGTCTTCTAACGGGTCAATGGGGTAAACGCCCCATACCGCCCCGCCCCCGTCTGATCGAACCTGCGATCTCCAGGGGAGACCGGACGATGATCCATGTTGTGACCCACGCGCTTCGCGGCGTGTACGCCGACCAGATCGCCGCCATGCACAGGATGCGGCGCGAGGTGTTCATCGTCGCCCGGGGCTGGCAGCTCGAGGAACGCGACGGCGGCGAATACGACCGCGGCGACGACGAGCAGGCCATCTATTTCATGATGCTCGACGAGCATGGCGGACTGCAGGTCAGCGTGCGCGTTCGGCCGGTGCTCGACTGGAGCATTCTGGTCGATGAGATGCCCCGCTGCGTGGAGGGTGGCGCCGAGACGCTCCGTCGCCCCGACGTCTGGGAAATGGCGCGGCATCTGGCCAGCGGCCAAGGCCGTTCGGTCGGCGAAGCCCGGCGCCGGGCGGCCGAGTTCCGCGTGGCCATGCTCGAGGCGGCCCGCGCCCGTGGCGTGACCCGCATCGTCGGTTCGGTCGATGTGGGCCTGCTGGCGCATGGCGCGCGCGCCTGGCTCGATCTGAAGCCGCTGGGTCTGCCGGTCGTCTACCCGGAGGGCGGCGCGGCCGTGGGCTACGAGATCCCCGTCACCGACGACCTGATCACGCGGCTGAAGCGCGCCCATGGCCTGGTGGAGCCCTCTGCGTTCGAACTGGCGCGGGGCGCGCCCGACATGACGCCGGCGCAGATGGAGCGCGCGCATCGCCGGGCGGTCGCCCCGAGCCGCGTTCCGGCATGATCCCGCCGGACCGCGACGCCGAAGGCATTGGGCCCGAGCATCAGGCCTTCCTGGACCTGGTGGAAAAACTCCCCCCGGACTGGCGACGGGTGGTCGGCGTTCTGCTTCGCAGGGTCGCCCATGTCGAGGCCGAAGAGGGCGAAACGGCCGCCCTCATGCTCATCGACGACATCAACTCCATCATCGTGCGCCCGGAAACCACGCACTAGACTCGGGGCGCGACACGGCGGACCATCCGCATGCGCATCGTCAAACGAGCGCGGCTGCGGGGGGATTCGCGGAATGCCAGATCCAATCGACATCGGCGTCGGCGCGCGGATTCGCATCCGCCGCCGGGAGTTGGGGGTCAGCCAGACGTCGCTCGGCGAGCACCTGGGGCTGACCTTCCAGCAGGTCCAGAAATATGAACGCGGCTCCAACCGCGTGTCGGCCTCGATGCTGGTCAAGACCGCCGCTCGCCTGGACTGTTCGGTGGCCTGGCTGGTCGGCGAGGAGGACGGCGCCGCCGGACATCTCGAGGGCGGCCTGCTGGCCCGGCTGGCCAGTCCCGGCGTCGCCGAGCTGGTCGAGGCGTTCAACGCCATCGAAAGTCCCCAGGCCCGCACGGCCCTGATGCATCTCGCCCGCAGCATGGCCGACGGGGGCCGCGACTAGCTGTGACGCGGCAAGGGGGCGTGTTCCGGCGCTGGCCCGGCGCATGTCCCCACTTCAGCCACCTCAGACGGCTTGCTGGAGTTGTTCGATCCGCGCCTTGAGCTCGGCGATCTCCCGATCCCGCTCCGCCAGCATGACCTCGACCTCGTCGGCGTCGATCTTGCGCGGGATATGCTGGGGGCAGTTGGGGTCCCACGCGGAAATCTTGAACAGCAGCACACGCTCGGGCGCCGCCGCATAGCCCTCGGGCATGACCGACTGTAGCAGGGCGTCGTCGTCTTCGATCATCCACGCCTCGCCCCAGATCTTGATGCGACGGCGGTTGGCGTAGTCCATCAGGAAGATGAAGGCCTTGCGGCTTTCCAGCAGGTTGCCCTGCGATATGAACTGCCGGTTTCCCCTGAAATCGGCCATCGCCAGCGTCTGCTCGTCGATCGGCTTGAGGAAGCCCCGGGGCCCGCCGCGATGCTGGATGTAGGGCTGCCCCTCCGCGTTGACGGTCGCGAGGTAGAAGCTGTTCTGCTGCGCGATGAATCCCGCCAGTTGAGGCGTGATGCGATCGGACCAGCCACCCCGCGCTTCCACCTTGGCATAGGTGTCGCGCGAGCCGCTGCGGGTCTGAAGTTGCTTCACCGCATCGGTAAAGGCGATGTCGCTGGTCGGGCGTTCACGATCCATGTTCGATCCGCTTCAAAGACAGAGGGGCCGGCGCCCGGCCTTGAGACCAACCGGGCGCCGGAAGGACGGTCAGGGGGTCAGAAAGTGACCAGGCTGTAGCCCTGGTCGAGGTAGCTCGAGACGTCGAGCACGCCCGGGGTTCCGGGAATCGCCTTCTCGTAGTCGAGCTTGAGGCCGGTCTTTCGCGCATCCTCGGTCGCCCCGAAGACATCGGCGCAGCCGCCGCAGACGCCGGCCACGACATCCTTGACCGCTTCGTAGAGCCCGTGCGCCGGATGATCGGCCTTGGCGAGTTCAGCCGGCCAGCGCGTGCCCGCGCCCTGGAAGATGACCGCGACGTCCTGCTTCTTCTCCTTGAGTTCGTAAGCGAGGAACAGGCCGTTGAAGAGGCGGCCCAGCGCTTCTTCGGATCCCGACTTGGGGTCGGAGTAGAGGATGATGGCGGTCTTGGTCATGGGTTCTCCGTTTTGCCGCTTGGCGTTTTACCGAACGATCGGTCAACTTGAACTAGGGGCTCGACGGGCCGGCGTCAAGGTATTATACCGATCATTCGGTAATTTATAATCGCCGGGCGTTGGATGCTTGATGCGCTTGACGGCGGGCCGTTCATGGACAGGGAGACGCGCGTGAAACTCTACTTCAGCCCCAGGTCAGGGCATTCGCACCGGGCGCGGCTGTTCCTGTCGCTGCTCGGCGTCCCGTTCGATCTCATCGAAGTCGATCTCGCCGCGCGCCAGCACAAGAGCGCCGACTTTCTGCGGATGAACGCCCTGGGACAGGTTCCGGTGCTGGAAGACGACGGCGTGGCGATCGCCGATTCGAACGCGATCCTGATCTATCTCGCCAGGAAGTTCGGCCGCGTGGACTGGTATCCGGACGACGCCGTGGGGGCCGCTTCCGTGCAACGCTGGCTCTCGGTCGCGGCCGGTCAGCTTGTCCAGGGTCCGGCAAGCGCGAGGTCGGTGACGCTGTTCGGCGCGAAGATCGACGCGCAGGCCGCGATCGAACGAGCCCATGCCCTGCTCGCCGTGATCGAGGCGGCGCTGACGCACACTGGCTGGCTGGCCGCCGACCGGCCGACGATCGCCGACATCGCGCTCTACAGCTACGTGGCCCGCGCGCCGGAAGGCAACGTCGCCCTCGACCTCTACCCGCGTATCCGGGCCTGGCTGGGGCGGATCGAGGCGCTTCCCGGCTTCGTCCCGTTCGCGATCCATCCGGTCGGCCTTTACGCCCCGGGCGGCTCGCTGGCGCACCTTGCTACGCCTCCCGCTTCTCCGACCGTGGAGGCGAGTTCACGCCGGAACGCGTGACGCCAGATTCCGGTGGGTCAACAGGCGCCCCCACGCCGCGTTGAAGGGATGAACGTACCGCGTCGCCCCGCGTGCATTCACCAGCGGGAGGCCGGCGTTGTGCCAGGCGAAGATGCCGCCTCTCAGATTCAGCACCCCCGTCGCGCCGTCCGCCGCCATCGCCGCCTGGATGCGCCGGGCCATCGCCGAACTCCTTCGTCCGACCGAGCAATAGAGAACGAGCACACGGCCTCTGACGTTTCCGGACAGCCTCGATCGCGCGGCGGCGACCGAGGCGCCGGGATCGAGGCGCACGGCGCCTATCAGCCGACTCACGGCGAACTCATCGACCTCCCGCACATCGACCAGCAGCAGTGGGCCCTGGCGGGATATCGCCCGCGCAAGATCCGCCACCGTGATTTGACCGACGTCGCGGTAACGGGCCGCCACATCGCGTTCGACCTGATCAAGCGTCCTGAAAATCTCGAACATCTATCGGCGCCCTCCCGCCGCCGCGCTGGCGGCGCCGGCCTACAGTCCCAGGCTGGTCAGACCCGGATGATCCTCTGGTCGTGGGCCAAGAGGCCAGTGAAATTTCCGCTCGGACGCGGGGATGGGCAGATCGTTGATGCTCGCGAACCGGGTCCGCATGAGCCCGGCCTCGTCGAATTCCCAGTTCTCGTTGCCGTAGGATCTGAACCAGCCGCCGGAATCGTCTCGCCATTCGTAGGCGAAGCGGACCGCGATGCGGTTGCCGGCGAAGGCCCACAGCTCCTTGATGAGGCGGTAGTCGAGCTCGCGCGCCCACTTGCGCTTGAGGAAGGCCTCGATGTCCTCGCGGCCCGTGACGAACTCGGCCCGGTTTCGCCAGCGGCTCCCGGGGGAGTAGGCGAGTACGATACGGCCTGGCTCGCGGGTGTTCCACGCGTCTTCCGCCGCGCGAACCTTCAGGCGGGCGCTCTCCGCGGTGAATTCGAACGCTTTCAAAACTGACATGGTCCTTGCTCCTGTTGGGACAGCCGGTCAGGCCGACAGGCCTGACCGGTGTCGGTTTGCTGCCAGGGGTCAGCTACGCGGGGCGGAGCGGATCATCTCCAGCGTCGTCCGGGTGTCGGCGACGTGGCTGGCGATCATGCGGAAGTTGGCCATGGCGGCGCCGTAGCCATCGAGTTCCGGAAGCTGCGCCGCGGCGGTGGCGTCCGAAACGACCATCACCTCGAACCCCTGCTCGACGAGTTCGCGCATGTGCGACTCGGTGCACAGGTTCGCTGACATCCCCGCGAGGATCACCTTGGTGACGCCGCGCTTGCGCAGCTGCAGGACCAGGTCGTTGGTTTCGGGGCCGTAGACCTTGTGCGGGCTGGTGACGATGGTCTGGCCATCATTGATGTAGCGCTTGTATTGCTCCAGCCAGTCGGCGCCCGAGCCGGCGAAGCCCTCGGTGGTCAGCGCGCCCTTGCGGTCGAACATGCCGATCTTGTGCATCAGCGTTTCGAGCGCGCCTTCAAAGCGCCACCCGTGATCGGTCGGGTAATAGTAGTGCGGCGAAACGAACACCGGCATGCCCGACGCCTTGGCGGTCGCGAAGAGTTCGTCGATATGCCCGACGGTTCCATTGGCGACGACATTCTTGCCGACAACGCCCCAGGCGACGCCCTTGGGGCTGAGGAAGTCGTTCTGGGGATCGGTGATCACCAGGGCCGTCTGCCCCTGGACAACTTCGAACCCCGGGTCCGGCAGCCCGTCCGCGACGGCGGCCGTTCCCATACCCACGGCCACCAGCAGGATGGCGGCCGCCACGCACAGGGCCGATTGAACCCGTGCGGTTGAAAGGTGTTTCATGTGATTCTCCTTGGAAGGCTTGAACTCTTGCGCGGCGTGCGCATAGATGGTGTACCGATCGGTACTCACTAGGTGTACCGATCGGTGCACTCTGTCAAGCGCTGTCGGAGCGATGCTCGAAACAGATCCTCAAATGCTTGATTGATATAGGATTTTTTAGAATGTGGTTTGGCTCTGCCGTGATCGGATCGTGAAATGCGACCAACCAAGCGTGACGAACTCGTGCACAGGGCAACGGACATCTTCTACCGGAACGGCTTTCAGGCGTCCGGGATGGACATGCTTGTCGCCGAGACCGGGATTTCGAAAACGTCGATCTACAAGCACTTCAGGACGAAGGAAGATCTGATCCTCGCCACCCTGCAATGGCGGGACGAGCACATCCGAGGCTGGCTGTTTCGGCGAATGAAGGAGCTCGGCTCCACGCCACGCGAACAGCTCATCGCCATGTTCGACGCGCTGGGCGAATGGTTCAGCGAGCCGACCTTTCGCGGCTGCATGTTCGCCAAGGCGACCTCCGAGTACCAGGACGCCGACCATCCGATAAATCGCCAGGCCGCCGGGCACGTCGAAAAACTGACGGACGGCATCCGCGAGCTCGCCGAGCAGGCCGGATTGCCGGACCCCGCGACGCTGGCCCGGCAGCTCACGCTGTTGAAAGAGGGCGCCGTCGTGCTCGCGATGCTTGGCCACACGAGCAGCCCCGCGCGGGACGCGAAGGCCGTGGCCGTCAGACTCCTGTCCGATCCCCAGGCGCCCGGCTGACGTCAGCCGGCGCCCAGCAGCTCCTGGGGAAGCGCTTTCAGGAACTCACGGAAGGGCCGCGTGTCGCCCGTTCCGCGCGACAGGACCAGGCTTCCCTGCAACAGGACCACGCCACGCTCGGCGCGCGCCCTGGCCGTCGCCTCGTCCAGGCCCGCATCGACCAGGGTCATGGTCAGCGCGCTGATCCAGGCCTCGAAAGTCTGCCTGATGAGCCCGGTGAACGGTCCTTCGTGAATGTGGGCCGAAGACAGCAGGTTCAGGAGGCACGCCTGCCTGCCGCCGGAATAGAATTCGTCGAGCTTCCCGATCATCCGGCCGATCCGTTCGGCCGGCGAACCACTGTCCCTGAGGGGCGCCAGAACGTTGGCTTCGAGCCAGGTCCCGGCCGCCTGCAGCACCTCGCGCGCCATCTGCTCCTTGCCGTCCGGAAAGCGGTGGTAGAGGCTCGCCCGCTTCAGCCCCGTCACCCTGGACAGAACCGTCAGCGTCGCGCCTTCAAAGCCGAACTCGCGAAACGCGGCGCTCAGCCGGGCCATCAGGTCCGCTTCATCGATCGACGCCTTGCGGCCCACGGGTGCTCCTGGTCTTTCGGCTCAGCCTGCCGAGCGGACGGCCAAGGCTCGGCGGATACGCGCCGCCTGGGCCGGTTTTTCTTTTACCGACCGTTCGGTTAACGTCAAGCCGTGGCGGCGATGCGCCGGCGGAACGCGTCGGGCGGCTGCCCGTGCTGGTCCCTGAATGTTCTGGTGAAGTAGGTGCGGCTGTCATAACCCACCGCCGCCGCGATGCGCTTTATCGGCCAGTCCGTCGTCGCCAGCAGTTCGGCCGCCCGCCTCATCCGGATGGCCCTGAGCAGTTCGATCGGCCCGCCTCCGTAGGCGGCGCGGAAACGGGCGGCGAACGTCGCGCGGCTCATGCCGGCCAGCCCGGCCAAGGAGTCCACGGTGTGCTCCCGCCCTGGCTGGTCCAGCATGGCCCTCAAGGCGCTCCACAGCGCCTCATCGGACAGCCCCTGCATCCAGACGAGGGACCGGTCGTCGGCCAGAAGCCGGCGGCGAAGCAACAGGATGACGCACTGGAGCAACAGGCTCCGCGCCAGCGCGCGCGTGCCGATGGTCGGAGACGCCAGTTCCGCGACAAGGTCCTCCAGGGCGCCGCGCACCCGGTCGCCGGGGTCCAGATGCTCGACCAGCGGCGCGCGGAGCAGATCCATGGCCCCGCCAAGACCGCGATAGACGATCCCCACCCGCCCACAGATCGCCGCCAGGACCCCGTCGCCGTCGCCTGCCCGGACGTGCTCGATGGAAATCTCCAGCGGACGGCAGGCCGGCAGTGTCCCCAGCCCCGTTCCAGACCCGTGGAGACTGTGCGCGGCGAAGGCCGGCACCAGGACAACCGTGCCGGGGCGGGTGGGAATGGGGGGCCAGCCATCGACGGTGACCCTGCCTTCGCCGGCGACCACATAGTGCAGGACGGCATGGGGTCTGCACCCGAGCCCCAGCGACGCCTCGCCCCTGATCTCGCACAGGGCGAACGGCTCGAGCGACACATCGACGGCGTCAAGAACGGTGTCCAGGATCATCCCCCTCGCATAGACGGGGCCAGGTCCGCCCCGGACAGACATCCGGCCCGAGAAGACACATCCCGGACGATAAGGCACAACAACACAGTCACCTTTGGAATTGAAATGAACTTGAAGACGCGCGTCGTCGCGCCCTGGGCGATCCAGTGCGTGGCGCCCCGCGCGTCACGGCCCCGCAGAATGGACTTCGGATCGCCGACGCCGGCTGATCGTGATTGGAGACGCCACGATGTTCGCCAGGCTGCTTGTCACATTCGGGCTGCTGATCTTTGGCTTGCTGTTGCCGGTCCTCGAAATCGGCGACACCCATGTCTTCAATCCCGACTGGCCGCCGCATGCCCGATTGCACGAGGTCTGGCAGCTGGTGACCAACAGCAGCCTGGCGATCATGGGCCTCTGGCTGGTCTGGGCCAGGGGTCGGATCATCATGGCCGGCGCAATCGGCCTGTGCGTCATGGGCGGCGTCGTGATCGCTCACCTGATCGAGGCCCGGTACGGCGGCGCGCTGGTCTATTCGGGCGGGCCGAGCCTCGCCCTTTTCGGAATTTCCGCAGCGTTTCTCATTCCGCTCGCGGCGATGTCGTCCTTCGTTCTGGCCATGATCCTGAACCGCCAATCGGCCGGCTGACGCTGTACCCCACCCCCTCGTTCCCAACCAACGGACTCTCGTCATGAACCGCTATCCGACCCGACTTGTTCTCGCCGCGACGCTGTCGGCGGTCTTTTCCATTGGCGTCGCCGCCGCGGTGGAGCCCGCGCCCGCGGCCTCGCCCGCCCCTGCCGCCGTGGCGGCCCCGCCCGCGAAGGCCGACCCGAATCAGCGAATCTGCAAGACGGCGCCCGTTATCGGCAGGCGCGTCCCCAGCCGCACCTGCATGACCCGCGCGGAGTGGGAAGAACGCGCCCGCATCGACCGGCAAGACCTTGAAGCCGCGCAACGCTCCGGCCTGGCGGTCTGTGGCACCAAGCCGTGCAACTGACTTGATTCCGGCGGTCGCTCGTTCACCGCCGGGTGCGCGAGAATCGGACGCGCGCCCGATGGCCGCTTGAGGCCGGCCGCCGGGCCGCCTATCAGCCTCCTCGCAGCGTGAGGAACCTGACATGGACGGCGGCAACGAGATCTCCAGCGGACCACGACTGACGACCGAAGGCCCCTGGGCCGGCTGGCGCAGCTGGGACGGCGATCCGTTCGAGACCCAATCGGGCCCCTACTACTTCCGCCGGGAAGAGGGCGGCGCGACGCGCTGCGCCTTCCGCGCCGAGCGCAAGCACATGAACGGCGGCGGCTTCATGCACGGCGGCTGCATGATGACCTTCGCCGACTTCGCCCTGTTCGCCCTGGCCCACGAGCACCTCGAGGGCAGCCACGCGGTGACCGTCAGCCTGAACGGCGAATTCGTCGGACCGGCGCACGAGGGCGACCTGGTCGAGGCGACCGGCGAGGTGGTCAAGGCCGGCAAGTCGATGGTCTTCATCCGCGGCCTGATCTCCACCGGCGGGTCGCCGATGATGAGCTTCTCGGGCGTGATCAAGAAGGTCGCGCGGCGGCTCTGACGGGGCGCCGGCCAGGCGGATGACCGAGATTTAATGCAGGTGACACAAGGTTAACTGGGCTTGGCGCCCGCCCTCGGCGACACCATCTCCCGCTCAAGAGGGATGACGATGAAAAACCTGATAGTCCTTGCGATTTCCGCCGCCAGCGCGCTCAGCGCCATCTGGCTGCTGGTCGCCGTGCCGACCGTGCACAGCCTGGCCTGAGGGTTTACGGCGCCGCCACCACCGCCACCGACACCACCTGCCGCACCCCGCGATCAGGCCGCGCGTCGGCGTCGATCACCAGTCGCAGCGGGCCTTCGTTGGCGGCCAGGGGGCCAGATTTGAGCCTGTCGGCCAGGATGATCGGGCCATCGCGGAAGCTCGGATCGGTCTCGGCGATCGACAGCACGGCGCGATAGCCGTCCTGGCCCGTCACCACCACGAACGCCTGCATCGGCTTGCCGTGCAGGCGCGGGCCCCGCGGCGCGCCGGCCTCGCGCAACACGGCCGACAGGCTGACCCCCTCATAGACCGTCGCGCCGCCCAGCCGCGCCTCGGCCCGCGGCAGCGCGGCCAGGGCTTCGGGCGTGAAGGTCGTGACCCTGCCCTCGGCCGTGGTCACGGTCAGCGACTGGGCGAAAGCCAGGGCGGGTGCCAGGACCAGCGCCGCAGCGAGCAGCAGCGCGCGCATCACGCCGCCACCGTGCCGGCCAGCGCCGCCGGACGGGCCATCATCGCCTGATACCAGCGCGTGGCGTTGGCCATCTCCTCGGGGATGGCGAACTTCGCCATGCGCGAAAAGTCGATCGCCGTGGCGGCCAGGATGTCGGCCATGGTGATGCGGTCGCCGGCGATGAACGGGCTTTCGGCCAGCCGCCGGTCGAAGAACTTGATCGTGCGCGTGGCGCCGGCCCGGTTGCTCTCGGCGATCTCGGGGATCTGCTTTTCCAGCGCGGCCAGCGCCGGGTGGCTGTGGCGCACGGTCATCATCAGCGGCGTGGCCAGCATCATCTCGGTGCGGCGGCACCACATCTCGATGACCGCCGTCTCCTTCGCGTCGCGGCCGAACATGTTGGGCTCGGGAAACACGCTCTCCAGATAGCGGCAGATGGCCACCGACTCGGTGATCGCCGTCCCGTCGTCCATCTCCAGCATCGGCACATTGGCCAGGCCCGCCTTGGACAGATAGTCGGGCTGGCGGTGCTCGCCCTTGAAGATGCTCACGTCGATGATCTCGACTTGGTCCTCCGCGCCCTTCTCGGCCAGGAACCAGCGCACCCGCCGCGGATTGGGCGCCCTCAGACTGTCATAGAGTTTCATGCGTCCGCTCGTCCTTCCGAATTCTACCCGCCGAACAGCATGGCCGGCATCAGCCCGACCAGCGAGGCGGTCAGGCAGGTGGCCAGGAAACCGGCCAGCATCGCCTTCCACACCATACCCATCACTTCATGGCGCCGCGTCGGCACGAGCACGCCGTAGCCAGCCACGTTGATGCCGACCGAGGCGATGTTGGCGAAGCCGCACAGGGCGTAGGTCATGATCATCCGGCTGCGTTCGCTGAGCGCCTCGGGCGGCAGCGCGCTCATTTTGATGAAGGCGGTGAACTCGGTCAGCACCAGCTTCGTGCCCAGCAGCAGGCCGCCCGTCGGCGCCTCGCTCCACGGCAGACCCAGCGCATAGGCCACGGGCGCGAACACGGCGCCCAGGCCCCGCTCGATGCTCATCGGCGCGCCCAGGACCGGCGGCAGGGCGGCCAGGATCAGGTCGGCCATGGCGATCAGGGCGACGAACACGATCAGCGTCGCGCCGACGTTCATCACGATGGTCAGGCCGTCGTTGGTGCCCTTGATCAGCGCATCGACCGAGCTGTCATAGCGCTTGTCCTCGGCCTCCAGCAGGCTGTCGTCGGCCTCGGCCGGATCGGACGGGATGAGGATCCGCGCCAGCAGCACGCCGGCCGGAGCGGAGATGATCGAGGCGGTCAGCACATGGGCCGCCGCGTCGGGCAGCACGCCTCTCAGGATCGTCGCATAGGCGACCATCGTCGAGCCGCTGACGCAGGCCATGCCGACCGAGATCAGCATGAACAGCTCCGACCGCGACAGACGGTCGAGATAGGCGCGGATGAAGATCGGCCCCTCCACCTGGCCCATGAAGATGGTCGCGGCGGTCGCCAGGCCGATCGGCCCGCGCAGCCCCAGGGTCTTCTGGAACACCAGGCCGAAGCCCTGGGTGATCCACTTGAGGATCTTCCAGTGCCACAGCAGCGCCGACAGGGCGCAGACCACGAGGATCACCGGCATGACCTGGAAGGCGAAGATGAACACCCCGCCAGGTCCGGTCACCGCGAACGGCTGGTCGCCGCCGGCGAGGAAGCCGAACACGAAGCTGGTTCCCGCCCGGGTCGCCGTTCCCAGCCCCTCGACCGCGCCGCCGGCCGCCTGCAGCAGGCCCTGGGCGCCGGCGCTCAGCCAGTAGAGCGGGTTGTAGACGTTCCGCGCCGCGTCCAGCCGCGGCAGGCCAAACAGCAACAGCACCAGGCCAACCTGGACGACCAGCGAGCCGATCGCCAGCTTCAGCGGAAAGCGCTTCCGGTCTTCGGACAGCGCCCAGCAGAGGCCGAGCACGAAGACAACGCCGATCAGGCTCTGGGCGTTGGCGGGCTGGAACATGAACTCCCCCTTGGCCGCGAGTCCCCTGCCCGCGCCCGACCGCCCGTTTGACTACGAAGGCGGGCGAACGCGCAAGGGCCGGGCCTTCTGCCCGACCCCGCGGCGGCGTCAGGCCGCCAGGGCGGTGGTCGAGGTCGCGGTGTCGGCGGTATCGGCCGTCAGCTGCTCGATCAACCTGGCCAGGAGGTCGGCGGCCTCGGTCGAGAAGCTGGTGTCCGTGGCATCCGTCGTCTGCAGGGAGGCCAGGAATTCGCTCATGCTGACCTTGCCGTCGCCGTTGGTGTCGAGCGGATCGGACTCGATGGTCGCCTCCTCCGTCGGGCCAGCGCCCTTGGGCCCGCTGCCTCCGCCAGGCGGCGGCGCGGCGGCCTTGAACTCGTCGAGCGACAGCGCGCCGTCGCCATCGGAGTCCGCCCTGGTCACCAGATCGGCGGCCATGCCGGACCTGTCCGCGTCGGCGGGTGCGCCGGGCGGGGCATGCGCGGCCATGTCGCTGGCCAGTTCGTCGGCGGTCAGGCTACCGTTTCCGTCGGCGTCGGCGCCGGAGAATATCTCGACGGACCGGTCTTCCTGCATCGCGAGCAGCGATCCCATTGTTGCGGAAGCGAAATTTTCGCCGCCGCCGCGCATCGGCCGGGCCCGGTCGGAACTGCCGGGGCTGGGCAGGTTCTGCCCGATGGACTGGAACTCGTCGCTCGAAAGCTGACCGTCGGCGTTCACGTCCATCCTGGCGAACATCGCCTGCATTTGCTGCTGCAGGGCGGCGGAGCCGCCTATACTGCCTGTGTTCATGGCTTTCTCCTCATGGATCAGGCGCGACGCGGTAAGCGTCGGCGCCGCTCCGGAGGCCCGGAGCGCCATTGACCCAGCCAGAACCGTTCCCTGTTTCAGACCCGCGACAAACCCCGCCTACTTCCCCAGCAGCTCCTTCACCAGGGCCTCGCGCCCATAGACCTTGGTCAGGGCCTCGGTGATCGCCGCCGTGGAGACGACCACCGTCCGGTTGGTGGACCCATCATAGCCGTAGGCCCCGGCGATGCTGTGGATGTTGCCGTCGAAGGCCGCGCCGATCACCTCACCACGGGCGTTGATCACGGGCGAGCCGGAGTTGCCGCCGATGATGTCGTTGGTGGTGACGAAATCGAACACGGTGTCCGGGTCCAGGCGATCCCTGGCCGCCGCCCAGCGCGGCGCGACAGCATAGGGATCGGCCCCGGTTGCCCGGTCGAACAGGCCGCCGAAGGTGGTGAAGGGCGCGACCTCGCGCCCCTGCCAGGTCCAGCCGGCGACCTTTCCGTAGGACAGGCGCAGGGTGAAGGTGGCGTCGGGATAGACGCTGTCGCCATAGACCGCGAACCGGGCCCGGGCGACGCGCTCGGCGGCGCGGTTGGTGGGATCGGTGACCTCCGCCTCCCAGGTCTTGCGGGCGCCCCTGGCGGCGGCGTCGATCGTCAGCGCATAGCGGATCATCGGATCGTCCGAGGCCTTGATGGCGTCCAGGCCGCCGTCCCACAGCGCCTTGCGCACGGCCGGGTCGCCCAGCCGGCTGCCGGACACCAGCCGTTCGGCCAGCCCCTGCGGACTCTCCTTGCCCAGCATCAGGTCCACGGTGGCGGGGTCGGCGCCCAGATACTCGCGGACCTTGAGCAGCCAGAATTCCATGTACAGCTGCTCCAGCTCCGGCTCGACCTTCGTCGGCGACAGCAGCCGGCGCTGAAGCATCGGCAGCCGGGACTCGGCGAACTCGGGCAGGCGGTCGCCCGGCGCCTTCGCCCGCTCCTCCGCCGCCCGCACCAGCGCGCGGGCCCAGTCGAACAGATGGGCGCCCCGGCCGGCCTCCGCCTCGAGCTGGCGGTAGGGCTGGTAGTCGCGGGCGTAGGCCTGTTGCACGGTCTCGAGTTCGGCCCAGGGGTCGCCGATCTCCGCGGCCAGGGCCGGGTCGGCGGCGACGCGCGCGCGCAGCTCGGCCTCGGCCTCGCGTTTGGCGGTCATGAAGGCCGGACTGGTCAGGGCCAGCTGGCGGCCGTAGGCGACCTTGAAGCCGTTCTCGACGCCGAAGATGGCGTCGGCGACGATGCGCTGGGCCTCCGGCCCGCGCCGCCCGTATTCGATCAACCGCCCGCGCAGCTCGGACCGTTGCAGCTGGCCGAGGGGGACGGACAGGTCCCGGGCGGTCTCCAGCTGGCTCATGGTCAGCAGCCGCTCGGTCGAGCCGGGGTTGCCCGCGACGAAGGTCGCCTCGCCCGCCGCGGGCGGCGCCGGGTTCCAGGTCAGGTGGGCGGGCGTCCGCACCGGCTTGCCGCCTTCGTAGAGGCGCAGGAAGGCCGAATCCATATCGTAGCGGGGGAAGTTGAAATTGTCCGGGTCGCCGCCGAAGAAGGCCGTGGCGAACTCCGGCGCGAACACCAGACGCAGGTCGGTGTAGCGGCGGTAGCGATAGACGGCGAACCGGCCGCCCCGATAGAGACTGATCGTCTGGCAGCGGCTGTTTGCGACGCCCTTGCAGGCCTCGTTCTCGACGGCCAGCGTCGCGGCGGCCCGCGCCGCGCCATAGGCCTCGCCGGTCTTGCCGGCCGTCGCCGCGTTGATCCGCGCGGTGACGTCGGTGATCGAGACAAGAATCTCGCCAAACATACCCGGACAGGCTCGCTCCTCCGTGCGCGCGGCGGTCAGGAAGCCGTCCTTCATGTAATCGGCCTTGCCGTCCGACAGGGCGACGAGGCAGTCGACCACGCAGTGGTTGTTGGTCAGCACCAGACCGTCCTTCGACACCACCGAGGCCGAACAGCCGGGAATCCGCACCGCGGCGGCCTGGACGCGATCCAGCCAGGGCCTGTCGATGGTCACGCCGTAGGCCGATTGCACGCGAGCGGCCGGAATGGCGTCGAATGTCCACATGCCCTCATCGGCGGCGGCCGGGGCGGCAACAGCCAGGCCGACGATGGTCGCGGCGGCCAACAAAATTCGGTTCATTGAAATCCCTGGGGAAACAGGAAGAAATTGGCGGTCTCGTACGGGATTAGCGCGCGGTTTCCCGCCTGGCCAGCCTTTCGCGCAAGGCCTTACCCCGATTTAACTTGGCCGCGCGAGCAGTCCGTTACAGAACCAGAGCGCGTTTCGCATACGGGCGGTCGGGGAGTCGTGTTCGCCATGTCGCTGGCTTTGGCCACGCTGATCTACGAGTGGCGCCGCTATATGGCGGCGGTGGTGGCGCTGGCCTTCTCGGGCCTGCTCGTGCTGGCGTTCGTCGGTATGTTCATGGGCATCGGCAAGGCCTTCACCGCCCAGATCGATCGCGCCCGCGCCGACATCATGGTGCTTGGTCCGGGCGCGACCGCCCTGTTCAACGGCGGCCCCTCCGGGCTGCCGCGCCGGCTGATGGGCACGGTTTATCGTCACCCCGAGGTCATCCAGGTCGCGCCGCTCGATGGCTCGGGCGGCCGCTTCCAGAACATCGTCGAGACCGGCAAGGACCCCGCCGATCCCTCCAAACCCGCCGCGAACCGGAAGATGGAGTTCGTCAACGTCACGGTGATCGACGCCATCCCCGGGTATGTGACGGTGCCCACCGACTACTCCGACGCCCTCATCGAGACCCTTCGCCAGCCCTACGCCGTGGCCGTGGACGAGACCGCGCTCGGCCGGCTTGGCGTCAAGATCGGCGACAAGGCCGTCTACAACGGCAAGACCATCACCATCGCCGCGGTGACCAGGGGCTATCCGAACATGATGCAGGCGACCCTGGTCATGTCGCGCGACACTCTGCGGATGCTGGGGGAAGCGGACACGGGGCAACGGGTCGGGCCGTTGATGGTCAAGATCGCCGATCCCGCCCGCGCGGCCATCGTCGCGGCCCAGCTCAACAAGGCCGGCGGCGGCGCCTTCAAGGCCTGGACCCGCCAGGAGCTGGCGGACGCCAACCAGAGCTCGATGTTCAAGGAGCAGTTCATCAGCATCATCCTGATCTTCGCGCTGATCATCGGCGCGATCATCGGGGTGGTGATCACCTGGCAGACCCTGCGCGGCGCGATCATGTCGAGCATCAAGGAGTTCGCCTCCCTGCGCGCGCTGGGCGTCTCGATGGGCAGCCTGCGGGCGATCGTGCTCGAGCTGAGCTTCTGGGTCGGCGTCACCGGCATCGTCGCCTCCGGCTTCCTGACCTGGCTGGTCGCCTGGCTGGCCCAGATGGGCGGATTGCCGATGGCCTTTCCCCTGCCGATCGTCCTGTTCATCGCCGTCTTCCTGTTGGGTTGCGCCATGCTCTCCGGCTTCCTCTCGCTTGGCGTTCTCAAGGCCAGCCAACCCGCGGATCTGCTGCGATGAGCGCGTCCAGGACCGCCCACAACGGCCACAAGCTGGGTGAGGTCGCCCTTGAGGCCAAAGGCCTGGTCAAGCGGTTCAAGACCGGCCGGACCTTCATCGAGGTGCTCAAGTCGGTGGACTTTGACGCGCGCCACGGCGACGTGACCATGGTCATGGGTCCGTCCGGCTCGGGCAAGTCGACCCTGATCGCGGCCCTCTCCGGCCTGCTCAAGCCGGACGAAGGCAAGGTGCGGGCGCTGGAGGCCGACGATCTGTGGAAGCTGTCCGCGAGCCGCATCGACCGGTTCCGGCTCGACCACTGCGGCTTCATCTTCCAGGGCTTCAACCTGTTTCCCGCCCTCACCGCCCGCCAGCAGGTGATGACCGCCCTCCACTATCAGGGCGCCTCGAAATCCGAAGCCCATGACCGGGCCCAGGCGGCGCTGGAAGAGGTGGGGCTCGGCCCGAAGGTCAACCAGCGTCCGTCGGAGATGTCGGGCGGCGAAAAGCAGCGCGTGGCCATCGCCCGCGCCCTGGCCAAGAATCCTCACCTGATCTTCGCCGACGAGCCGACCTCGGCGCTCGACGGCGAGAACGGCCAGGTGGTCATCCGACTGCTGCGCCGGGCCGCCACCGAACATGGCGCGGCGGTGATCTGCGTGACCCACGACCCCCGCCTGGAGGCCTATGCCGACCGGGTGATCCATATCGAAGACGGCCGCATCCTGGATGACGTTCGGCGCACGCCCGACGCCAACCCCGCGCCGCTCAGCCACTGACATTGAAGGGACGTTCTATGTTCGGCTTTCTGCGTAGCCGCTGGTTCTGGGTTCTGACCGTCGTGGCCATCGTCCTGGTCGGCGGCGGCCTGTTCATGAAGAGCAAGGCGGCGGCCAACAAGAAACAGCTGGCGGCCCAGGCCAGCCAGACCGCGCCCAGCCCCTATGCCGCCATCGGCAACGGCAAGGCGGACGTCGAGGGCGGCATCATCCAGGTCGCGGCGCGTCGCGGCGGGGTGGTCAGGGCCGTCTACGTCCAGGAAGGCGACCGCGTCGTCGCCGGCCAGATCCTCGCCCGCCAGGAAGACGACGATCCCCGCCTCGCCGTGGACCGCGCCAGGGCCCAGGTCGTCCAGGCCCAGGCCCAGATCGGCATCCTGCAGGTCAAGGTCGATGCCGCCCGCCGCGAGCTGCGCCGGCTGCAGGACCTGTCGGCCAGCAACTTCGTCGCCGGCCAGCGTCTGGATCGACAGGCCGATGAAATCCGTGACTGGGAAGCCCAGATCGTCGCCCAGCGGGCCGCTGTCGCCACCGCGACCGCGGCGTTGCGCGAGGCCGAGTACGCCCTGGAACTGACGGTGATCCGGGCCCCGACCGACGGCCGCATCGTACGCCGCTACGCCAACCCTGGCGCCGGCGCCTCGACCCTGAACGTGTCCAACATGTTCGACCTCGAGCCGGACACGGCCCGCATCGTGCGCGCCGAAATCGTCGAGGCCGACCTGCCCAACGTGACCGAGGCCCAGGCCGTCGAGATCCAGCCCGAGTCCGACCCGACCAAGACCTACATCGGCAAGGTCCTGCGCCGGGCCGCGGTGTTCGGTGCCCGCAAGCTGGCCTCCGACGACCCCACCCAGCGCAGCGACGAACGCGTCGTCGAGGTGGTGGTCAGCGCCGACGGCGCCCCGCTGCTGATCGGCCAGCGGGTGCTGGTCAAGTTCATGAAGCCGGGCTTCAAGGCCGGCGAGAAGCGCGCGCCGCCGAAACCGGCCGGGCCGCCGGCGAAGGCGGGGTAGGCCTACAGCCTGACCATCCTCAGCCGCAGGGCGTTGGCGATGACGCTGACCGAGCTCAGGGCCATGGCCGCCGCCGCCAGCTGTGGCGATAGCAGCAGGCCGAAGGCGGGGTAGAGCACGCCCGCCGCGATCGGCACGCCTGCGGCGTTGTAGACAAAGGCGAAGGCCAGGTTCTGGCGGATGTTGCGCATGGTCGCGCGTGACAGTCGCCGCGCCCGGACGATGCCGGTCAGGTCGCCCTTGAGCAGGGTCACGCCGGCGCTCTCGATGGCCACGTCCGTGCCCGTGCCCATGGCGATGCCGACATCGGCCGCGGCCAGCGCCGGCGCGTCGTTGACCCCGTCCCCGGCCATGGCGACCACGAACCCTTCGGCCCGCAGACGCTCGACCACGGCCGCCTTGCGCTCGGGCAGGACGTCGGCCTCGACCTCGTCGATGCCCAGGCCGCGGGCCACGGCCTCGCCGGTCAGGCGGTTGTCACCGGTCATCATCACCAGCCGCACGCCCTCGGCCCGCAGCGCCGCGACGGCCTCGTGCGTGGTCGGCTTGACCGGGTCGGTGATCGACAGCAGGCCGGCCGCCTTGCCGTCCACCGCGACCATGACCACGGTCGCCCCGTCGCGGCGCAGGGCCTCGGCGGCGGCGTCCAGATCCGTCGTGGCGACGCCCAGTTCACCCAGATAGCGGTCGGCGCCGATGGCCACGCGGCGGCCCTCGACGACGCCAGTCACGCCCTTGCCGGTCGGGGAGTCGAAGTCGGTCGCCTCGCCAGGGACCAGCCCGCGCGCGGTCGCCGCCTCGACGATCGCCCGGGCCAGCGGATGTTCGCTCGAGCGCTCAAGCCCCGCCGCCAGCCGCAGCAACTCGTCCTCGGTCATGCCGATCGCGCGCAGGCCGGTCAGGGCGGGCCGGCCCTCGGTCAGGGTGCCGGTCTTGTCGATGACCAGCACATTGACCTTCTCCATCCGCTCCAGCGCCTCGGCGTTCTTGACCAGCACCCCGGCCCGCGCGCCGCGCCCGACCCCGACCATGATCGACATGGGGGTGGCCAGGCCCAGCGCGCAGGGACAGGCGATGATCAGCACGCTGACGGCGGCCACCAGGGCGTTGGCCATGCGCGGCTCCGGCCCCCAGATCGTCCAGCCGATGAAGGCGGCGACGGCGGCGGCGATGACCAGCGGCACGAACCAGCCGGACACCTGGTCGGCCAGCCGCTGGATCGGCGCGCGGCTGCGCTGGGCCTGGGCGACCATATCGACGATCCGCGCCAGCAGGGTGTCGCGGCCGACACGGTCGGCGCGCATGACGAAGCCGCCCGTCTGGTTGATCGCTCCGCCCACGACAGCGGCGCCCGCCTCCTTCAGCACCGGCATGGATTCGCCCGTGACCATCGACTCATCGACGTGGCTGCGGCCTTCGAGCACCTCGCCATCGACCGGGATTTTCTCGCCGGGCCGCACGCGCAGCCGGTCGCCGAGGTGGATCTGGTCGACCCCGACCTCGGCTTCCGACCCGTCGGCGGCGATCCGCCGGGCCGTGCGCGGGGCGAGGTCGAGCAGGGCGCGGATGGCTCCGCCGGTCTGTTCGCGGGCGCGCAGTTCCAGCACCTGGCCCAGCAGGACCAGCACGGTGATCACCGCCGCCGCCTCGAAATAGACCGGCGCGGCGCCGTCGTGGCCGTGGAAGGTGTGCGGCAGGAGCCCCGGCGCGGCGGTGGCGACCAGCGAATAGATCCAGGCCGTCCCGGTGCCCAGGGCGATCAGGGTGAACATGTTGAGGTTGCGGCTGACCAGCGAGGCCCAGCCGCGCCGGAAGAACGGCGCCCCGGCCCACAGCACCACGGGGCTGGCCAGCAACAGTTCGATCCAGGCGGTGACACGGCCGCTCCACGGCGGCGTCAGGCCCAGCAGGTGGACGCCCATGTCCAGCGCGACCACCGGAACGGTCAGGGCCAGGGCGATCCACATCCGCCGCGTCATGTCGGCCAGCTCGGGATTGGGGCCGTCGTCGAGGCTGACCGTCTCCGGCTCCAGCGCCATGCCGCAGATCGGGCAGGACCCCGGCCCTTCCTGTCGGATCTGGGGATGCATCGGGCAGGTGTAGATGGTCCCCGCCGGTGCGGGTTCGGCCGCCGCCGGGTTCAGGTGGCGGTCCGGGTCGGCGATGAACTTGCTCTCGCAGCCGGCCGAGCAGAACCAGTAGTCCTGGCCGGCGTGCATGGCGTGGTGGTTCGCCGTCGGCGGATCGACGGTCATGCCGCAGACCGGGTCCTTCACCTCGCCGGCCCGAGCAGGGTCATGACCGTGATGATGGATGTGGTCGTGGGTGGCCATGCCGGGTTCCTCGCAGGGTCTTTCGCGATCGGTCGCCGCCCGATATATACCCCCTACCGGTATCTATCAACTACCCCCGGGGGGTATGAGCATGCATGACCAGACCAAGACCTCCGTCCTCAAGCGCCTGAACCGCGTCGAAGGTCAGGTGCGCGGCCTGTCGAAGATGATCGCCGACGACCGCTACTGCATCGACGTGGTCACCCAGATCGCCGCCGCCCAGGCCGCCCTGCGCAAGGTCGAGGAGGAAATCCTCAAGGACCACGTCGCCCACTGCGTTGAACACGCCATCGCCAGCGGCGACGCCGATGAACAACGCCGCAAGGTCGCCGAGCTGATGGAGGTGTTCGGGCGGAGCGCCCGCTAACGCCACGCTTGACGCCTCCCCCTGCCGCGCCGCAAAACGCCGCCGAAATCCACACAGGCGTTCAGCGCAGGGAAACACGCACATGGCCGACATTCGCTTCGACGGTAAGGTCGCGATCGTCACGGGGGCCGGCGGCGGCCTGGGGCGGCAGCACGCCCTGGAGCTGGCGCGGCGCGGCGCGAAGGTCGTGGTCAATGACCTGGGCGGCACGATGGACGGCACGGGCGGCAACTCGGCCGCGGCCGAGGCCGTGGTGGCCGAGATCAAGGCCTTCGGCGGCGAGGCCATGGCCAACGGCAGCTCGGTGACCGACGACGCGGGCGTGGCCAAGATGGTCAAGGACACGATGGATGCCTGGGGCCGCATCGACATCCTGATCGCCAACGCCGGCATCCTGCGCGACAAGAGCTTCTCCAAGATGGAGATCGCCGACTTCGAGCTGGTGCTGAACGTCCACCTGATGGGCACCATGAAGCCGACCAAGGCGGTGTGGGAGATCATGAAGGCCCAGAACTACGGCCGGATCGTCGTCACCACCTCCTCGTCGGGCCTGTACGGCAACTTCGGCCAGAGCAACTACGGCGCGGCCAAGCTGGGCATCGTGGGCTTCATGAACACCATCAAGCTCGAGGGCCAGAAGA
>Ga0172380_10001649_pt1 | contig 38050 bp, 35 predicted proteins | sample Leawe162metaG_FD_119747 | JGI IMG/M metagenome (GOLD analysis project Ga0172380, IMG submission 119747) | Leachate microbial communities from a municipal landfill in Southern Ontario, Canada - Leachate well 162 metaG | ecosystem: Engineered > Solid waste > Landfill > Unclassified | place...
ACTGCTCACCCTCTCTGATCACGACGAACGCCTTTATCTCCTCCCCGTATACCCTGTCCTTGACTCCCACACAGCCTGCTTCAAGCACCTTGGGATGCCTGCAGACAACCTCTTCGACTTCCCTGGGCGAAACGTTTTCTCCTCCGCGGATGATAATATCCTTCTTTCTATCAGTGATATAGAAGTAGCCGTCCTGGTCCATGTAACCTATATCGCCTGTATGCAGCCAGCCGTTTTTAAGCGTCTCGGCTGTCTCTTCCGGCATATTCCAGTAACCTTTCATTACAGCGAGCCCCCTGATAACCAGCTCCCCCCTTCCTTCAGGCGGCAACTCGCAGTCCTGGTCGTCGAATATTTTCATTGTGTTGCACTTGAGCATGTTGACGCCGATGGAGCCGATCTTGGGAGGGCGCGTGGTGGGATTGCCCGCTGTCAGAGCGCCGGACTCCGTCAGTCCCCAGCCCTCGTGTATGTGGACGCCGGTCTTATCCTTCCACCTGGATGCGATGCCCGGATCGAGCGCCGCAGCCCCCGAGTTGCAGTATTTAAGGGAACTGAGGTCATACTTATCGAAATCGGGTTGGTCCAGCATGTGAACGTACATGGTCGGCACCATAGCAAGGTACTCGATGCGCATCTCCTGGATGAATTTGAGCGCCGCCGCCGGATTCCACCACTTCATCACCACATATCTGGATCCGACCAGGTTGCCGAAATTCATAAAAGACAGGCCGTACGAATGAGATAGCGGCAATACTGCCAGAAATAATACCTGCCGGTCGTGTCCCGTAACTACCTGTTGCGTCTCCTCGATCTGATAAGTCAGTTTGTTAAGATCCCGGTGTACATTGGTCAGTGTAGTGGGGGAGCACATGGCTGTAAAATCAGCGAAGCAAACCGCGTTGATCCACAGCGAGAAGTGGGTATGCATCACCCCCTTGGGATTCCCGGTCGTGCCGGAAGTATAGATGAGCGCCGCCAGGTCGTCGGAATCCATCTCCTCAACCTTCAATTCACTGCCGGAGCTCTCCAGCAGCTTTCTCAGAGAGAGGGTGCCCGGCTCATCGTCCTTGTCTATCAGGATTATGTTCTTGAGGCCCGGCGCGCTTTTCTGTGCCTCCCTGATCCAGGGCAGGTAATCGGACGTCGTTATGGTCACCCCGGCGCCGCAATCCCTGTAAATATGGGATATCTGGTCCGGCCGCAATATGGGATTCATGGGCACGGCGATGGCGCCGATTTTATAGGCGGCATTGAACGCACAGCCGATCTCAGGGCAGTTCGGCAGCTGGGTGACCACGCGGTCTCCTCTGCTGATGCCGATCGATTTGAGCGCGTTGCCCAGGCGGCTGGACATCTCGTCCAATTCAACGTTGGTATACCATTTACCCTCGAAATAACAGCACTGGTATTCCCCGAATTTCCTGATCCCTTCAACTACAAGGTTGGCCAGGTTCATCCCAACACCTCCTGCTGATATTCATCGCAGCTTCACACTGCGATGCCAGGACAAGTCCAGGCTGTGCAAAACACCCTGAAATAAGCTGGATATAACTGACTGACAGTCGCTTATTCTAACAGAAGGATATCAATAGTCAAGTATCTGACGACGGGAGATACAATATTAATATTTAAATATAAATACATACTTCTTTACATTTCGACAGGCGATGCTTTACCATTTTATGCGGGCTCAGCCTGCCCTGTTATGATCCTCGCGGGGCTGTACCTCCATAGAACACCATATTGATCAGGTCCGGATAACTCATAGAGGAGGTTAAAATGCATCTGCCCGGTATGCTGGAGGCCAGGGCCTCCAAGATTGGAGACAAGCCTGCCCTGATTTACAAGGACCAGCCTGTAACCTACAGCCAGCTTCTGACCAGGGTACAGAAGTTCGCGCATGCCCTCAAAAAGCTCGGCGTCAAATCCGATGACAAAGTCGCCATCATGCTCAATAACTGTCCCGAGTTTATCGTGACCTATTTCGCCTGTGCCTACCTGGGAGCGGTGGCCGTGCCGGTCAATATTTTTTACAAGGAGCGGGAGCTGGAATACCTGCTGAGGGACAGCGACTCGGTCGCCCTGGTGGCGAACCCGGCCTTTGCCGAGCATTTCAGCAAAATCACAAATAAACCTCCCCTCTTCAAACACCTGATCGTAAACGGCGCCTATCGCGAAGGGCTGGAGTTCTCCAAGCTCGAGGCGGAGGCGCCGTCAACTCCTTTTAAAGCCCTGTGTAAGGAAAAAGACGTGGTGGAGATCCTCTACACATCGGGCACCACCGGCGAACCAAAGGGCACCATGCTGACGCACGCCAACCTGTTTTTCCATGCCGACATCATCGTCAGCCTGCTCAAACTGGGAGACAACGACCGCGCGCTGATGGTGGTCCCGGCATTCCACGGCTTCGGTATCACCGTGATACTCTGCTCGCTGGTCACCGGCTCATCGTTCGTGCTGCTGGACCCCTTCAATCCCGTCGAGATCTTCGAACAGATTGAGAAACACAAGGTCACCTTCCTGCCCATGGTTGTTGCCATGTATTTCATGCTGATCAACCACCCGGACCGCGGCAAGTACGACCTCTCGTCGCTGCGAATCGGCATCTCAGGAGCCTCGGCCATGCCCGCGCAGCTCATGAAGGACTCCTCTACTGCACTTAACGTCGTGATACTCGAGGCCTGGGGATTAACCGAATGCTCGGCCTCGGCCACCATGCAGCGCTCGGGCCTGGCCTATAAACAGGGCAGCGTCGGGTTGGCCTATCCCGGCGTGAAAGTGGGCGTCATGGACGAATCGGGCAAGCTTCTGGCAGCAGGAGAAGTGGGCGAGTTGGTCATCCAGGGCCCGATTGTGATGAAAGGCTATTATAAAAAGCCCAAAGAAACCGCCGAGACGTTGCGCGGGGGTTGGCTGCATACCGGAGATATGGGGTATTACGATAAGGACGGCTACTTCTTCATGGTCGACCGCAAGAAGGAGCTGATCAATGTCGGAGGCGAGAAGGTATTCCCGCGCGAGGTGGAGGAATTAATGTACAAGCACCCTTCCGTGTCCGATGCGGCGCTGGTGCCGCAGCGGGACGTCCGCCTGGGGGAGATACCCGTAGCCATCGTGGTGCCCAAGCCTGGTGCGACATTAACAGAGAAGGATATCACCGACTTTTTGGGCGATAAGCTGGCGCGCTTCAAGGTGCCGCGTCACGTCTATATACTGCAACAGGTGCCGCGCAACCCGATGGGAAAGATACTGAAAAAAGAGCTGGTCAAGATGCTGAACGACGGCCAGATAAAGTGACGGATCGAACCTGTGATGAAACGTTTCATTTACGTCTTTGCAATAAGGCCGGCGATATTCTAAGATTTAATTCCGGTATTAAAGATGTTACTTATATTTAATTCATAAAGGGGTGCAAAATGAGCGAAACCGCAACTCCCGCCAAGACCGAGAAGAAGAGAGCCATTAACCGTCTCAAGAGCATGTATCCGCTGCGCAACCTGGTGCAGCAGGACTATGTCAACACTCTGCAGGCCAGCAACGAGGGCAAGCCGACAGTGTGGTCGATGCTCAATTACTGGGAGGGCGACCTCCCGCTCAAGGCCATGGGGCTCAACATCGTTTACCCCGAGAACTACGCCACGCTGCTGGCGGCCTCGGGCGCGGCCGAGCCGTTCCTGGACGCGTCGGACTCCGACGGCTTCCCCACACACATGTGCGGATACGGAAGGAGCACCATAGGATACTCCTATCGCATGATGAAGGAAAACAACGGCAAGATACCGCCCGATGCGCCGCTGGGCGGCATGGCCAAACCGGCGCTGCTGCTCGGATCGGGCATTATCTGCGACGCCCGCTTCAAGTGGTTCCAGGCGCTGGCCAGATATTTCGATGCTCCTGAATGGTGCCTCGAGATGCCCATGATGGCTACATTCGAAGGTACCGAGCCTGATATCGAAGATTATCAGGTCAAATTCCTGACCAGGGAGATCAAGGACTTCATAGAATTCCTGGAAAAACTGCTGAAGAAGAAGATGGACTGGGCCAAACTGGAGGAGTTGATCGATCTGGCCACCAGGATACACGAGACCACCTGGCAGATCGGCGAGGCCCGCAAGGCCATACCCGGGCCCATGCACAGCACGGACTTCTGGAGCAGCATGCCGCCCGCCCTCTTTTTTGCCGGCGATATGAATGTATCTCTCAAGCTGTACCAGGACATGCTGGCCGAGGTGCGGGAGCGCGTTAAGAACAAGGAATCGGGCATCAACTTCCCGGAAAGGTACCGCCTGATCTTCGCCGAGCTTCCGCCCTGGCACAGCCTGAAGTTCTTCGACAATCTGGCCGAGAAGGGCTGGAATTTCGTCTTCGAGAGCTTCGGCTACCACAACACCAGGCCGCTCGACCTGAGCAAGGTCAGCGATCCCTGCGAGAAGCTGGCGCGCTTCTCGCGCAATTTCTGGTTCAACGTTTTCCCCGATGCCAAGAAGGACGGTATCTCCAATCCAGTCGTTGAGACCTACCTCAAGATCGCCCGTGGCTTTAAGGCCGACGGCTTCTTCATGCATCCGCTTATCTCCTGCCGCGCAGCCAGCTGCAGCCTCAGGACGATACAGCACTTCGAGCAGGACAAGCTGGATATACCCAGCCTGTGGGTGGAGGGCGACATCATCGACAAGCGCGTTTTCAATCCTCAGGAGGTGCTGGCCAAGGCCGAGGCCTTCGAGCAGACCATGGACCATTACAGGACGGTCAGGAAATCCAAGGGGCTGGACTGGTAATCCGGGAATAATAAAATCGGGAGATTGAAATGGTAATAGCTACAACCAGGGGTCTTTCAAGAGCACATGAGGTGTATGCGGACAGGGGACTGCGCGTGCGCGAGCTGCGTAAGGCCGGCAAGAAGATCATCGGCTATATCTGCCTCTACCCGCCTGTCGAGATCATCAGCGCACTGGGGTTCGTGCCGTTCCGCGTCTTCGGCGATATGAGCGAGCCGATCACCGCCGCCGACCAGGTATCCACCACCGTGGTCTGCCCGTTCCTGCGCAGCATCATCGACCTGGGACTCAAAGGCAAATTCGACTTCCTGGACGGCATCGTGGGAGCGCATACCTGCGATATCGGAATGACCCTGATCATTTCCTGGCGCGATTACGTCAAGGACGCGCCCTTCACACACCTGATAGATGTGCCGCATACCGACCACGACCCGGCTGTCGACTACTTCGAAGGGCAGATCAACTCCTTCAAACGTCACCTGGAAGAATTGGCCGGCGAGAAGCTGACCGACGATAAGCTGAAGAAAGCCTGTGAGCTTCATAATAAACAGCGCAAGCTGGTGAGGGATCTCTACGATCTGCGCAAGTCCGACCCGCCCCTGCTGACATCCGTGGAGAATATAGAAGTACTGGTGGCCCTTTTCAGCCTGCCCGTGGATGAAGGCAATGAACTCCTGGAAGACGTCATCAAAGAGGTCAAGGAACGCAGTATAAAGCCTGCTAAAAAGAAGGCTCGCCTGCTGGTATGGGGACCCGTTTTCGACAACACGTCGCTTTATGAGCTCATAGAGAGCGCAGATGCCGATGTCGTAGTCGATGACACCTGCGTCGGCACCAGGGCATTCTGGGCGGACGTTAAAGCCCCTTATAATCTGCACTCCCTGGCGCAGCGCTACCTGGTCGATCTCAAGTGTCCTCGCACGTACCGGGACAGCGCGCATCACGAACTTGAGCGCAACTACGACAGGGATCTGGACAGCAGGTTCAACTATATCAAGAAGGCCGTCACCGACTGGAAAGTCAACGGCGCAATCCTGCAGAGCGTCAAATACTGCGACACTCACGGCTACGAAGTGCCCAACCTGCGGCATTATCTCGATACGCTGGGCATTCCCAGCATCTATATCGAGCACGATTACAGCGAAAGGTCACTGGCGCCCATCAAGACCAGGGTTGAGGCATTCCTGGAGACGCTGGGATAAGGTAGCACCGTGCCCGGCATCGATGATCTGATCTCACGCCTTTATTTCGCCGGCATCGATATCGGCTCCACAATGTCCAAGGCAACAATTGTGGATGCCGAAGGCAAGATGCTGGCTTATGTTGTCGGCCCCACCGGCGCCCAGCACCGACTGCGCGCCAACAAGGTCATGGAAGATACCCTGCGCAAGGGCGGATTGCCGCTCGCGGATATCGCCTATATAGTCTCCACCGGCTACGGCCGTGTCAATGTGCCCTTTGCCGACAAGCAGATCACCGAGCTGACCTGCCACGCTAAAGGGGTGGCTGCGCTGTTTCCCGATGTGAAGACGGCCATTGATATCGGGGGACAGGACGCCAAGGTGCTTAAAATAAAAAATGGCCGCCTTGTGGATTTTCTGACCAACGATAAATGCGCCGCCGGCACAGGCAGGTTCCTGGAGGTGGCCGCCGAAACCCTGGGGCTGGACCTCAACGAGATGGGCAATATCTCCCTCCAGACCGATACGCCGGTCAAGATCAACAGCCTGTGCACCATCTTCGCCCAGCAGGAGATCATCTCACGTCTATCAACGGGGGAACCCCTGCCCGATATACTGGCGGGAGTCTATATAGCCATAGCCACACGCGTGGTCAAGCTGGCCCGCCAGCTCAAGGTGGAGGCGCCGGTGGTCTTCACGGGCGGTGTGGCCAAGAACGCCGGCATGGTCAAAGCCATGGAGACCGTGCTGGGCGTGCCCGTGCTCATTCCCGAGGAGCCGCTTATCACCGGCTCGCTGGGAGCGGCCATTCTGGCGCGCGACGAGGCCTTCAAGCTGGTGCAGCGCGGCGAATACCAGGCGCACCGCGACAAGAAGCTTACCGAGGCCCGTGTGGATTTCGGGGAGAAGGCTAAATGAGCGCCTATTACCTTGGCATCGATATCGGATCCGTCGGCGGCAAGGCCGTCATCATAGATGACAACAGGGTAATTATCGCGTCAGTCGTGATACCTTCGGGCAACAATTATGCCACCACGGCAGCCGCGCTCAAAGAGGAGGTACTGAACAGGGCCGGCCTCAAGCCGGAGGACATCAAGGCCGGCAGCTCCACGGGCACCGGCGGTCGCAATGCTGCGGCCGACAGCTATCACGGGGTCATCGTCTGCAACGCCCGCGGCGTCAACCTTGTCTTCCCTTCCGCCCGCACAATAGTGGACATCGGCGGACAGGGCAGCCAGCTCATCGATATCGATGAAAAAGGCCAGGTGATCAACTTCAATATCTCCGAGATCTGCGCCACGGGCAGCGCCCGCCTGCTGCAGCTGGTGGCGCGCATACTGCAGCTGAACATCGAGGACCTGGGTCCGCTCTCTTTAAAATCCACGCAGCCGTCCAGCTTCTCCACATCCTGCACCGTGTTCCTGGAGACCGAGGTTATCACGCGAATCGCGCAGGGCGACAAGCCGGAGGACATCGTGGCCGGCATCCACCGCTCCATCGCCGATAAGGTCAGCGCTCTGACGCGCGGCGTAAACATCCGGCCGGACGTGGCTGTCATCGGAGGCGGAGCGCTCGATATCGGCCTCGTCCGGAGCATCGAGGAAAAGCTGAAGCTCAAGGTGCTGGTTCCTCAGAACCCCCGCATCATCGCCGCACTGGGCGCGGCATTGATCGCAAGGGACCGTGCTGCCTAGCACGGCCGAATCATCCGCACCTGATTCAAAATTAACCTGATCCCGCCTGCTTCCAATTACTATCGGGTTTGACATGCATTTCAAGCATATGTTATCTTATTCGGCGTCATATATTGACCCAGGTCTATATATACTTAAGCGAGTACTGTCTATCGGAGTACCTATCATAGGAGTTTATTGACATGTCATTGAAACACGGCTTGCTGGGATTCCTCAGTTACGGTCCTAAAACAGGATACGACCTGTCGAAAATGTTTTTCGAGCCGCTGCGGCCTTCGCTCAGCCAGATTTACCGTAAACTAAACGTTTTGAATGAGGATGGACTGATCGAATGCGAGAGAGTGGATCAGGCAAAACTCCCGTATAAAAACGTGTTCTCCATCACCGACAAGGGCAGGGCTGAACTGACGAGATGGCTCAAAGAGCCTCCCGAATTTGTTGTTCCCCGTGAAACACTTTTGGTGAAGATATGGTATGGAAGCCGCGCACCTAAAAAAGACATGGTTAACAATATTAAAAAATATAATAAAAAATTGAAAAACGTGGTTGAGAAATATAAGTCGATGGCCAAACCTGCCATTGAATCCGACCTGTGGGGCTCGGCGGACCCGCTGGATAAGCTTTACTGGACGCTGGTTGTGGACCGGACCCTTGCACAGTATGAAGCTTTGCTGGAGTGGACGGAGAACGCCGTAAAAATAATCTCAAATTTTGATGAATCGACCGATGGCAAAAAGCGGCAGTAACGGCGGCGGCGCGAAATCCAGATCAGATTACGATCACTAAATTCAATTAATTCAGGAGGATTACAAACATGAACCTGGTTGTAGGCGAACTTTTGCTCAACAGCGTCAACAGGTATCCCAAGCGCAATGCCATTGTCGGCGATGATGCCTCTTTCACATACGAGGAGCTCAACCGCCGTGTAAACCGCATTGCCAATAACCTGCTGGCCGGCGGATTAAAGAAGGGCGACAGGCTGGCGATACTGCTCATGAACTGCTATCAGTTCGTCGAGTTGATCATGGCCTGCGCTAAATCAGGCATCATCATGGTCCCGGTCAACTGGCGCTTCCAGGCGCCCGAGATCAAGTATGTCGTCGACAACTCCGACGCCTGCGCCATGATAATGGGAGAAGAGTTCATTCCCACAATGGAAACAGCAGCCAAGGACATTAAACAGATCCCGGCGGACAAATATTGGGTGGTGGGGAGTAAGAAGTTCCGCGATGCGGGAGGCCTTTATCAGGACCTGGTAAAAGAAGGTTCCACGGCAGAGCCCGATGTAAAAATCGATCCCGAAGACATTTTATGTATCGGCTACACATCAGGCACCACCGGTTTCCCCAAGGGTGCAGTCACCCTGCACAAAACAGGCGTGGAGACCGCCGTGGTCATGAACCTTGAGTTCGTGACCTCTTATATGGTCAACCTGATCGTGATGCCTACCTTCCACTCCAACTCCATCAATAATGTCATGGCTTCCTTTCTCAGTGGCATGACCATCCATATATATCACCTGCGCGGATTCAACGGCGAGGAGATACTTCAGATAATCGATAAATACAAGGTCAATATCTCCAGCATGGTGCCGACCATGTACAACATTATCCTGGCCCTGCCCGAAGAAGTGCGCAATAAATACGACGTCTCGAGTATGACCACGCTGCTCTCCTCCTCCGCCCCGATATCGGCCAAAACCAAGAAAGAGATACTATCCTTTTTTAAAAACGGCAAACTCTACGAGGGCTACGGCGCCACCGAGACGGGCGTGGTAACCGCTCTGCGCCCCGAGGACCAGCTCAGAAAGCTGAATTCTGTGGGGCAGGCCGTCTTCGGCAAGCAGATCAAGATACTGGACCCCGACGGCAATGAGATGAAACCGGGAGAGATAGGTGAGATATATACCCGCGGCATAAATATCTTCAAAGGATACCTTAAGAATCCCGAGGCCACCAAGGCCGCCTTCCGCGGCGACTGGTGCGCCGTGGGTGACATGGGATATGTGGACGAGGAGAACTACCTGTACCTGGTTGACCGCAAAAACGACATGATCATCTCGGGCGGCGAGAACATCTACCCCACCGAAGTTGAGAACGTTATTTATGCACATCCATCAGTCAGAGAGGTGGCCATCGTCGGCGTGCCGGACGAATTCTGGGGCGAGTCGGTCAAGGCGGTGGTCCTGCTGAAGGACGGGATGAGCGCTACGCAGGAAGAGATCGTCGAATTCACCAAGGGAAAGCTGGCCGGCTATAAACGTCCGCGCACGGTGGACTTCGTTACAGAGCTGCCCATGACTCCCACCGGCAAGATATTACGCCGCCTGGTCAAGGAAAAATACTGGAAGGGCAAAGACAGCAGAATAATATAGCAACCGGTATCGAAACTTCGTATTTTATCCAATTTATATTCACTGCGTTCTGAGAATAGTTGCTTCCCCCGCCTGGGGAGTTCTCTTCTGCACAGGGAGAGTGTTTTATGAGTGAAACGGAAACTACGGCAAAAACCGAAAAGAAAAGGGCCATCAACCGCCTGAAGAGCATGTACCCGCTGCGCAACCTGGTTCAGCAGGACTATGTCGACACGCTGCAGGCCAGCAAAGAGGGCCGACCTACAGTATGGTCCATGCTTACCATCTTCGAAGGCGATATACCCCTCAAGGCCATGGACCTCAACATCATCTATCCCGAGAATTACGCCACGCTGCTGGCAGCCTCCGGCACAGCCGAGCAGTTCCTGGATGCTTCAGACTCCGACGGCTTCCCCACACATATGTGCGGATACGGCAGGAGTACCATCGGCTATTCGTACCGCATGATGAAGGAAAACGGGGGAAGGATACCACCCGATGCGCCGCTGGGCGGGATGGCCCGACCATCGCTATTGCTCGGCTCGGGCATTTTCTGCGATGCGCGTTTCAAATGGTTTCAGGCGCTGGCCAGGTATTTCGATACCCCGCAATGGTGCCTTGAGATGCCGGTGATGGGCACTGCCGAGGGCTCGGAGGAGGACCTCGAAGGGTACCAGGTGAAGTTCCTGGTTAAAGAGCTCAACGATTACATCTCTTTCCTGGAGAAGCTTTTCAAGAAAAAGATGGACTGGAACAGGTTCGAAGAGCTGATGGAGCTAGCAATTCAGATCCACGAAACCGTCTGGCAGATCAGCGAGGCCCGCAAGGCCATTCCCGGGCCCATGCACAGCACGGACTTCTGGAGCAGCATGCCTCCGTCGCTTTTCTTCGCCGGCGACATGAAGGTTGCGCTCAAGCTGTACCGGGACATGCTGGCCGAGGTACAGGAGAGGATTAAGAATAAAGAAGCAGCCATCAACTATCCCGAAAGGTACCGGCTGATCTTCGCCGAGCTGCCCCCATGGCACAGCCTCAAGTTCTTCGACAGCCTGGCCGAGAAGGGCTGGAATTTCGTCTTCGAAGGCTACGGCTATCATGCCCCCAAACCGCCGGACCTGAGCAGGATCAGCGATCCCGTAGAGAAGCTGGCACGCCTCTCCCGTAACTTCGTATTCAATATACACACGCATGCCAGGAAGAACAGCATCAATAATCCCATCGTAGCATGCTATCTGAATTACGCCGGGGGATATCGCGCCGACGGCTTTTTTCTGCACCCGCTCATCTCCTGTCGCGCAGCAAGTTCCAATCTCCGACCGATACAGGATTTCCTGCTTAAAAAGCTGGACGTGCCTACCCTGTGGGTCGAGGGCGATATCATCGACAAGCGTGTTTTCAATCCCCAGGATACGCTGGCCAGGGCCGAGGCCTTCGAGCAGACCATGGACCATTACAGGAAAGTCCGCAGATCCAAAGGCCTGGACTGGTAAAAAGAATAGCAATCGGCAGAACGATACGATAATAGTCCATTAAATAAGGAGGAGGTTAGTGTCGATAGATACAGGAGCACCAAAAGAATATAAGGCCGGAGCGGGAGGGAAGCTTTATATACTGATCACCTGCACTCTCCTCCTGATGGTTAATTTTATGGACCGGCAGGTCGTGGCCGCCGTTGTAGAGCCCATGAAAGCCGCCCTGGGGCTTAACGACGGCGACATGGGCATCCTGGGGACGGTATTTCTGCTGAGCATCGCCGTCTTCTCTTTTCCCATTTCTTATCTGATAGACCGCTGGAGCAGGCGCAAGGCCGTCGGCATAATGGCGCTGCTCTGGAGTATGTTCACGGCCGCCAACGGATTTGCCTGGAATTTCTGGAGCTTCCTCATCCCCCGCAGCCTTGTCGGAGTGGGTGAAGCCGGATTTGTGCCGGGCGGCTCGGCCATGATCGGCGCAGCATACTCGAAAAAGGCGCGCGGCATAGCCATGGGCGTATTTGGTGCGGCGGTGCCGCTGGGAATAGCGCTGGGTTCACTGGCAGGAGGCATCATAGCCAAGCAGTACGGATGGCAGGCGCCCTTCTTCATCTTCGCCATACCGGGCATCGCCCTGGGCCTGATGGCATTCTTTATGAAGGATTACAAGACCGTGGATGCAGACCAGGCGCCCGGCGTGAAAGTGGATTTCGTCCACTCAATAGCCGGCCTTTTCAAAATCCCCACCCTGGTCTGGACCTTCGTAGGCTACGGCCTGGCCAACGTTATGTCGATGTCATTTCTCTTCTGGTCGCCGGCTTTTATCGGACGTGCCTGGGGAGTGGATGTGCAGGCCGCCAACAGCATACTTGTTCCCATCGTGCTGGCCGCCATCATCGGCTCGCCGCTGGGCGGATTCCTGGCGGATTTATGGTTCAGGAAAAATCCCAGGGGCAGGCTCTATGTGCCGGCGATCACCATTATACTCAGCGCCTTTTTCCTTGCGGCAGCCCTGTTCTTACAGTTAAAAGGGCCGCTGGGCATGGTCCTGATCATCACCTACGGCATTTTAAATGTGATGGCGATCCCCTGCATCATGGCCATGGCGCAGGATGTCGCACCCGTAGCACAGAAAGGGCTTGTATGGGGCGCCATGATCTTTTTCATGTACGTATTCGGCGGCGGCTGGAGCCCTTACCTGGTCGGCGCTATCTCCAACGCGCTGGGGCAGGATGCGCAGGCGCTCGGCACCGCGCTGATAATTGCTACCCTGGGCGGTGTTCTGGGCGGCCTGTGCTATTTCATGGCTTCCAGACCCTATATCGCCGATATGGACAGGGTCAAGCATGAGCAATTGCTGGCCGAGAAATGATATTTATCGCCAGTTGCAGTTCAGGACTGGTATATCCGTTAGTCCGGACGGCCAATTTCCGTTCAGGCCGAATATAAAAGTCAGAAGGAGAATTTGCATGGAAAACATTCTCGTCATCGGCGCCGGCTTTATGGGCACCGGCATCGCACAGGTTGCCGCCCAGAACGGCTACCGCGTCTATCTGCACGATTCCAATGCGGAGGCTTTGGATAAAGCCCTGGCCAATATCCGCTGGTCGACCGGCAAACTCGAGAGCAAGGGCCTGCTCAAGGATCCGGCTAAAGCCGTGCAGGAAAGGATCAGCGCAGTAAAAGATCTTGCCATCGCCTCAAAGTGCCGGTGGGTCATCGAAGCGGTTTATGAAGACGAAAAGCTCAAGAAAGCACTTTTCAAGGAACTGGATACTATCTGTCCGGCGGAGACTATACTGGCCAGCAATACGTCCAGCATACGTATTACCCGCCTGGCCTCGGATGCGCTGCATCCGGAGAGGATGGTGGGGCTGCACTTCTTTGGTCCGGTGCCTCTGATGCTGCTGGTTGAAGTGATCAAAGGTGAAAAAACATCCGCAGCGGTTTTTCAGAAAAGCGTGGATTTCATACTTTCGCTTAATAAATATCCGGTGAAAGTCATGAAAGACATACCCGGTTTCATTATGAACCGTATCACCGGCACGGCCTTCCGCGAGGCCCTCAACCTGGTGGAAGAGGGCATTGCCACGGTTCAGGATGTCGATACGGGTATGAAATACGGCTATGGCTGGACCCTGGGGCCGTTCGAGATGGCGGACTACGCCGGGCTGGATGTCTACCAGCGTGTCGGCCAGGCATTTAAGTCTATGGGAGTAGAATCCTACGCTCCGACTTCTACACTGATCGACAAGATGGTACAGGCCGGACGCCTCGGCAAGAAGGCAGGCAAAGGGTTCTACGACTACATGCCCGATGGGGCAAAAACTTCCTTCGATACCACGAAGCTTAGGTAAGAAAAAAAGATTGGATATGAATTAAGGAGGTCATCCATGAGCGATCAAAACGCGCAAAAACAGCAGGTTCCCGCCATCCAGGGTTGGTTCACAATGCCGCCCCGGGAGCCGCATATCATAGCCAGCAAATGCTCTTTGTGCAACGGCTATTTCTTCCCGCCGGCACAGGTATGCCGTAACCCGAACTGTAAAAAAGACGGGGCCATGGAATTGGTAATGCTCGGCAACAAAGGCAAATTAGAGGCCTATTCCGTCAACTATTTTTCGCCGCCGCCGCCATACCACGCCCCCGATCCTTTTGTTCCCTTCGGCGTCGGAATGGTCAGCCTGCCTGAAGGCATCAGCATCACCGGCCAGATTTCCTCCGGCTTCGATGAAAAAAACCTGGAGGTCGGCATGGATATGGACGTCGTGATTGAGAAGCTGTACGAGGACAGCCAGGGGAACGACGTTATGGCATGGAAGTTCAGGCCTGCTCGCAAATAGCGGGCCAAACAAATATCAGCATTAAATTATGAGGTGAAATAATGAATGAAGTAGCTATTCTGGGAGTGGCCATGCATCCCTGGGGAAAAATAAAAGATAAGAGCGTTCCCGAGCTGAACCTCGAGGTAGCTCAAAAAGCCCTCAAAGACGCCGGCCTGGAGTGGAAGGACATCCAGTTTGTCGTGGCAGGCTCGGATCCCTGGAGCGGCGTCGACGGCCTGTTAGCCGGCTGCAGATTATCGCAGAAAATAGGCAACAACGGTATACCGGTGGTCAATGTATACAATGCCTGCGCAACGGGCGGATACGCGTTGAAGACAGCGCAGGCCTACATCAACTCCGGCTTCTGTGATTATGTGCTGGTTGTTGCGGCCAGCATTTCGCCCTCCGGTTTTTTCGGTGTCACTACCGTCGGCCGGGAAGACGACCCTAACGACCTTGATTCACAGCGTTTCAGGGTACTGGGGCTGACCAATCCCACCGGGTTTGCTTTCATGGCAACATACAGGATGCATCATTATGGGATGACCGAAAACGACCTTGCCATGGTTAAGGTAAAAAACGCCAAATTCGGATCGCTCAATCCCCTTGCGCGCTTCAAGAAAACATTTACCGTCGAGGATGTGCTCAAATCACCCATGGTAACTTATCCCCTGCGCTTGTATGAGCTGTGCGCGACAAGCGACGGCGCGGCCGCAATCGTCCTGAGCAGCATGAAGGCGGCTAAAAAACACACCCGTAAGCCTGTCAGATTGGCCAGCGTGGGAATAGCTACTCCTAAATACCCCGACCCCAGGAGCGGAGGCTATGGATTGGATATAGCCAGCGACTCGGGTGACCTCGATTTTAACAACGGCATGGGAGTGCGTGCAGCCTACAACGCCTACGAAGAAGCGGGCATCGGCCCGGAAGATCTGGACCTGGCGGAAGTATACGATCTCAGCTCCGCCTTCGAGCTGGGCTGGTACGAGGAGATCGGGCTCTGCAAGCGGGGAGACGCTGAGAAGCTGTTGCGGGAAGGCGTTACGGGTATTGGCGGCAGGATGCCGGTTAACACCAGCGGCGGCTGTGCCTCTTTTGGAGAAGCTATCCCGGCCCAGGCCATGGCACAGGTATGCGAGCTTACATGGCAGATGAGGGGCGCTTCCGGACCTAGGCAGGTCGAGGGCGCAAAAGTCGGCTTCACGGTTAATGCCGGAAAACAGGGAAACTGCTCTGCCACTGTTGTAAAAAAATAAGGCGGCTGATTGCTGTATGATAGAGCCATAATAATTACCGGAGGTTGTGATGAAAAAAGGGCAAACGGAAAATAGCGATGTCCTGATCAAAGTTAAGCCGTGGCAGGTATGGTACACCATAGTAGTCCTTTTCGTCCTCTATATGATGGACTACGCGCTGCGGTCGGTGATCGGGCCCATGACGCCGGCCTTAAAGGCCGACCTGGGGCTGAGCGATACCGAGGTGGGCTGGCTGATGTCCGTGGTGCTTATCGGTGTAGCGGTCTTTGCGCTTCCGCTGTCCTACCTTATCGACCGCTGGAGCCGGTCCAAAATGATCTCGCTAATGTCCGTTATCTGGAGCGTGGCCAGCCTGTTTTCCGGTTTCTGTATAAACTTCGGGCAGCTGCTGGCCACACGTACCGTGGTGGGAGTCGGCGAGGCCAGTTTCGTCTCGGGCGGCATGGCCCTTATCGCCGCCATGGTCAAGAAGGCCCGGCGTGCGCTGGTTACCGGTATCTGGGTAGTGGCCATACCTTTTGGCTCGGCCGTCGGCTTCCTGATCGGAGGATTCGTCACCAAGAGCTTCGGCTGGCAGGCGGCGTTTATGGCCGTGGCCGCTCCGGGCATCATCTTCGGCTTACTGGCCTGGTTCATACCCGACTATAAGATAGACAAATCGGCGCTTAATAAAGCGGGGGACGTTCCCCGCAGTAACGCGCTGGGTTCGACGCTCAAGGAATTCGTAAAGATCAAGACACTGCCCATCCTCTATCTCACTATCGCGCTCGAGATGTGCTACGTTCTGGGATACGTGCCCTGGGTGCCGGTGCTGCTGAATCGCTACATGGGTATGGACACGGTGCTGGCCAGCTCAGTCTCGGCCGGCCTGGCTTTAACGGCCATCATCGCCATGCCGCTGGGCGGATGGGTGACGGACAAGGTCTCCCAGCACAACCCGCGCAACAAGGTGCTGGTCATCGTTGTAGTCATGCTGCTGGCCAGCATCTTCATGGCAGCCGGCACTTACCTGGCTTCTCTGCCGCTATTCGCTATCGGCGTGTTCTTTACCACTGCCTTTGTCGCGGCCCAGCTCAACGCGGTGCAGGAGATCGTGCCCGCCTATCAGCGCTCCACGGCCATGGGTCTCTATATGCTCACCGGCTACATCCTGGGCGGCATGTGGGGTCCCATATTGATGGGGGCCGTTTCCGACGCCGTTAACATACAAACGTCATTCCTCGTCATATCCGGCATCGGCTTCCTCAGCAGCTTCGGCTACCTGTGGTCTTCCAAATATTTCAACGTCGATTACCACCGCGCCCGCGAGGTGGACCGCGCCATGGGATTGCTTGAGAAAAAGTAGCAGGGTAACCCTCTTCATTTTAGTCAGTTATGACACACTTACTGCTATATGCTACAATTACGTCAGGAATCGTGAGCATATCTCAAGTGGAGGTGGTTGACTATGAGTACACGAAAAATCCTGGCCGTAATCGCGATATCCCTTGCACTGATAATTCTGCCTGCAGCTTTATCGGCCTGCGGCAATCTGTCCAGTACGCTGACCGGCAAACCGGAAACGGTCGTAATCTATCATTTCGGCGACCTGAGCCAGCTTTATGCTCCTGCGACATCTTCCAAGCTGAGCGGCTTCGCTGATTTCGCAGCCTGGTATAACCAGGAGATGCAGGGGGTGGACGGCGTTCCCATCACGTACAAATATATTGATACGGGCGGCAAGCTTGATGAGGCATTGACCGCCTACCAGATTTTTAAACAGTCCAAACCGTACCCGTCGGTCATGGTGCTTTCCGGCACCGAGGAGTCGGTCAGGCTGCAAAGGAACTTCACTGATGATGGAATACTGTGCTTTACCAGTGGGACACCGGGGATTTACCCGATAGGCTACGAGTTAGCCACCATACCTACCTACTCGGATTCCCTGGGCGCCTTCGTAATGTGGCTGAGCGACGATTGGACTCCCCGTACCGGTCAAAAGGCAAAGCTTGCCATCCTCACCTGGGACAGCCCTTATGGCAAGGCCGTTATCAATGAGGAAGTCAGGGAGTTCATTGCTGCCAGAGGGATTGAGCTTGTCTATGAAGATGTTTTCAAGACGGATGTGAAGGATGTCACGCCGCAAATGCAGAAAATCAGGGAGGCGGACGCCAACTGGGTATACGATAATACGCTGGGACAGGGGCCCATCATCATCAGCTCGGCCGCTGAGTCACTGAACATGCTCGAACACGAGCTCTACAGCACGGAGCCGGGCAAGGTTCATCGCGCCACAGGTCCCTGGGGCATCGACGAGGCATCCATAATCCTGGGCGGGCCTCTTATGGAAGGACTGATCGGGCCTCGTAGCATAGCTTCCTGGTCCATGTCAGAGGTGGAAGGTGTTGTCAAAGCCCTCACAGCATTCGATAAGAATAACAGGCAACCTTCCGAGCGAACCATCGGCTATCTCAACGTGTGGCCGATCACTTACACTATAGGACACTGCATGAACCAGGTAGTCAAAGAACAGGGATGGGAGAAGCTCAACGGCATTACATTGCGGGAGGAGTTTCTCAAACTAAAAGACTTTAAACCTCTGGGCATGACCGTTTACTCGTTTTCGGACAGCAAACCTGCGCCGGATCAGACCATGATCTTTAAAATCGAACGGGGCCGGTTGCTTCCGATAACCGATTGGATCACCTGTCCCGACCTGAGGCCAAAAGCACTGCGCTGACGCTACTCCCTTCGGGAGAGGGCAGGGCGGAGAAGGATTAGGGTATAATTTGCCCCATGATCCCCTGGTTCGTCGGCGCCGTTGTACACCAATCAGGAAAAAGCTTCCTCAGATTTACAGGTGATATCGATACCGGCCACATCGCCCGTGAAGGACGTGTGCGCGGCGGCGATGTCTCCCTCTATATCCATATCCCCTTCTGTAAAACGCTCTGCCCCTTCTGTTGCTTCAACCGTTACCTGTTCAAGGAGGAGCAGGCTCGCTCTTACTTCGCAGACCTGCGGCGGGAGGTCGACATGTACGCCACGCTGGGTTTCAAATTCAACGACTTCTATTTCGGGGGCGGCACGCCCACCGTCCTCATGGACGAACTGTCCAGCTTCGTCGATTTCCTCAGATCGAAATTCGAGATCAGGCGCATCTCCCTTGAGACCACCCCGCGCGAGCTGACTCCGGAGACCATCGACCAGCTTCACCAGCTGGGGGTCAACCGCCTGTCCGTCGGCGTTCAGAGCTTCGACGACGCGCTTCTCAGGGCCATGGGCAGGACACTCTTCAAGGGCGAGGACTCGATCCGGAAGCTGAAGCTGGCCCAGGGTAAATTCGATACGGTCAACGTGGACCTGATGTTCAACTTCCCCACGCAAACCCCTGAGCAGTTCCTCTCCGACATCAGGATATTCAAGGAGCTCGGTACGGACCAGGCCACTTTCTACCCGCTGATGCCCTCCCCCCATAAACTGGACGCGCTGACCAGGAAGTTCCGCAAAGTTGATACCTCGCATGAAAAGCAGTTCTACGAGCTGATCCTGCAGGAGCTGCTGGACGGCGGATATAAAGCTTCGACGGCCTGGTGTTTCTCGCGCGGCGACCTGATGATCGACGAATACATCATCGATTACGACGACTATATCGGCGTCGGCGCCGGGTCCGTCAGCTTCCTGGGAGGCGATTTCCTGGTCAACTCATTCTCGCTGGAGGGCTATCACAGGCTGATCGCGGAAGACCGGCTGCCCATAGTACGCACGCGCCATCTCTCCGCAACAGAACAGTACCGTTACTACATGCTGACCAGGTTCTTCGGCATGAGACTGAACACGCAGCAGTTCAAACGTCGCTTCAATTCGGATATCCACTCCAGGCTGTGGGCGGAGCTGCTTTTCTTTAAAATTGCCGGTGTTATCCAGGAGAAAAACGGCATGATCTCGGTCACCAGGCGCGGCATGTACCCCGTGGGTACCATGATGAAGGAGTTTTTCGCAGCCCTGAACACACTGCGGGAATACTGTATCGAGGGCGGCATTTAGTTTTAGCCGGTTTTACGTTATGATTATCGGGCTACGGGAGGTTAATGATGAAGATAGCAGAGAAAGAATGGTTGGACGCAGCCAACTGCGCTATCTACCAACCGGGACAGCGGACAGGCCACTACGAGAGCTATTTCCTGCGCGCCAATCATCCTGAACGCCCCCTGGCTTTCTGGATAAGGTACACCGTCTTCAATCCCCACGGCCGTCCCGACAAGGCCATCGGCGAGCTCTGGGCTGTCTATTTCAACGGCGAAACTTCGACCAGCACGGCTGTAAAAAAGGAACTGCATATCGGCCAGTGTTCGTTCAGCCGTTCAGACCTCGATGTTACGATCGGAGACGCTTTTCTGCAGAAGGACTGGCTCAAGGGCAGCGCCGCATCCCACAATAATACTATCACCTGGGACCTAAAATATAGCGGGGACAGCCGGCCCATCTTCCCCCTGCCCATGAAAATGTATTCGGGCAACTTCCCCAAAGCCAAGCTCTGCGTTCCGCTTCCCATGGCCAGATTCAACGGCACTCTGGAAGTCGACGGCAACCGGATTAAAATCGAGAACTGGATAGGCAGCCAGAACCACAATTGGGGATCAAAGCATACCGACCTTTACGCCTGGGGGCAGGTCGCCGGGTTCGATAACAACCATGACAGCTTCCTCGAGGTGGCTACAGCCAGGGTTAAAATAGGGCCTCTCTGGACACCCCGCATGACGCTCATCACGCTCAGGCACAAAGGCAGGGAATACAAGCTCAACAACGTAATGCAGACGATCAGAGCGGAGGGAAGGTTCACCTATTTCGACTGGCATTTCGCTTCATGCGACGACGACATCGATATCAAAGGCCGCATGCATGCCCCTAAAGAGCTGTTCGCAGGCCTTAATTACTACAATCCGCCGGGCGGGAGCAAGCATTGTCTCAACAGCAAGCTGGCCGCATGCGATCTCAGGATCACCTATAAACAGGGGCCAGACAAGGGCGTGTCGGAACTGCTTTACACCGGGCACCGGGCGGCTTTTGAGATACTTACCGATCTGAGAAACCACGGTATCTCCATACAGGTATAGGTTTTTATTCGTCCTGAGCCTGGCCTTAGACAAAAGGCCATTCAAATTATTGATAAAGGAGGAACCCATGGAGTACAAGGAGCTTAAATACGAAGTGTCGGAGGGTATTCTCACGCTGACGCTCAACAATCCGGACAAGATGAACTCTATCACAGCGTCCACCTGCACGGAGCTGCTTGATGCGTTCGAGAGAGCCGATAACGACGATGACGTGCGTGTGGTGATAGTCACCGGCTCCGGCAGGGCGTTCAGCGCAGGGGCCGCCCTGGGAGGGGGAGAGGAAGCCAAGGGCTCGTACTTCATGGAACGTTTCATGGGCAGGGAGGACGATCAGCCGCACCGGGATGAGGGCGGCATCGTCGTGCTGCGCATATACGACATGAAGAAACCGCTTATAGCAGCCATCAACGGGCCGGCAGTGGGCTTCGGTATAACCATGACCTTTCCCATGGATATCCGTATCGCCTCGACCAATGCCAAAATGGGACTGGTGTTCTGCCGGCGCGGCATCGTTTTCGATGGCTGCGCCAGCTGGTTTTTAACGCGGCTGGTAAATATGGGCGTTGCGACCGAGTGGGTTTACAGCGGCAGGGTGTTCAGCGCGAAGGAGGCCTTCGAGAAGGGCCTGGTGAGCGAACTGCTGGAGCCCGAGGCTCTGCTGCCACGGGCACGTGAGATCGCCGCCGGCATCGCCAACAACTCATCCCCCATTTCAGTGGCGTTCTGCCGCCAGCTTATGTGGAAGATGCTGGGCGCAGACCATCCCATGGAAGCCCACCAGGTAGAGTCTAAGGCGCTCAACTGGATCTTCGGCGTGCCCGATGCCAAAGAAGGCATCATGTCGTTTCTCGAGAAGAGGAAGCCCGCCTTCCCCATGAAGCCGAGCAAGGATATGCCTGCATTCTATCCCTGGTGGAAGGACCGGCCGTTCAAATATTAGTTTATACCAGCATGTAGCCGAAGGCCTTACGACTGATAATGCGGCAGGGGTTGGCTGTGTCCGGCTCTATCTTCTCCCGCAGGCGGTGCACGAGCTGGTCGAGCGTTGCGTCCGAAATGGCAGCCGGATCCAGACTATCGAACCATACGGCTTTGATAATCTCGTCGCGCAGGCAGACCACGCCGGCGTTTTCATAAAGGTAATTAAGTAATTCGTACTCTTTGCGCGATAGTTTCACGGGTTCGCCGTCCACATGCACCTCTTTCCTGGCCTCATCCACTTTGAGCCAGCTTACATCCGTCGCTACAGCCTTGTGGCTTGCTCCCACCCCTTTTCCTCCCAGTAAATTGGTGCTCTCCGTCTCTTTGAAGATCAAAAGTGAGTGCGCCGGCCCCGCTGCCACACCCAGCCCGATCTTGCAATTGTGTTTCAGATCATACAACCTGCCCGCCAGTATCCTGTCGTCATTGAGCACAGTCCCGTTCGTGCTGCCCAGGTCTCTTATCTGATAACGGCCTTCTTTTTCCAGTATCTCGACATGCCGCCTGGATACCGCCTCGTCATTTAATTCGATATCCGGCTTATACTGGGGAGTACGCCGTCCGACGACCGTGGCCGCCTGTCTGAGGGTAAAAATCTTGCCGATGTCTTCAGCGTCGCCCTTTTTGACTATAATGAAAGCCACAACAGACCTCCTGCTATATGCAGGCTGTATTTACTCTTGCAGTATAATATATCAAGGGCAACCATCATAGATAATAAAGATGTCAGATTTATATTAGGTATTCGTCAGAAAGCTGTCAAGCAGTCGGTTTTTCAGCCGCATAGAATGATGTGATCGTAATGGAAGAGATAATCGATATCAGTGTCATCTGCCCGGCCTGCCAGGGCCTGAATGGAGCCGGCAGCTTTTTCTGCTACAGTTGCGGGCATTACCTGGCGCATGAAAAGGAATGTACAAGCAGCGAGACCGTCTTGGAGGAAGCTGCTGAAGCTGCAGACCAGGTGGCCGCGGCCAGGATGATCATGCAGGGAGGCGAGGAGATCATTCTTACGGACAATCCCCAGTTTATTCAACGCAGCAACTTCGAGGGCAAACTTCCACAGGATGCGCTGATGAGCATCTCCCGGCAACATATGCTGATAACACGTGAGAACGGCACTTATTTTGTTCAGGACCACGGGCGCGACGGCACCGGCAGCACCAATCACACACGGGTAAATAATATCGATATACATCATAAAGGCAGACTGGCTCTCAGGGACGGCGACAGCATAGAGCTGGCCAGACAGCCGGGAGCCACCCTCATCTTCAGGTTAAGTTGATATGCACATAAAGGAGCTTTGATTGGAGACAGGTTACGGCTGGGACACCGGCCTGGTGAGAAAACTCAACGAAGACAGTGTTTTCTGCAGCACCTTTGATCTGCGCACACATGCAGGTACCGTATCGGCCGGCCTGTTTGCGGTCGCGGACGGTATGGGTGGACATGATGCCGGAGAGATAGCCAGCGACCTGGCTATCAGGATTTTCCAGGCCGAATGCGTCTCTGGATTGCTGGCCAAACAGGCGGCGCCCGGATTGCCCGTGATGGCCTCCGCCTTCAGCAAGGCTAACGAGGCCGTCCTCGAAGCTGCGTCGGAAAGGTCGCTGGAGGGCATGGGCACCACTCTCACAGCAGCCCTTGTCACAGGCCCCGACATGTACGTTGCCCACATAGGAGATTCCCGCTGTTATATTATCAATACCAGGGAGATTATTCAGGTCACAACGGACCATTCCGTGGTGCAGGAGCTGGTGGATACCGGGCATATATCGGCGGAGGAAGCCCTGACACATCCACGCCGCAACGAGATAACACGCGTGCTGGGTTACAATGATAATAGCCTGCCGGACCTGATACAAATCAAGCTTTACGCCGGCGATAACATACTGCTGTGCTCTGACGGCCTGTGCGGGGTGCTTCCTGCTGACAGAATCAAAGAAACGGTGCTTGCCTCGCAGAGTCCCGCGCAGGCCTGCGCGGACCTGATCTCTCAGGTTAACCTGTCCGGCGGTCCCGACAACATATCGGTTATCATCGCCCGGCCCGGCGGCCTCCCCTCCTGGCAGGCGCTGGTATCGGCAAAGACGGGGGTGAAAACAGCCTGATGGACGATCCGACCATCTTTGTCATAGTCTTTGCGCTGATCTTCACCAGCATACCGGTCACAGTGGCCATTATCCAGGCGGTCCAGCGGCACAGGGCGAACGCCTCAGCCCGGCGCCAGGGCAGATCGCAGCAACAGCAGGCCCAACCGGCAAGCAAGCACCGCATCAACAGCCGCTACGAGCTTAAAGCGCCGGCCTTCAAACAGGGAGGAATGGCCAACATCTGGCTGGCCAGGGACCGCACCAGCGGCAGGAAATGCATCATCAAGACGCCCCGCAGGGGCACCACCATGGATAATGTGTATCTGGACAAGCTGCGCCAGGAAGCCGCTTTCCTCAAAAGGCTGCAGCATCCCAACATAGTCACCTACCTGGATGATTTCTATTACAAAGGAGAATTCCACCTGGTACTGGAGCTCGTAACGGGCGAAACCATCATGTCGTCCTCTCCCAGGACATCAGCCGGCGAGCAGAAGCTCCTGACCTGGGCCGGACAGGCGCTGGACGCCCTGGCCTATATCCACGCTGCGGGTATTGTGCACAGGGACGTCAATCCCAAGAACATCATGCTCAGCGGAAACGGCGGCATCAAACTGATCGACTTCGGCACGGCCAAAAGCCTGGAGAGTATGAAGAAGGACACGGTCAAGACGGATCCCTTCACCCAAATAGCCAACAAGGGTTTTGACATACCCGAATTATTCATAGGCGGCGAGAGCGACCAGCGCTGCGACCTGTGCGGCCTGGCGCAGACCTGCATCTACCTGCTCACTCTCAGACAGCCCAACGACCTGTGTATCGAGCTGATCCGCACCAACTGGCCGCGTAGCTACGGCGAGGCCGGCAAGGTAGCGGACTACATGATCTCGGCGGGTATCTCGGCGAGGACATCGCACTGCCTAGCCCAGGCCGTGATGTTTTCGCCGGGCAGCAGATTTGCCAGCGCTACAGCCATGCGGTCAGCGCTTCTGTCTGCAAACGAATGCGCGATGAAAGAAGTGGGGGTATCTAAATGAGACGGCCGATAACGGCATTGATATTTGCGCTGGCCGTCCTGTTCGCTTCCCTCAGCGCAGTAGCCCTCGCACACGTATGCGCATATGCCATGGGCGCGCCGACCGACAACTTCACAATACCGGATCCAATGGATGATACCCAGCATCCTGAAATTAAGCCGCCCGTTAATTTCATATTGCACAGCGCTACTGCACTGCCTTCAGACGAATCGCCTGATCTGGTTGCGACTATACACGGGTCATCCGCCAAAGGCGGCGCCAGCTTCACAGGCGACGAGCAATGGTACCTCGATGTCGATATCAATATGCCGGGCTGGCTGTATATATATGAATACTACCCATCGGACACATATGACCAGGGTAGATGGATTACCTACAAATGGCAATTGAAAGAGCAGGGCCAATGGAGGCTCGGGCTCTTCCGGCCGGGAGAGGACGAACTGGAGGGCCAGCATATTTACAGGCTTTTCTTTTACGGAAACGGCCAATGGGCGGCGGACAGCAGCGAAGCGCAGAGAAGCCACCTTGTCTACTGGAACTACATAAGGGGTCTTCAAGAGCCGGCTCAGCCGGCCACACCCTCAACACCCGAACAGCCTGCCCCGGCGGACAACAATCTGCTGAAGCTCCTGACCAATCCCCTTTTCCTGCTGATTGCCCCTTCCGCCCTGGTTATTATAGTGCTCCTGGCACTGTACGCGCGACGCCGCATGCGCGAACGGAGCAACGTCCAGCATACTGCACAGCAGCCGCTGGTGGAATTACTGGAGCAGCCGGGTATTACACCAAAATCTCCACTGCACGGCGCAGCCATGGCCCTCCTGGAATTACCCAACGGATTGAATATCCGTCTGGGCGAAGAAAGCGAGATTATCGGACGGGCCCAGGTCGCCAGGTCGCTGGGACTGGATGAGCTGGGGATGATATCGAAACAGCACTTCAAGATCAGCTTCACGGACGGGAAAGCTTCCATCGAGGACATGGGCAGCGCCAACGGCACTGTCGTCAACAGCATCGATATCAGTGACACCGGCCCGGTGGAATTGAAAGACGGGGACGTTATCGAGATGGCCGGCAAGACCAGCCTGAAGTTCCGATCCAACCATTAGCCTCTTTATTCCTTCATGAGGGCCATGTCCGGTACCGGTACAATCCGACGATCCGTCTTTTTATCAGGTGTTTGTCAGGAACCTGTCAGGCCGGGGTCAAGCAGAGGGTGGAATGTGCACTTATACTTGATGAAGATACATCCACCAACCGGGAGGCGCTTCATATATATGAAAGGAATAATTATACCGCTGCTGATCGCGTGTATGGTTTTATCAGCTGCGGCTGCAGTATTTTCGCCGGCTCAGGCACAGCCGTCGCCGCCAATTAATCCCGATGAAAGCTGGCAACCGCCTGACGACGGTGGGGAAATGGTCGAGCCGCCGGTTGGTGTTGACACTTACAACCAGACCTGGCCCAGCCTTCAGATGACGGTGCCGCCTTCGCCTCCGGCAGGAGCAGCCGGATCCATCGTAAACGCCTACCTGGTAACCAGCTATGGCCAAACACTTTACAATCTTTATCGTAACGACCTGTGCTACCTGCTTGTCTCGTTTAACGGCCCGGGTTACTTCTACCTGTGGGAATACTATCCGTCGGGGACCACACCCTACGGACACTGGCTGTGTTACAGGTGGTACAGGCCTTATGCGGGCGTATGGCGCATCGGGCCGTTCAGTGCCGAGTCCTGGGATCCCGACGGGCTCTATGTCTGGAAGATGTGGTACAACTCCGGCTTCTCATGGTCGGAGCGCACTCTGAGCTTCAATTACACACGCGGCAGCATTTCTCCTTACAGCGGGCCGTCACCCAGGCCGATCTATCAGCCGGTGATCAATTCCTTCAGCGCAAATGCATCGTCGATAGACGTCGGACAAACGGTCACACTGACCTGGACCACGAGCAACGCCAGCAGCGTTACCATATCACCCGGCATAGGCACGGTGGGGACATCCGGATCGACAACCATAACACCCGGCGCGACCACCACTTACACACTGTCGGCTACAGGCAGCTCGGGAAGCACGGTGACGTCTTCCGCAACTATCAACGTTATACCGAGGGTGTCGCCTGCATTGAGCGTGCAGCAACCAACCATACAGTCCGGGCAGTCCACCGTGCTTTCATGGAACGCCCCCGCCGCCTTACAGGTGTACATCGACGGGCTGGGGAATTTCGAAGCCGCGGGCACAACGATAGTAGCGCCCAATCAAACGACCACGTATAACCTCACCGCCACCTATATCGACGGCACGACGCAGACGGCAGCCGTCGCAGTTACCGTCGAGCAACCGCCCTACCTCATTTACGGCCTGCTGGCGCTGCTGGCTATAGCGGCGATCGTAATAGTGATTATGATGGTGAAAAGACCAAAGGTATCGCAGCTGCCACGCACATCTGCCGCCAGTGCAGGTACAGCTACATCCGCCGCAGCTACATCCACAGCGGGCACCTCGGCTGCGTCGACTTCCGTCACGGATGCTCCTCCCGCCAAGCTAATCATGCCCGACGGCGGCGAGATGCTGCTTGCCGGCAATACCAGAACGCTCGGCCGCCAGGATTTTGAACAACTTCTGCCGTCGGATCGGGCATCGTTCATCTCAAGACAGCACATCAACATATGGTATGAGGATGGAAAATATTACATCGAGGATCCGGGCAGCACAAACGGCACCAGGCTCAACGGCGAGGAGATCCGCGAAAGCGGCAAGCAACCCCTCGTGGACGGCGATGTCATTGAGCTGGCCGATAAATTGATTATCACCTTTAAAATATAGCAACCATAGTAATCAAAGAGGAGGTTAAAATGATTGCTAAAAAAATTGTTCAGTTACTGGCGGCAGCGCTTCTTGTCTGCTCTGTCTTAATGCTGCCGCTGGCACCTGCCTCTGCGGACGACGCACCGGCATCGTCGGAAACGTCCATAGCCACAGAGACAACTACCCCGACTGTTGTGGAGGAGGCCACGGTCACATCTGATCCTGAGCCGCCCATTCTGGTCGCCCAGGCTGAACTACCTGCGGGTGATGCGCTGCCGCCACCCCCTCTGCCACCTTCATCGCCAATTACAGTCCAGGTCCATCCAGCGATATCGGTGCCGGGACCGGACTCTTTTATACCTCCACCACCACCACCGTTGCCTCCTCCTCCACCTCCACCGTTGCCTCCTCCACCACCTCCACCATTGCCACCTCCGCCATTGCCACCTCCGCCTCCGCCATTGCCGCCTCCGCCTTGGCCTCCGCCTCCACCTCCGCCGCCACCGCCACCCAGGCCGCCCTATCCATATCCGTGTTACCCCTACAATTCCTGTTACTATAACTACAGGCCTTTTATCTCCACTTACCATCCCGTAGTGGTGGTGCCGTCCATACCTTCTCCGGTCTATGCGCCTGTGATCAGCTCGTTCACGGCCAATCCCAGCTATATCCAGCCGGGGCAATCATCCACGTTGTCGTGGACGGTCAACAACACGGCTAATGTCAGCATATCGCCTTCGGTCGGCTCGGTGCCCAATACGGGAGTTTACGTTGTAACTCCCGCATACACGACCACTTATACACTTACCGCGTCGAACAGCGCAGGCTCGGTGGTGGCCAGCACCACGGTAACGGTGGCGCCCTATGTCGGCAGCACCTATTACACCAGCAGCACCTATAGCGGCACAACCGAAGCCACCTCCACCGCCACCAACCCGGTCAGCACCACCGGCAGCAGTAACGGGACGCTGTCCTGGTGGCTGCCCTATATCCTGCTCGTTGCGCTGCTGGCCGCAGCCGCCATAATCATAGTCATCCTTCTGCTGAGGAAACCCGCTGCGCAGGCCGTTCATTACAGCGGCGCGCGCTCAGGCACGATGCCGGCTGTCACTTCACCCGTAGCCACTCTGCCGGCAACAGGCTCTCCCAAGACCTCGCCGGTAACCGTCGGTCCGCCGGCCAAGTTCGTTGCCTCCAACGGAAGCGAGCTTTCGCTGGCAGGTGACGGCGCGCCGCTGGGACGCAGGGACTTCCAGCATATGGTTTCCCCGGATAAGGCAGACCTTATATCCAGGCAACATGTCACAGTCTCCTATGAAAACGGCCAGTATTACATCGAGGACCATGGCAGCACCAATGGCACCAGGCTGAACGGGTCCTCCATCAAAGGCACAGGCAGGCAGGCGATTAAAGATGGTGACACTATCGATCTTGCAGGCGCTCTCAGTTTCGTGTTCAGGTCTTAACCATTAAATCAAAGGCCGGCGTCCCGCAGGGGACGCCGGCCTCTCTCATTCCCTTTTATGAAAGTCTATCGCTCTTGTTCATAGAAATACTTCAGTGCAGCTTCCATATCCTTTCTATTACCGAATCCGCCGCTCTTATAATCCCTTATGACCGATCCCGTATCCAGAAAGAGAGCTGAGGGTATGGTCCTGAACTGGCATCCGCTGACCAGCTTCGCCGTCTGATCCATATAAACGGGCATGACCAGCCCGTATTTCTTTATCCATTCCTCGACATCCTTCTGCTTTTCGCCGCTTGCCACCATAAACATCAACAGGTCGCTGTCCTTCGGCCAGTCGCGATAGACGTCGTTAAGAAAAAGCGCCTGCTGCATGCAGGTCGGGCAGGTGGTCTTGGTGAAGATAATAAACACCTTCTTGCCCGCTATATCACTGTTGGTGAAGTCATCTCCCTGAAGGGTTTTAAAGGAGAAATCCAATATCCTGCAATTCAACTTGCAGCAAACGGGGGAGGTCGGCTGTGTTGTGAAAGGATTCAGCGTCTGTTGCGCAGACTCATCGAAATCAGTTTCGGACTTTATGGTCACGTTGTAGCGAGTCTGAGGATAGAGGCCGTTCAACCTGAATTTATGTTCGTACACAAAGCTGTTATCCATTTCGCTGTCGGATTCGGTCTCTTTATCCGCAGTGTAGTTAACCGCGCCCGTAGCCGGTTTGCTGGTAATCCATCTCACCGAAGCGGCCGTGCTGGTGATATCGTATACGTCAACATTCGAGATCTTGAACTCGCCCGCCTGGGCGCCGGCCGCCGTGGTCGTGAGCGTATATCCCTTTGAAGCCACAGTATTGCCGCAACAGTCGACGGAAAGCACCCGGAAATAATAGGTCGTTTTAGGCACCAATCCCTGCAGCACGGCTGCATGTGTATTCAGCATGGTCTCGTCCAGCGCTGTCTTGTTACCATAAGAGCCTTTTAATCCGAACTCAACCTGGCCGGTTGCCGGCCGGTTGGTCCGCCAGGAAATCACCGCGCGGTCGCTGAAGACCGAAGGAGAATCGACCGGAGCGACGGCAAGCGGGTCGGATTCAGCTTCCCCGGCCTGATCCAGCATTCTTTGTATCTCGTTGGATGTCAGCGCGAACCCTTCGCGACCCGGCCGGTCAGAATTCCATGAAACCATGCCAACCATCTCGCCCGCCTTGTTCAATACGGCGCTTCCCGCCAGCGATGGGTCCAGGGCTGCGTTGGTCTGTAAATAGGTAATCTGCTCGTCTTTGGGCAACGAAGTCACGCTGCCCTTTGACTCTATCGGAGCGGTATCGCCGGGTTTAAATCCCCACACCGTCACCTCATCCCATTGGCGCACAAGGTCAGAATCTCCCAGTAAAGCCGCCTTGATCTCAGGCGCCTCTATTTTGAGCAGGGCCAGGTCCCTCTCGCTGTCCCTGCAGACCAAACGGCCCTCGTAGCTCTGCCCGGGCTTGAGCTCAACCGATAGAGCAGTGGAGTTGCCCAGCGCGCCGCTGCCGGTAGCTATATAGCCGTCCTGATTAATGACTATGCCGTTGACGACCGCATTGTCGGCTTGCACCTTCACCAGTGAACCCACGATTGCGGGGCTGCCGCAGCCGCACAACATCGCTGATATGAAAACAACCGGCAGTATCAAGAGCCGGGCCGCTGTATTCCGCATATGCTTAATTTATATCACACAGAGTCAACCGCTATTTAATGGGAACGCCGCCCGTATCCAGTTTAGGTCTAACCACATTGTCCATGAGATTTCCGATGCGTGCGTTCATGACTTTTTTCATCTCGCCCACGATACCTCTGCCCTTATTCAGGCTTTTAGCGAAGGCCACCGCCTCTTTTACGGTCTCATCGGCCGAGGAGCAGGCTTTGCGCACAACGTTGATCTTCTCCAGCTCTACAGCGGTGTAACGCTTCCCGGTCAGCTGGGCTTCGCGCACTTTGGTTGAGGGCAAAGTCCTCTTGATCAAAGCATCCATATACGGCAGGAAGGGGATATTGAGATCGACTTCGGGGAAACACAGGAAGCCGCGGTCGGCGCGCATGTAAAGAAAATCGAAGGAGCAGGCCAGTATGGCGCCCCCGGCGAATGCGTGGCCGGTCAGCGCCGCCACCGTATTCATGGGATAGAAGGTAAATCGCCTGTAAACCCTGTCCTGCGTCTCAAAAAACTTCTCCACGTCGGGATCCTTGCGTCCGATAGCGGGCACCAGCCAGTCGAGGTCCATACCGTTGCACCAGATCTTTTCGTCGGCGGATTTCACGACAAGCGCGGTGACGGCGGTATTATTCTCGATATCGTCCAGCGCTTTGAGCAATTCGTTGCAGAAGCCCATGTTAAACCTGTTCTCACCGCTCTTCATGGTGAGCAACGCGACGTTTTCGTCAACGCTCCATTCGACTAAGGACATTGGGGATACCTCCGTAATTAAATTATTTGTCGACCGCCCGGTGGGAGGACGCCCTTTGAGGCGACGCTAAATATTATATAACGATGCGATGGGCCAGTACAGTATATTGCTAAATTTGATAAATTTGTGCACAATAAGCAGGCTTCATGTCTGAAGACAAAACACGCTCAGGGGGCTTTATTATGGACAACGTCATGGTCATCGGCGCAGGCTTTATGGGCGGTGGCATAGCCCAGGTGGCGGCGCAGTCCGGTTACAACGTATACCTGCAGGATATGAGTTCAGAGGCGATCACAAAGAGCCTGGCGCAGATAAAATGGTCGACCGAGAAGCTTGCCTCCAAGGGCAGGATCAGGGACAGCGCTCAAGTGGTGCAAAACAGGATCAATCCGGTCAATGACTTCTCCGCAGCCCCCCGCTGTAAATGGGTTATCGAAGCCGTCTTCGAGGACGAGAAAATAAAAAAGGACATGTTCAAGGAGCTGGACGCCGCCTGCCCGGTGGATACCATCCTGGCCTCCAACACATCCAGCATACCCATTACCCGCCTGGCTTCGCTGACCGTACATCCGGAGAGGGTGGTCGGACTGCACTTCTTCGGCCCGGTGCCGATGATGCGGCTGGTGGAGGTCATCAAGGGCGAGAAGACCTCGGATGAAGTGTTCAGGAAAAGCGTGGACTTTATAGCTTCCCTGGGGCAGTACCCGGTCAAGGTCATGAAAGATATACCCGGGTTCATCATGAACCGCGTGAGCGGCGTAGCATTCAGGGAGGCGCTGTCGCTGGTAGAGAACGGCATCGCAACGGTGGAAGACGTGGATAAAGGCATGCGTTACGGATTCAACTGGAATATCGGCCCCTTCGAGATCGCCGATAACGCAGGCATCGATACTTATGTAAGAGTGGGCAAATCCTTCGCCGCGCTGGGCGCTACGGATATCGCGGCGTCATCGCCGCTGATGGAGAAAATGCTCAAGGCCGGAAGGCTGGGCCGCAAGGTCGGCAAGGGTTTCTACGATTACTCGCCCGATGGGAAGATGACTCCCTTCGATGTAACCAAGCTATAGCTCGATCGTCAGTCCCTCGTATCCAACCTCGAGTTCCATCTCAAGCTGTTTGCCGGCCGCGGCTATCTCATCGCGCATCTCATCTTCGTACGCCACAGGCAAATGGCTGACGATCACCCGGGGCAGGTAGCCCCTGGCCTTGCGAAACTCTAAAAGTTCTTGCGCCAGCATCCCCGGCGTCATGTGGCGCAGCTTCTCCATGTCTTTCTGTGCGCGATTTAAATGCGTAACCTCGATAACAAGCAGGTCCGGCGCTATCCGCTCCCAGCACTCCTGCAGACCCGGCCCCGTATCGCCCGCGTAAAAGAGGCTTTTACCGCCGTCCGCTTTGATGAAGTATCCGACAGATGGGACGGAATGGCTGACGGGCAGTGGCAGCACTTCAAGGTGTTGCAGGTACAGGGGTTGAAAGAGCGCAACAGGCTTCAGCTTCATGCGCGGATTCTCCGCAGAGGGCCAGCTGGTGTAATCTCGATACAGCTTCCCATCCAGCAGGTAAGGGTAAACAACTTCGAGCGTGTCGCGCAGGCCATAGACATCAACCGTCGAAGAGGGCAGACTGTTGGCCCCCAGCATAATCAGGTCCTTGCAGTGATCAAAGTGATGGTGCGTGAGCAATACGGCCTTTATCTGCTGCTGCCTTTCCAGCGGCAGCGAAGCAGTCAGGCCGCCCGCATCCAGCGCGACGATACCGTCCACCAGCACACATGGCAGCCGGGCCTTATCGGTCTCAGTATTGTGGGCGCCCAGCATCTCGATTCTCATACTCCACCCTCGTCCCGTCATCCTGCTATGGCATAGTAAATAACCATATAGTGCAGCACCGCGCCCGCGATGACCAGCAGGTGGAATATCTCGTGGAACCCGAATACGCCGGGCAGCGGGTTGGGCTTCTTTATGGCGTAGAAAACCGCTCCAAGGGTGTAGGCAGCGCCGCCGGCCAACAGCAATATGAGCGATTGAAGCGGCATGGTCGACAGCAAAGGGCCCCATATAAGGGGTACTATTAGCATCCAGCCCATCACGACGTAGATCACCGTGGTGAGCCAGCGCGGGCCGTGGATATAAACCATCTTAAACACGAATCCGAGGATGACCAGCAGCCATTGCGCGCCGATGATGCCCCAGCGCCACCAGCCGTCCAGGTAGATATAGCTTATAGGCGTATACGTGCCCGCTATCATGAAGAAGATGGCTATGTGGTCCAGCCGCCGCCACGGATTTCTCTCGTCCTCGCCCGCCTTCTGCCCGTGGTAAACGGCGCTGCAGGTGAAGATGAAGACGGCGCACAGGCTGTAAATGCTGGAAAGAACGATTTTTGTCGCGGAGCCGGAGGAGTTGCAGAGCAGAACTATGTAGCCCGCCAGTGACGCCGCGGCGCCCAGCAGGTGGGAATAGAAATTCACCAGGTCGGACCTTTGAAATGCCATATTAATCCCTTTTATGGTCCGGTCCACGGCTGCAGCCTGGGTATCCAGCGGGGCACGTTCTTCTTATATATAAGGTATTCCCCGCCAAACCTCTTCTCCAGGCCCGGCTCCTCCGAACATATGAAATAAATATGGTTGACGATGAAAAACAGCAGGAACCAGATGAATATTCCTATCGAACCGAAGGCCACAGATTCACCCAGCAGCGTCATCAGCACGCCGCTGATCATGGGATTGCGCACGTGGCGATAGGGTCCGATGATCACCAGTTTTTTAGTGGGCGACCAGGGCGCCAGCGTGCCCTTTCCGATATTGACGAAAAGCCGTATGGTAATGGAAAGGTAATACAGCCCGGTACCCATCGATATTCCGCCCGCCAGCACGATCACCGCATCCCAGGGCAGACCCAATCCCCAGCCGATTTTAAAGCCGGTCGCCCACAGGATGGCGGCCGGTATGATAAACAACGCCGTCAAAGGTAAAATTAACGATTTTACCTGGTTGATCGTCGATTCCGTCACACTAAACCTCTCGCGTAATCGATTTTATCCAATAATAGCATTAAACCGGTATCTCCCGCATGATACAATGAATCTGTGAAGACCGGCATTATCCACTGCGGCGACTGCCTGGTGAAGCTGAGGGATATAACCTCGCACAGCATCGACCTGATCTATATCGACCCGCCCTTCAATTCCAACCGCAACTACAGGACCTCCCCCAAAACCACCGTCGACAGGCGCTTTGAAGACAGGTTCGATGGCGTAAACGCATACCTCGATTATATGAAACCACGAATTAAAGAGTTGCACCGCGTTTTAAAGCCGACGGGCAGTTTCTACTATCACTGCGACTGGCATGCGTCGCATTACGTCAAGGTGCTGCTGGACAGTCCCGATCTGTTCGGCTACAGCAATTTTCAGAACGAAATAGTATGGTGTTACAGGTCGGGAGGCGCCAGCCCGCGCAGGCGCTTCTCGCGTAAGCACGATATTATCCTCTTCTATTCGAAAACCGGCGATTACGTTTTCAACGGGCTGAAGGAGAAATCGTACAACCGCGGGCTCAAGCCATACAAATTCCAGGGCGTGGCTGAGTACCGGGATGAAGCCGGCTGGTATACGCAGGTCGGTATGAAAGATTACTGGGAGATAAACATGGTGGGCAGGACCAGCCGCGAGCGGCTGGACTATCCCACACAGAAGCCGCTGGCCCTGCTGGAAAGAATAGTCTCCGCCAGCAGCAATCAGGGGGATATCGTGCTGGATGCCTTTTGCGGCAGCGGCACAGCCCTGGCCGCCGCTCACAAGCTGGGCCGCCGATGGATCGGCATCGATGTCTCCCCGGCCGCCTGTGAGCTGGCCCGGGAGCGCCTGAAAAGTCGGGACTTATAGCTTCCGGATTTCCCTGATCACTGCATCGGGACGGTCGGTCATGATCACGTCAGGCCCGCAGCGCACAGCCCGTCTCATCGTATCCTCATCCCCGCCGTCCCAGACGAACACCAGATCTCCTCCGGCATGCGCTTTTTCAACCGTATCGCCCGTCATCATACCGGCAGCCAACTGAGTGAAACCGGCGGTCCCGGCTGAGGCAATCTTATGCCCGCTATCTGTGGGCTCGCTGATCACAGCGCGGGGCAACTCAGGCGCCAGCACTGCCAGTCTCTCGACCAGGGCGGCGTCAAAAGAGACCAGCACCGTCCACGCCTTATCGACATAGCCACGCAGTATGGTCAGGAATTTGTCCGGGGAGCGCACCTGTTTGAGCTCGATCAGCAGCACCAGGCCTTTGCCCAGTATATTCAGCGCTTCACTAAGCGTGGGTATGCGGAAGCCGCCCGCCACCCTGCACGCAGCCAGCTCGGCCAGCGAAAGGCTGCCGATACTGCGCCCGTCTATATCCGCATCATGATGGACGACGAATCCACCGTCCGCGGTCTCCTGCACGTCGAACTCAACCCCGTCCGCCCCGAGATCGAGGGCGGCTTTGAAAGCCTCAATGGTGTTCTCGGGGTAGTCCCTGTGGAAGCCGCGGTGGGCGATGACTACAGTCCTGTGCATGTTATCCGTCGAGCATGGCTACGGCATCCATCTCAACCAGGGCGTCCTTGCTCAGAAGGTCCTGGACCACTATGCCGGTGGAGGCGGGGAAGCTGGCGCCGAAGAACTCCCGCCGCACAGCCGCCGTCCCCTTGTACCCCTCTTTGGTTTTTATGTAGTCGCAGGTCCAGACCACGTCATCGAAGGTAGCGCCCGCCGCATCCAGTATGGTTTTCATCTTGAGGAAGATCGTCCTGTACTGCTGCACGATGTCTCCCCTGATTAACAGTTTGCCGGTCTGAAGGTCGATCTCCGTGGCATCGGTGCCAGAGATGTAGAGCATATTGCCCCTGCGCACGGCCGGCGCAAAGGTAAGGTGCTCGTAAATCTCCCAGCCTTTGGGAATAATAGCCTGCCTCTTACTCATATCTTCCTCCGACAACCAATCGGTTATGTTTATTTTTAACGTGCCGGCCCGGGTGAGTCGGTCAGCCGCTGGATGAGATCCGGCGTCTCCTTCTGTCCCATGCCGTAGCTTATCAGCTGCGCCAGCCGGTCGAGCATGGGCTTCGCCCCGTCCAGGTCGTCATTTTCCAGCAGGGGCAACGCTTTCTCCAGAAGCTGTGTCTCCTCGCTCAGCTGGCAGGCGAATCCGCCCAGGTTGCCGCAGCAGGGAGCAATGACCTCCGACCGCCAGAGGTGCGCCTGCTTGATATCCAGAAATTTGCGCAGTTCCTCGATACCCTCACGCCTGGTGGCAGTATTCCCGAGCTTGGCCCGGGCCTGGTTAAATGTATCGATATTTATCATCAGCATAGTTGCACCGCCTGCTGCTATTTTACCGCCTTTGCTCAATGCTTGAAATGCCTGACCCCTGTGAAAACCATAGCCATGCCGTGCTTGTCGGCCGCATCGATGGACTGCTGGTCCCTGATCGACCCGCCCACCTGTATTATGGCCGTCACCCCGCCCGCTGCGGCCAGCTCCACCGTATCAGGGAAGGGTATGAAGGCATCCGAGCCCAGCACAGCCCCCTTCGATTTCCCGCCTGCCCGCTCCAGGGCAATCTGGGCGCTGACCGACCGGTTGGGCTGGCCTGCTCCCATGCCCAGCAGAGTGCGGTCCCTGGCCAGAGTTATGCCGTTCGATTTAATATGCTTGACCACCTTCCAGGCAAAGAAGAGATCTTCCCATTCAGTTTCGCTCGGAGCACGTTTGGTTACGACCCTGGGCTTGAATTCTTCTTCCGTATAAAAATCCTTGAGCTGTGCGAGGAACCCTCCCGTGATAGGGCGAAACTCCACCGCCCTTCCGCCTGGAGCCGGCGGCTCAACCGGCATGGACAGCAGCCGCAAACTCTTCTTGCGTCCCAGCAATGCCAGCGCCTCGTCAGTATAGCCTCCCGTTATGATTGCATCGAAATGTGTCTTGTCCACCTCGGTGGCCAGGGCGATATCCATTACCCTGTTCACGGCCACGATGCCCCCAAAGGCCGCCACGGGGTCCCCGGCCAGCGCCCTGCCATAGGCTTCGACAAGGTCATTGTTGCTGCACAGGCCGCAGGGGTTGGTGTGCTTGATGACCGCCACGGCGGGCTCCATAAAATCGCTCACCACGTTCCATGCCGAGTCGATATCAAGGAAGTTGTTAAAGGAAAGCTCTGGCCCGGAGTGCCGTTTCACCTGGGTGATACCCCGGGGTTTATGCCCCGCCACCTTCTCGACGTACAGCGCCGCAGGCTGATGCGGATTTTCGCCGTAGCGAAGGTTATACATCTTGCTCAGGGCCAGCGTAAGGTCCCCGGGGAAGGCCTCTCCTTCCAGCAGGTACTGTGAGATAGCCGTGTCATAGAGCGCAACATGCTGAAACGCTTTCTGCGCCAGCTTGCGGCGGAAGGCTATGTCGACCTGTCCCGCCTTCAGTTTTTCTATCAGTTCATCATAGTCCGCCGGATCCACCACCACCAGAACGGCCGGGAAATTCTTGGCCGCAGCCCTGATCATGGTCGGGCCGCCGATATCGATATTCTC